>OGMW01000017.1_pt1 | contig 151617 bp, 153 predicted proteins | sample 1573281 | NCBI WGS metagenome assembly OGMW01 (sample SAMEA2581907, study PRJEB24529) | metagenome | biome: Human gut stool | place: China | collected 2011 | reverse complement strand
GACGAATTCGTTTTCCACCAAAGATAAACGATGATACCATGTCCAGCATTGTGATATACTCGCTGCTGTTTTGTGCGGCAATCACGATTGCAGGCATGGTATTAGGTGCTTTTGACCACGATGTAAGCGCCGTGGTTGATAGTACGCATCGTGTGTTCGGTACGGAATTAGGTATCTGCGGCTTGATGAAATTGTACGATAAAGGCGTAGAACGTGCAGAGCGGTGGGCGGAAGAACGTAGGCAAAGAAGAATGACTGCAAAGCAAGCGGAATGGGAGTACAAGGAGGAATTGAGAGAAAATGAAAATGAATGAAGCGGCAAAAATCACAGTTCAAAATTTGCTTACAGTGAAATCCATCGTAACGATTATGCTTACGGTGGTTTTTTCTTATTTGGCGGTTGTAGGACGTATCAGCGGAGAACAGTTTCTGACAATTTTCTCTGTTGTGGTGGCGTTCTACTTTGGGACACAGTACCAGAAGGGGAAGGAAGGTGCAGAAAATGACGAATAAAGAATTTATTGAAACTATCGGCAGAGCGGCTGTGGCGGAATATGAGAGGTTTAAAATCCTGCCCTCTTTGACAATCGCACAGGCTATTTTGGAAAGCAACTGGGGGAAATCCCTGCTTTCCCAGAAGGCGTTTAACTTCTTCGGGATGAAGGCTGGAACCGGTTGGAAGGGTGCTACATATAACTCCAAAACACAGGAGCAGACGAAGGCAGGACAAGCCTTTACCGTCAATGCTGCATTTCGTGCATATCCTAATGTGCAGGCAGGCATCAGAGGATACTATGTGTTTTTGCAGTTTCCCAGATACCAGAATCTGAAAGGCGTGACGGACTATAAGCAGGCTTGCAGGCTGATTAAGGCGGATGGCTGGGCTACGGACGTGAGGTATACGGAGAAGCTGATCAGCTTGATTGAGAAATACGGGTTAGATAAATACGATGAGGAGGTTTTGGAAGTGGTAGAGAAATGTAAGATTATTATTAACGGTAAGGAGCATACGGTTGAACGGATTTTGAAGGATGGGACAAACTATATCAAAATTCGGGATGTGGCAGAGGCTATCGGGTATGATGTTACCAGTAAGGGCAATGTGGCTGTGCTGACGAAGAAATAAGCTTTTTCGTGAGGTCACGAAAATGGTAGGGGGCGGTTATCCGTCCCCTTAATTTTTTTTGTGTGAAAAATTGAGACTTTAAGAGACTTTCTTTGTGGGATGATGAACAGAGAAAGGAGCGATCAATATGAATAGTTTTATTTCTTGGGTAGGTGGAAAAAAACTGCTTAGAAAGGAAATTATCAAGAAATTTCCGAAAGAAGAAATAGAAAAATATGTTGAGCCGTTTGGCGGTGCAGCATGGGTGTTATTCGGGAAAACACCTCATTCTAAAGAGGTATACAATGATATCAATGGAGAATTGGTGAATCTTTTTCGGATGGTAAAATATCATCCAGAGGCGTTGCAAACTGAGCTCAGTTTTATGCTAAACAGCAGAGAAGAATTTTTCCGACAACGGGGAATGCAACCGGAAACAATGACAGAACTGCAGAGAGCGGCACGAATGTTTTATTTGATTAAAGCATCTTATGGATCTAAGGTGTCTACATTTGGAGTTGGATTTAAGGATGTATCTGCAATAAAAAATTTGCAGGCGGTGCATGAACGATTAAGCAAGGTACTGATTGAGAATAAATCTTTTGATGAAATTCTACAGATTCATGATTCCGAAAGGACGCTGTTTTTTATAGATCCACCTTATCATGGAACGGAAAAGTTCTATCAGATGAAGGATGATTTTGGAGAAACTGAACATCGAAAATTGGCAGAAATGCTATATAATCTGAAAGGAAAGTGGATTCTTACATATAATGATGATGCGTTTGTGCGGAATCTGTATGAGGGATTTCATATTGAAGAGGTTGAGCGGGTTAATAATCTCGGAGTAGCTATTGGCGGTGAGAAGGTTTTTAAGGAGTTGATAATTAGAAATTATTGAGTAGGGTGAAGAATTTAAGTGCATAAACTCGAGAAAACGATTTTTATAAAAAGGCTGAAAAGCATAGATATTTTTTTGATTTTTGGTATACTATATTTAATCAATTGTAGAGTTATATTTGAAAATGGGGAATATCAATGGATTTAATTAAGTTTTTAGAAGGTATACCATATAACAAAAAAATAATGGAGTCTTTTGTGATTACATATGATAAAATGGTGAAATATGAGAATATTATGTGCTCGGTTAGCGGTGGAAGTGACAGTGATATTGTAATAGATTTATGCTCAAAGTTAGACGAAGATAAAAAAATTACTTATGTGTTTTTCGATACAGGATTAGAATATGAAGCAACAAAGGAACATCTAAAATATATAGAGGAAACATATCAAATTCAGATTCACAGAATAAAAGGAAAGAAGACGGTTCCCTTGTGTTGTAAAACATATGGGCAGCCATTTCTTTCAAAACAGGTAAGTGAATGGATTGAGAGACTACAACGTCATAATTTTCAATGGGAGAATGAGCCTCTGGAAATATTGCTTAATAGGTATCCTGGATGTAGAGCTGCTTTAAGATGGTGGTGTAATGATTTTGCTAATAGAGAGGATGGAAGAATAAGTAGCTATAATATTGGATACAACAAATATTTAAAAGAATTTATGGTACAACATCCTCCTGAATTTAGAATATCAAACAAATGTTGCCATTTTGCCAAAAAAAATGTTGCTTTGAGGTTTAAAAAAGAAGGAAAGTTTGATTTAAGCATTGTTGGAGTGAGAAAAGCGGAAGGTGGTGCTAGAAGCACTGCCTATACAAGTTGTTTTTCTGCTGGAGAAATATGTGATGAGTACAGACCTATTTTTTGGTATTTGAAGGCAACAAAGAAGGAATATGAGGAATATTTTAGAATTAAAAATAGTAGGTGTTATGATGAATATGGCTTAAAAAGGACTGGGTGCGTGGGTTGTCCGTTTGGAAGAAATTTGATGCAGGAGTTAGAAACTATAAGAATTTATGAACCTAGACTGTATGTTGCAGTTAATAATATTTTTGGAAATAGTTATGCTTACACAGAGGCATATAGAGATTTTGTTAACGAGCAGCGGCGGTTAGAGAGGGAGAGGGTAAATGATTAGTGGAAATAAAGTGAATGCAAGTCCGACAAAAGAATTTTTTGTTGAAATGCTTATAAGAGATATTCTTTTAAAAGAAGCTATAATTGAGTTGATCGATAATAGTATTGATGGCGCACGTAGAACGGGACAGAATAAAAATTGTTCAAAAATTTTTATGAATTTTAATAAAGATATATTTGAAATAGAAGATAATTGTGGTGGTATTCCTCTAAATATTGCAAGGGAAAAAGCATTTAGGTTTGGTAAGAGCAAAAATAATAAAACACATGAAGAAAATACTGTAGAAACAACAGGTATTTTTGGCATTGGTATGAAAAGGTCTTTGTTTAAAATTGGTGAATATTTTGAGATTGTTTCAACTACGTTACAATCAAAGTTTGTTTTGAAAGTAGATGTTTCTGAATGGCTTAGGAATGAAACAGACTGGGATTTTACATTAGAGACTTATGATGAAGATATTCACACAGAGGAAGAGGTTGGAACAAAAATCATAATTAAGAAACTGCGTGATGAAGTCTCTAGGGAATTTAATAATGATGATTTTTATAGAGAATTAGTAAAGCATGTTGAGCGAAGATTGGGAGGAGAAATATCGGAAGGAGTAGAAATTTCTATCAATGATAAACATTTAGCAGCACAAAATGTTACATTGATAGATTCTGAAGAAATAAGCCCTATTAAAAAAGAAGTGACATATAACTTTGTAAAAGTAAAAATTATAGCAGGGATAGCACCACCGGATGATGAGGAAAAACAGAGGTATTTTCCAGAAAAAGCTGGATGGTATATATATTGTAATAGCAGATTAGTTGTTGCGGCGGATAAGACATCCTTAACAACATGGAGAGATATTGATAATGCGAATACAGGGATTGCATTTCATAATAACTATGCAATGTTTAGAGGTTGTGTTTATTTTAACTCGACCTATCCAGAAAAATTACCTTGGAATACTACTAAAACCAATATAGATAAAAATGCGAGTGTTTATCTTATGGCAAGAGAAGAAATGAAAGAAATTTTTAAAATAGTAAAGGGTTTTATAGATGATATTAGACGGGATAGGGGAGAAGTATTGGACTTAGAAGAGGATATCGCATTTTCTAAGAGTATCGCTTCCAGGGTAACTAATTTGGGACGTAAAGAATTATCCACAAAACATGTGGTTGATTCTATTTCAAATAATTTAGAGTTATCAACTGTGAAAATGAAACCGGTAAAAGAAGAAGAAAAGCTCGTTACTATAACTTATCAAAAACCAAAAGTAGATGTTGATTTATTGAGAGAAACATTGAATGTTAAAAGCAATAAGGATGTTGGTATTAAAACTTTTGAGTACTATAAAGATGCGGAGTGTTAAAAATGTCAGGAAGCGGTGAAAGAGTCAATTATCAAATTCGCCAAGGAAAATCAATTGAAAGAAAAATGTTGTGTGACTTAATTAGAAAATTTCAAATAATTTGTGGTATAACAGACTTTAGGTATATTGGAATGGGTGCAAAATATTTTGAAGACTTTATTCTGTTCCATAATCAATTTGGAATAAATGATATGATTAGTATTGAGGCGGATGTTGATAAAAAAGAACGATTTGATTTTAATAAGCCTCTTAGGGGAATTCAGATGAAATATGGAAAAACAAATCAAATATTACCCCAGATTGAAAACTTTGAAGAAAAAATGAATATTGTGTGGCTAGATTATGATGGCGCATTTTCTGATGAAATATTAGAAGATGTTGGAAGCATTTGTAAAAAAATTATGAAGGGGAGTATGTTTTTTATTTCGTGTAATTATTCCTATGGTGGACAGAGTACAAGTGAAAAAGAACAAAGCTTTAAAGAAACAGTAGGACGTTTTTTCAGAGAAGATATTTCATTAAAATATACACGAAATGGAATCGCAAAGATCATTAGAATGATTTTTACAGATGAGATTGAGAAAAACCTGAAATGGCGTAATGATCTGTTTGGAGAAAATTTGAAGTATAAACAGTTGATTTATTTAACGTATAATGATGGATCACCGATGTTGACGCTTGGAGGAATCTTTGTCGATGAAACACTTGAAAAGGAATTAGAGGATTCAAATATATTTGATGAGTTTGATTTCGTATCTAAAGATGATAAAGAGTTTAAAATCGAAATTCCGAAGTTAACATATAAAGAAATGCAGTTTATTTTGCAAGAAATGCCACTTACAGATGAAGAATATAATAAAGAAAAATTTCATGGTATTACTTTAGATGAAATAAATAAATTTCGCAAGATATATAGATATTATCCGTATTTTACAGAAGGAAAGATGAATACATAATGTTTATGCCAGAAGAATTATTCTTGTTTCCAACGCTGACAGTCTGGATTGGAAGGAACAGGGAGCGGAGGTGGAGATCAGGCAGGTGTTGGAGCATAAGCATCTGGGCAATGGCTCCATCATTCTGTTCCACAATGATGCGAAATACACCCCTAAGGTATTGGACACGATTCTCAAGGGAATCAAGGAAAAGGGGTTTGAGATTGTGCCGATTTCCCAGTTAATTCATCGGGAGAATTTCGAGATGGATCATGAGGGACGGCAGATTCCGAAAGGTAAAGATGTATAAAATCAGTCTGAATACGAGAGAAGTTATAAACAACAGGCGTATTCCGATACTGTATTTTTAGGCAATCAGGGGTGCAATGTTCGATTTCGAACACTGCACCCCTTGTTTGTCCATTGTTCTCTTTGGACTTTTTTTATAAGATAAAAATGATGAAACAATAATTCGTCCACACCTACAATGCCGAGGTTTGGATGGATGGCTCTGTTGGAGTGTTTCTCTGAAATGAAAACATCAGAGGGAAGCCCGGAGGTTTGGTCGGTACCAATGGGGCGGCATTCTTCCGACAGCAATTTGCTGCGGATAAAATCACCTGAGGACAGAGCGGAAAGAAAGGAAGAAAGACTATGAACGTTGCAAATACCATCAAAAAATTGGGTCTGGAACAGGCGTTTGATTACCTGTATAAAGACCCGGAAAACAACCTGCTGAAGCTAATGAATTGGGCGGACAAATTTTCCGATGGGGAATTTGTATCCCAACGTAAGGCAATTCGGGAAGCAATAGAAAATCCTGCGCACCCTTACCATGACTATATCCTGCATATCATCCATGATATCGACCCGGAGGTCATGAAAACGTTAGCTGTTAATTTCTTCATCAATGCCAGCTTAATCGGCTGGTCGAAGCAGGAAGAAAACCGAGCAAAGTATAACTGTAATGTTCCCTGGGCGATTCTTTTGGACCCTACATCTGCCTGCAATCTGCACTGCACCGGATGTTGGGCTGCCGAGTATGGCAATAAGCTGAATCTTACCTTTGATGAGATTGACAGCATTATTCAGCAAGGCAAGAAATTGGGTGTCTATATGTATATCTATACCGGCGGTGAGCCGCTGACGAGAAAGAATGATCTGATTCGGCTGTGCGAAAAGCATAATGATTGTGTATTCCTTTGCTTTACGAATGCGACATTGATTGATGAAAAGTTTGCCGATGAAATGCTGCGCGTGAAGAACTTTATTCCTGCCATTTCTTTGGAGGGGGACGAGGTTTCCACGGACAGCCGCCGCGGACAAGGAACCTATCAGAAGGTCGTTCGGGCAATGAAGTTGCTGCATGAGAAAAAGCTGCCCTACGGCATTTCCTCTTGTTATACCAGCGTGAATTACGAGAAGATTACATCGGATACATACTATAACAGTCTGATTGACATGGGTGCTTATTTCATCTGGTACTTCCATTATATGCCGGTTGGCAATGATGCTGCGCCTGAACTGCTGCCAAATCCCAAGCAGCGTGAAACCGTTTATCACCGTATTCGCCATCTGCGTGCCACGAAGCCTTTGTTCGCCATGGACTTTCAAAATGATGCGGAATATGTGGGCGGATGTATTGCCGGAGGCAAGCGGTATCTGCATATCAATGCAAACGGGGATGTAGATCCTTGCGTGTTCGTGCATTATTCCAACGCTAACATTCGGGAATGTACGCTGTTAGAGGCACTGCAAAGCCCGATTTTTATGGCATATCATGATAATATGCCTTTTAATGATAATATGCTCCAACCTTGCCCTATGCTGGAAAACCCGGAACGCCTGCGGAAAATGGTTGCGGAAACCGGCGCACATTCCACCGATCCGCAATCTCCGGAAACGGCGGATCATCTGTGTGGGAAGTGTGATTCCTATGCGAAGTGCTGGGCACCGGAGGCTGAACGGCTCTGGAGGGCTGAACAGGAAGAAAAAAAGCACATATAAAGGATGAGCGCCGCAGGAGACTGCGGCGCTTGCTTATTCTTTTATAGCCGACTTAACGGCAGTCTGCCCGATGGATTTTTGTAGAGCGCGAGTTTCTACGCCCTCCATTAAGGAGCAGATTCGTTCGATATCCGTTTCCAGATCATACTGCATTTCGGCATCCAGCCAATCCAGTAAATAGCCGACTACGATACACTTATAATGGTGATTCAGGATTTCGGCATCCCTTGCGGGAATGGAAATCGTTTTGGAAATACTGGCAAAATATGCATTGACCGCGTGCTGTGTCAGTCGGTTGATATAAAACAGAAAGGTTTCCAAGGGGACTGCGCGGTATACATGAAGGATTGCTTGCTTATGTGCCTCCCCATATTGCAGAACAGGCTTAATGCAGTCCAATGGGCGACCCGGTGTGTAATGGTACGCAATCAGAGCGTTGACCTTTTCCTCCATCATTTCCAAAAGCAGGGAGGGAATATCCGGAAAATGATAATAAAAGGTGTTCCGGTTGATGTCGCAACGGTTTACGATATCTTTCACTGTAATTTTATTGATAGGGCGTTCTTCTAAAAGCTGAGCAAACGCCTCTATAATAGAAGCTCGTGTTCGTCGCATATTAACCTCCAGACTATACGGCTTGAGTTCATCCAAATTAGTTGCCTGTTTTATTCCATCGTTCTACAATAGCAGACAATATAATGGGATTATAACAAAAATTGCTTTGGAAAACAAGAAAACATCGCTGGAATTGGGAAATGCAAATGGTATGGGGGATAAAAACAGGAAAAATCGGATGCATGGATAATCGGCTGCATGGCTGCATGAAGAGAAGCCGTAAAACGAAGGACAATTTCCATTTCCTGTGTATGCAGATAGGGAAGATTTATTGCTGTGGAAAAGGAAGATGGGATTATTGTACCAAAAAAGAGAAAGAACCACAATATTTAGTTTTCAACATTCTTGTACATACTAAATATCGTGGTTTTCATTCAAATAAAAAATCATCCGACGCATTTCTTACAGGGGGTCAGCCCTCTTGCGAGTGCCTTCTCCAGTGTAGATGCAATATAGGTACCGCCATTGCAGGAGCCGCTATAGTGGTACCGTTTTCCCGTGGGGGTAACATAGACGGTAGTGGATTTTTTCGATACCGTCTGTGTGTTTTTATTCTGTGCAGCAAGGCGTTCTTGTTCCGCCTTTTGTGCTGCCCTCTGCGCGGCAAGGCGTTCTTCCTCTGCCTTTCTGGCTGCCTGCTGTTTCTGCAGTTCAGCGGCATAAGCGGCGGCATCCGCATTATCGGTAAAGATGGAAACCAACTGATTATAGCTGTCCCAATACACCTTGCAGTCCAGACTTTCCGCAACAAAGCGGACAGGCACCATCGTACGCCCGTTTACGGCAACGGCAGGCGTATCCAGACTGTGGCTGACACCGTTGATGAAGGCGTTTTTTTCGTTCAGATAGAGGGTAATGGTTTTATCCTCCTTCTGCGCGGTGATGCCTCTGGTGTAGTTGTTCCATTCGACAGCGGCACCAAGTCCTTCAAAAATAGAGCGCATAGGAACCATGGTGCGCCCATTGATTACTGTTGGGGAAACATCCATTTGCAGGGGCTTGCGGTCAATATTAACATCGGCGGCAAAGGCAGTCAACGGTGTGAAGGTACAGAGCGCTGCCAGAAACAGGGCAATCCATTTTTTTGATTTTTTCATGTGTAACACCTCTTTTTGTGATAAAACGAATCTATATAGCCTTATTATATCACAAAAGATGACAATTTAACAGAGAAAGTCGATTTATTTCGGCAGTCTCTGTCGCACCACCTCATACAGCAGTACCCCTGCGGCAACAGAAGCATTCAGGCTTTCTGCCTGCCCCGGCATGGGAATTTTCACCCACGCATCGCAGAGTGCGGCGGCATCCTCACTGAGACCGCGTGCCTCGTTGCCAATGAGAAAGGCACAGGCATCCTGTAAGGGCAGAGCATAGGGATAGCGATTGCCCTTCAGATGTGCGGCGTAAAGCGGAATCTGCTTTGCCTGCATTTTTTCCGAAAGGGCATGCAGGTCGATATTTTGGAAGACAGGCACATGGAACAGACTGCCCATGGTGGCGCGCAGTACCTTCGGGTTATAAAGATCAACACTGCCCTTGCTGAGAAAAACGGCATCTGCGCCGCAGGCATCCGCCGTACGAATGACCGTCCCCAGATTGCCGGGGTCATTCAGCTCTTCCGCCAGAAGGAGAAAGGGCGTTTTTTTCGCAAGCACCGCATCTGTGTCCCAATCCAGCTTTTTGCAGACCGCCAGAATTCCCTGTGGATTTTCCGTATCGCAGACGGCGGCAAAGAGCGCATCTGTCAGACAAAGTACCTCTGCCTTTTCTTCGTAGAGGGAAAGGTCGTTTTCTGCGGCAAAGGCATTGCTGACCGCATACGCAAGCACCTCCCAATTCTTCGGGATTTCGCGGATAAAGCGCAGTCCCTCCGCAATGAAAAGCCCCTCATTATCGCGATTTTTCTTTATTTTTAAGCCGTTCAGCCGCTTGATCCATTTGTTGTCGCGGCTTTCGATTCGTTTCATGGTATCACCTCGCTTTCTATGATAAAGGAGAAGCGCCTGCTTTGCAAGAAAAAGGATGCAAGCGACGGGAAAATATGGTACAATCAGGGCAAAGAGAGCAGAAAAAGGGGGTTTTTACCTATGACACCACAGGAAAAAAGAAAAGAGCTTTTGAGCGCAACCCTGTTGAAAAAGCTGGAACGCCGCCATTTTGAAGCATACTACTGTCCTACAGCGACAGAAGCCATCGAAAAGGTGCTGTCCCTCATTCCGGAAGGCAGCAGCATCACATGGGGCGGCTCCATGACCATTCGCGATATGGGGCTGACAAAGGCGGTAAAGGAAGGCAATTATAACGTCATTGACAGAGATACCGCGGCAAATCCTGCCGAAATGCGTGAAATGATGCGTCAGGGACTCTTGTGCGATTACTATTTGACCAGCACCAATGCCATTTCCGAGGATGGCGTTCTGGTAAATATAGATGGGACAGGCAACCGTGTTGCGTCCATCTGCTTTGGGCCGAACAATGTGATTGTTCTGGCGAGCCTGAGCAAGGTGGCACAGGATGTGGATGCGGCAATCAAGCGCGTGAGAGGGTACGTTGCACCTGTCAACAGCATGCGTTTCATGGGAAAAACCCCCTGCGCGGTGGACGGCACCTGCCATAACTGCGTTTCCGAGGAATGTATCTGCAATCAGATTCTGGTGACAAGAGTCTGTCGTCCGGCAGGCAGAATTAAGGTGATTCTGATTGGCGAGGAATATGGATATTAAAAAGCTAAGTTGAAAACGGGCGCACCTTTAAGCCTTTCCGCATTTGTGGGAAGGCATTTTAAGTGGAAAGAGGGTTGCAAATGAACAAGCAAAAGCATATCAGTATTCGTATAGACGAAGAAGTATTGAAAAAATTTCATTATGTTTCCAGATACAACGGACGTTCCGCCAGCGGGCAGATTTTATACCTCATCAATCAATGTATTCGCGAATTTGAGAAGGAGCAGGGCGAAATCGAATTGGAACGCCCGAACCCTTGATTTTTCTCCCCAATCTGCTACAATAATGAGGTTAGGAGAGTACGATTTACGAAGGAGAAAAAATAATGGAAGAAATGGTTTTTCAGATTGGGCCCATTCGTCCGCCCAGTGAGGCAAACAGCCTGCTTTTGCGCGTGACGGTGAACTGCCCTTGGAATAGATGTAAATTCTGTATGCTGTATAAAAAATACGATTTTCATACCCGTTCCGTTGCGGAGGTGAAGCAGGATATCGACACCATGGCGGAACTGCGTGACCGTATTTTGCAGTATAAAACGGCGAACGGCTGGGATATTCAGGCGATTAACAACGAATATCAGACCCTGACAACGGACGATCAGCGTTGGTGCTATCAGATGGTGTTCCGCTGGATGACGGAGGGAGACTGCAATTCCATCTTTTTGCAGGATGCGAATACGATGTGTCTGCGTGCGGATTGGCTTGCGGAAATTATCCGTTATGTGCGTGTGAAGCTGCCCGAAATCAAGCGAATTACCTCCTATGGCAGAGCAAACACGCTTGCGAAAATTACCCCGGAGGATTATAAAATGCTCAAGGAGGCAGGCTTAGACCGTATCCATTCCGGTTACGAATCGGGTTCCGATAAGGTGCTTGCGCTGATTGAAAAGGGCTGCACGCAGGAGGAACAGATTATCGGCGGCAGAAAGGTGAGAGAGGCAGGGATTGAGCTTTCTATCTACTTTATGCCCGGTGTCGGCGGCAGAGAGCTTTCCGATGACAACGCCATTGAAACGGCGAAGGTTATCAATGCGGTGAATCCGAATTTCGTCCGCCTGCGTACCTTTGTGCTGCGTACCGGCTCTCTGATGGAAGAGGTGCGCGATGCCGGCGGCTGGACGGAGGATACCGATATGAATAAGCTTTTGGAAATTCGCAAGCTCTTAGCGCATATCGACCCGACAAAGGCAAACGGCAGAATCACAAGCGACCACATCATTAACCTTTTACAGGAGGTCAACGGTGATATGGATACAGACCTGCCCTGGATGCTGGAATATATTGATTCCTTCCTTGCCCTGCCCAAGCTGGAGCAGAGAAAATATCAGATGGCGCGCCGCATGGGCTTCCCTCTGGACTGGAAGCAGCTTTGGCGGATGCGCGAGAGTGACCAGAAAATCGTTGAGGATTTGGCGAAAAATATCGTAGATGAAAAGGATTGGGAAAAGAAACTCCATACCTACATGGATCATTATATTTAAGGAGGTGCCGCAATGGCAAGAGAAACAGTTTTTACGGCAATTATCCCTGCAATTTTAATCTTCTTTCTGGTTTTCTTTAACATCAGAAAAATGCAGAAGCAGGCGAAGATTATGAAAATGGAGCATGAGGGCAAATGCGGCGGAGGCTGTGCAGGCTGCGCCCACAGCAAAAGCTGTCATTCCGAGAAGAAAGAATTATAAGAAAAAAAGAATCACCTCAAACTGATTTTTCTGTCAGCTTGAGGTGTTTTTTTATGCTTCTCCCTTTGTTTTGCTTTCATGCTCGTTGCGGTAGCGCGTCATTAAGCCGTGGAACAGTTCTTCTGCCGTCGGGGGCGTAAAGCTGATGGCATTTGCGCCTGCCGCTACGGTTTCGCGGATGCTTTCCCGCGAGGGACCGCCTGTTGCAATGATGGGCAGGTCGGGGTAGCGTTCGCGCAGAATCCGCACTACCTCCGGCGTGCGTGCCGCGGCAGATACATTGAAAATTGTCGCACCTGCTTCCAGACGGGCATCGATGTCCGTATTTTCATCCAGAACGGTTACAACAATGGGAATATCGATGATATCTGCAATTTGCGCGATGACATCGTTCGTTGTCGGCGCATTCACCACAACTGCCATTGCACCGAAGGCTTCGGCATCCTTTGCAAGCATGACAACGCGCGCACCTGTGGTTGTGCCGCCGCCTACGCCGCAGAAAACGGGCAGGCTGGAGGTGGAAACAATCGCATCTGCAATAATCTGCTGGGGCGTAAAGGGATACACCGCAAGCACAGCATCTGCGTTGCAGTTGCGAATGATGGCAATATCAGTAGAAAAAATCAAGGACTTGATGCGTCGCCCCATAATCACAATCCCGCTGGCGGCATAAATTTCATCCGGCATGGTTACGATATGGTGGCTTCTCAGCTTTGTCTTGACGTGGGGAATCTTTTTTTCACGGTCGAGCTTGATATGGTTCATTGGAGCACTTCCTTTCTGCATTTTATTTTTCCGAGCGTTCTTCTATATTATACGGTAGAGAAAATACACTTGTCAATAAATATGGAAGGAACTGGAAGGGTGCCGCCGTACTTGACAGCAGGACGCTTTTTCATTAAACTAGAAAAAAGAATCAGAAGATAATATGTATTTTGAAAATTTTTAAAGGAGGATGACCTTGGAGACTTATATAGGTCTGATACTTTCCGGTTTGCTCAACATCATTTCGTTGGTGCTGATTGGGAGGTATCGCGTACAGAAAAAAGAAAAAGATGTGACGGAGGAGGAAATCCGTCAGATGGTGGACGCAGGCGGCGACAGCGGCACGATTGATGAAAACGTGAAGGAGATGCTTAACAATATCTTTGAGCTGAGCAACAGCTCCGCAGGCGATATTGCCACCCATAGAACCGATATTGTTGCTGTTCCCGTGGATGCAACTCTGGAGGAAATTAAAAATGTCACGGCGGAGGAAAAATATTCCCGTATCGTGGTGTATGATGATAATATCGATAATATTGTCGGGGTGTACCATGTGAAGGATATGGTGAAATATATCCTTGCGGACGTAACCCGTGTGGAGGAGGGGCATTTCCATCTGAAGGAAATCCTTATGAAGCCCTATTTTATTCCATTTTCCAAAAAGGTGGACGAGCTGCTTGCGGAAATGAAGGTGAAGAAGGTACACATGGCAATCGTCATTGATGAATACGGCGGCACGGCAGGCATTGTCACCATGGAGGATATCATGGAGGAAATCTTCGGGAATATCTTCGATGAATATGATGAGGAAGAGGAAGAGGACATCACCGAGGTTTCGGAGGGTGTTTACCGCATTGACGGCTCGACCGATTTGCAGGACGTAGAGGAACAGCTTGGGATTACCTTCGAGGAAAATGAGGATTACGATACCCTTGGCGGCTATCTTATCGGGCAGCTGGGGCATATCCCTGAGGAGGGTGAAACGATAGAAATGAAGCTTTGCGGCTGGCTCTTTAGCGTAGAGCTGTTTGAGGAGAAGCGTATCCTCAAGGTTCTGGCAACAAAGCTGCCGGAGGAGGAAAAGGAAGAAGCCGAATCAGAAGAAAAGGCTGACGAGGAATAAAAAAACGGACACGATTGATTTTTTCGGTCGTGTCTTTTTTTGCGCCTGCACGGAATCTGCACAGAAGATTTTGTCCGTCCATACCTTAAAGTAGAACATAAAAAGCAGAACGCAAGGAAAGGATGAATTTCTGATGCCCAACAATAACCGGTATGAAATAAGTGAAGCTTTACAAATGCCTCTGCCTCTGACCAAGGAAGAAGCCATGCAGGAAACGCTGACGCAGGAGGAGAGCGCCGCACGCCGCTTTCCGATTCTGCCGAGCAATGCAAATGTGACGGTGATTCCCATTATTCCGGGGATTACGCTTTTCGGCTACATCCGCTTTCTGAATGCAAGCCCCGTGGAAACGCGCGTGGATATCTACGCCAATGGGCGGAGGGTGGCTGCGGATTTGCGCTATCAGCATTTTACGGAATATATGAAGCTGTTTCCGGGATGGTACCGTATTGCGATTTACCGCGCAGGAACCGTCACAAACCCTCTGACCGTTCTGCGCTTACAGGTGCAGTCCGGCGGCATTTATACCGTTGCGGTGACAGGTCTGGCAGATGCGATTTCTACCCTGACCATAGAGGATAGCCACCGTTACCTCAGCCCCAATCGGGCATATATCCGCTTTGTGCAGCTTTCACCGACTGCCCCTGCCATGGATGTTTACTGGGATGACCGCATGGTGCTTTCCGATTTGCGCTATGAGGAAATCAGCCGCTACCTCACCACAGCTCCCGGCAGTCATAATCTCAAGCTGCGCGTGACTGACACAGGCAAAATCCTTGTGGAGCATCCCAAAGTGAACCTCAAGGGCGGCAAAGCGTATACGGTTTATGTGGTTGGCAGCCGTGCGGACAGGGCAGGTTTACAGGTGCTGATTCCCCTTGAGGGTGTGACCTATCTGGACTTCGGGAAGTGAGAAATTTATGGATTTTTTCTGAAAAAACCTGTACGAATGGATTATCCTTTGTTATACTATTGTCAATACCTATCGTGAAAAATCACGATAAATTTCAGTATAACCGAATAAAGGAGAATCATCATGTTAAAAGGGAAAACTGTTGTTCTGGGTGTAACAGGCAGCATCGCTGCGTATAAAATGGCAAATGTGGCAAGCATGCTCGTGAAGCTGCATGCGGATGTGCATGTGATCATGACGGAAAATGCCTGCCAGTTTATTACGCCTGTTACCTTTGAAACACTGACCGGCAATAAATGTATGGTAGATACCTTCGACCGCAATTTCCAGTTCCATGTGGCGCATATTTCCATCGCGAAAAAGGCGGATGTGCTTCTGGTTGCGCCTGCTTCCGCAAATGTGATTGGCAAGCTGGCAAACGGCATTGCGGATGATATGCTGACCACAACGGCTATGGCCTGCACCTGTCAAAAAATCGTTGCGCCTGCCATGAATACCAATATGTATCATAACCCCATTTTGCAGGATAATCTGAAAAAGCTGGAGGGCTATGGCTTTACAGTGATTGCGCCCGAAAAGGGACTGCTTGCCTGTCGGGATATCGGGGATGGAAAAATGCCCTCCGAGGACGTTCTGGTGGGGCATATCCTGCGTGAAATCGCGCATGAAAAAGACCTTGCCGGCATGAAGGTGATTGTCACCGCAGGGCCGACACAGGAAAGCGTAGACCCTGTGCGTTATATTACAAACCACTCCACAGGAAAAATGGGCTATGAGCTGGCGAAGGCGGCAATGCTGCGCGGCGCGGAGGTAACACTTGTCAGCGGTGTGACAAATCTGGAGCCCCCTATGTTTGTGGATTATGTGCAGGTAAAGAGCGCAGGGGATATGTTTGAGGCAATGAAGTCTCGTTTTCTGGATAATGATATCATCATCAAGGCGGCGGCGGTTGCGGATTATAAGCCCAAAAGCTACAGTGATGAAAAAACAAAGAAAAAGGACGGCGAAATGTCCATCGAATTGGACAGAACACAGGATATTCTGAAATATCTGGGCGAGCATCGCAGAGAAGGTCAGTTCTACTGCGGCTTCTCCATGGAAACCCAGAATATGCTGGAAAATTCCCGCGTGAAGCTGGATAAGAAGAATATTGATATGGTGGTTGCCAATAACCTTAAGATTGCAGGCAGTGGTTTCGGTACGGATACGAATGTGGTAACGATGATTTCCAAGGAGGAGGAAATTCAGCTGGAGCTTCTGAGCAAGGCTGAGGTTGCACATAAGATTCTGGATGAAATTTTGAAATTGAAGGCAATAAAGGGCTGAAAACAGAATGGCTGAAAATAGAATGGCTCTGTCGCATGGAAGGTCTGCGGCAGGGCTTTTCTTGCGAAATAGGCAGATTGCATAAAAAAGAGACGGAATTTTTGTATGCGATAACGTCTGTTTTATTCGTAAAAACGGTCAAAATGGATTGACAAAGACAAATGCAAATGATACAGTAACAGTAGAAATGCGTCATAACGCACGCATTTGCGCCATTGACCTTCGATGGCGGTTGGTTCGAACCAAGGAGGAAACACATGGATGCGATGAGCAGCAGAATCTCGGAAAATCTCAGACAGATTCGGAAGGAAAAGAAACTCAGCCTTGACAGCATGGCAGAGCAGACGGGAGTCAGCAAAAGCATGCTGGGGCAGATTGAAAGAGGGGAATCCAGCCCCACGGTGGCAACGCTCTGGAAGATTGCGACTGGGCTGCATATTTCCTTTACCGCCCTTTTGGAGGGCAGGCAGACAGAAACCCAGCTCATCCGAAGGGGTGAGGTTTCCCCGCTTTTGAGTGATGAGGGGCGGTTTCGGCTGTTTCCCTTTTTTCCCTACGATGCAGAAAGAAGATTCGAAATGCTCAGCATTGAGCTGGAGCCGGGCACTCGCTCGGAATCTGTTCCCCATGAGGATGGAACAGAGGAATTTGTACTTGTTTTTGAAGGCGCACTGCGGCTGACTGTGGATGGTGTGGAATATGTGGTAGAGGCGGGCGAAGGGATTCGCTATCTTGCCAATAAGCCCCATATTTATGAATGTCACGGCACGCAGAAGACAAAAATCTGTATGGTCATTTATTATGACAAATAAAAAATAACCGTTATAACGGATTTTTTGCGCCGAAGCGAAGAAAGGGCTAGGTGAATCAGATGAGCATTACACCCAGAATTGAGAAAATCCGTCAGAACTATATCAATACCAAGCCGTCCATTTCCTATGAACGCGCAAGAATCTGGACAGAATCCTTCAAAAGAACGGAAGGCATGCCTGCGCAGATTCGTACCGCACAGGCGTTTTATGATACCTGTAATGAGCTTTGCGTCAATATTTTTGAGGGCGAGCTGATTGTCGGCGCAAGCGGCGAATATCGCAAATGCGGCATTTTGACACCCGAATTTGCGTGGAAATGGGTCGATGATGAAATGGATAACTTTCCGAGCCGTCCACAGGACCCCTATGAAATGACGGACGAGCAGAGAGCCTATATCAGAGAAAATATCTTCCCTTATTGGAAGGGAAAATCCGTTGAGGATGCTTTTCTGGCGCGCACCTCCGCGGAAACAAAGAAAATCGGCGTAGATACGGGCTTTGTGGATACCGACTCCAAATGGCGCAACGGCATCGGCGAAATGTCCCCGGACTATGTGGATCAGCTGTTCCCCAAGGGCTTCGGCGGCATTAAGAAGGAAGCAGAGGGCTACATGGCAGAGCTGAACGAAGCGATCCCCGAAGAAAAGGATAAGCTGATTTTCTATCGTTCCATCGTTCTGGTTTGCGATGGTATCGTGCGTCTGGCAAACAGATATGCCGAAAAGGCAAGAGAAATGGCGGCAGAGGAAAAGGACGAAGAGAGAAAGGCGGAGCTTCTGGAAATTGCGGCAACCTGTGAAGCCGTTCCCGAAAATCCCCCGAAATCCTTCCGCGAGGCAATCCAGTTCACATGGTTCGTACAGCTGGGCGGCATTATCTCCGAAAACCCTCTGGCATTGAACCCCGGACGCTTCGACCAGTATATCTATCCTTATTATAAAACAGATTTGGATGCAGGCAAAATTGATTACGATACCGCACTGGAACTGGTAGAGTGCCTGTGGCTGAAATACAGCGAATGGGCGTGGACGATTTCCGCAAACACAGCGGACTTCTTCGCAGGCTATACCAACTTTGAAAATCTGACCGTCGGCGGCACCACAAAGGACGGCAGGGACGGCACAAATGATATTTCCTATATGGCAATTCAGGCAACGAAGGAAACAAAATGCCACCAGCCGACCCTGAGCTGCCGTATCCATGCGGATTGTCCTCCCGCATTCATGGAGGCAGTGACAGAACTTGTTTCCACAGGCAGTGGCTTCCCTGCAATCCATAGCGACAGAACAGGCTACGAAATGCTCCGCAATCTGGGCTATGAGCCTGAGGACGCAAGAGACTGGAATAACTGCGGCTGTGTTGTACCTCATTCCAGAAAGACCTTTGAATGGACCTCCTCCTGCAATATCAGCTTTGCGGCGGCATTGGAATTTGCGCTGAATGAAGGCAAGAGCCGCCTGACAGGTGAACAGGTTGCACTGCCCGAAAAAGACCCGAAAACCTTTACCTCCTATGAGGAAATCGAGGCTGCACTGTTCAGACAGTTTTCCTATATGGTAAAGCATGGCGTGATCAGCCTGCTGACTGCGCAGAAAATCCATAAGGAACAGGCACCCCGTCCGTTCCTGTCCGCCTGCAATGAATATTGCGTGAAAAACGGCAAGGATCTGGTGGACGGCGGCGCAAAATACAACATCGGGCCTGTATTCACAGGCGTTGGGCTTTCCGTTACGGCAAACTCTCTGGCTGTAATCAAAAAGCTGGTGTTTGAAGAAAAGAGCGTAACACTTTCTGAATTGATTGATGCACTGAACAACAACTGGGAAGGCTATGAAGCCCTGCGTGCAAAGGCGCAGGCGGTACCCAAATACGGCAATGATGATGATTATGTGGACAGCATTGCGAAGAAGCTGGCAGATTATTTCTATCATGATGTAACATCCTATAAGGATATCTACGGGCATCATTTCGTAACGGCGTTCATGGGTATTTCCAACTACCTGCCGACCGGTAAGGTGCTTGGCGCAACGCCAGACGGCAGAAGGGCGAAGGACCCTATCAACGAGGGCGTTTCTCCTTATACCGGCACAGATACCTCTACCTGCCTTGCGGCACTGCGTTCCTCCGCAAAGCTGAATCATGATATTCACAGCGGCGGCACACTGCTGAACCTGCGTCTGAATCACGATTTGGTTGCAACAAAGAGAGGGCGTGCAAACCTTGGCGCAATGCTCCAGTCCTATTTCGCACTGGGCGCATTCCATGTACAGTTCAACACCATTTCCAACGAGGTGCTGAAGGATGCACAGGCGCACCCCGAAAATTACAGAGATTTGCTTGTGCGTGTTGCGGGATACAGCACACAGTTTGTCAATCTGTCGAAATCCATGCAGGATTCCATCATGGCAAGAAACGCACATGAGGAATTTTAAGACAAAAAATTGCCGCAGATGCAAAGCGTCTGCGGCTGTCGATTAAAAAGAAAGAAAGGGAATGGCTATGAAGGGTTATCTGATGCAGATGCAGCCGTTTTCCGTCAATGACGGGGATGGGATTCGTACCACGATTTTTCTGGCAGGCTGTCCGCTGCACTGCAAATGGTGCGCGAATCCGGAGGGACTGAGGCAGCACCCTGTTGTCGGCTTTTACGCAAGGCTGTGCATCGGCTGCGGCGCGTGTGCGGCGGTCTGTCCCAAGGGAATCGGCATTGACCTAAATGCAGAACGGGAAAAATGCGTCAGCTGCGGCGCATGTGTGGCGGCTTGTCCCAAGGGTGCAAGAAAAGCGCTTGTTTCTCTGGCGGATGCGGATGAAATCATTGCGGAAGCGGCAAAGCATCAGCTTTTTTACCGCAATTCCGGCGGTGGCATTACCTTTTCCGGCGGCGAAGCAACGGCGCAGCCCGAGCTTCTGGAGTATCTTTCCTCCCGTCTGTATGATATGGGCTTCAGTCTGGATATAGAATCCTGCGGTTATTTTGAATTTGAACGGGTACGCAGCTCTCTGGAACGGATGGATTTGATTTTTATGGATTTGAAGCACATGGATTCTGCCCTGCATGAAAAATTTACGGGCGTTCCCAATGAACGGATTCTGGAAAATATCAAGCGGCTGGCGGAGCTTTCGGCAAGAGTGGTCATTCGGATTCCGACGATTGAGGGCGTGAATGCGGATGAGGAAAATATCCGCAAAAGCGGCGAATTTGTGAAGAAATATCTGCCGCGCGCCGAAATGGAGCTTCTGCCGTATCATAAATTTGGCTTTGGGAAATATGAGGCACTGGGGATGGACTTGCCCGATGCCGCATTTGGAACTCCCACAAAAGAAAAAATGGAGCATCTGAAGGGGATTTTGCGGGAAATCGGCATTTCTCTTGCGGACTTCAAATAAACAAAAGAAACAGACATCCTGTCACAGGTGGGCGCACCTTCCTGACGGGATGTCTGTTTTTATCTGTTTTTGCCTTATATATGATAGTATTCGTATTTCTTGACGAAGCAGAAGCCTGTTGTCCCCGGACCGGTGTGGGTGGAGATGGTCGCGCCAATCTGGAAGGGAGGCAGGAATTCCATGCCGGGAACCGTTTCCTGCAGCAGAGCATAAAAGCTGTCCATATCGTCCCAGATGGTATTTGTGCCGGGCATTGCGATATAATGTGCGGGATTTTCGCCGGTTTCCTTGAAATGCTTTGCGGTGATGGATGCAATCTGTGTAAGTCCTTTTTTTCTGGCACGGCAGATACCGCCTGCGCTGATTTCGCCGCCCTTTAAAATGATGATGGGCTTGATTTTCAAAAGTCCTGCGGAAATGGTAGCAACCTTGCCGATGCGTCCGCCAATCTCAAGATAGCTTAAATCCCCGACCATGAAATGAATGCGGGCATCCTCTCTTGCTTTTTCCGCGTATGTAATCACCTCATTCAGAGATTTTCCGTTCTTCTGCATCCGCGCCATTTCCATCAGAAGCAGGGCCTGCGCGCCTGTTGCTACCCAGGAATTGATGACGTGAATCTGCGCATGAGGAAATTCCTCCTCCAGCATGGATTTTGCCGTTACCGCAGATTCCAGAGAGGCGGTCAGCGTGCGCGTCATGGTGATGCAGATGATGTCCTTGCCTGCTTCGAGGGCAGGGCGGAATGCATCCATATAATCCTGAATGGAGGGCAGGGAGGTTTTGGGGTAGCCCTTTTCCTCTGTCATATAGCGGAAATATTCCTCTAAAGAGATTTCCTGAATTTCCTTATAATAAGTTTCATGGTCTATCGAAATATAAAAGGGAATCAACCCGATTCCTAATTCCTTTGCCTTTGCAAAGCCGATATCACAGGCACCATCGCTGAAAATTTGATACTCTGCCATACTATTCTCTCCTTACCTTCAGACGTTCAAATGATTCTGCGGAAATGGTCTTCCGCGGTGGTCTTGCTATACTATAACAAATCAGAACGGAAATTTCAACATCAGAAACACATTATGTAGTATAAAAAACCACAAAATATTGTTTGTGCATGAAAGCACTGCGTTTCTGCTGCTTTTTTGCAGAAAAAATGACAGGATTTTCTGTACGGGAATTTAACGGGAGAGAAGGGAAAGAACTCCTTGCCAAACAAGAAAAAATAAGTTAGACTAAAATAAGGGGAAGTACCCCCAAAAAGAAAAGGAGGTGAAAACATGAAACGAGTATTAGAGCTGATTATAAGCTTGATTGCAACAGCGGCGACCTATGCGTTAATGCATGTAGTGCTTTTTATGGACTTATTCAAATTTCAACATAAATTGCCGGTATATGTACCTACGGTGATAGCGGTAATTGTCGGATTTATATTTTATTTTCTATTTGCTACGCCATTGGCAGGTCTGCTCCTGAAACGGCTGAATCAGACAGAGGAACGCCTTTCCAAAATGAATTTGAAGGAGCTTTCGCTTTCCGTTATCGGCTGTATTGTCGGGCTGGTTCTGGCGAACCTCATCGGCATGGCATTCAATGGCTTTGGCGCACTTGGCACGTTTATCGTGGTGCTGTTGAACATCCTGTTCGGGATTCTGGGGATTCGCGTTGCCAGAAGAAAGAAGGATGATGTGAACGTGCGCACGCTGAAGGAGGTGCTGATGACAACCCCTCCCAGCACGGCGGAGGATTCCATTTACGGCAGACCGAAAATTCTGGATACCAGTGTTATCATTGACGGAAGAATTCTGGATTTGCTGCAAACAGGCTTTATCGAAGGGAAAATCATCATCCCTGATTTTGTTCTGGAGGAGCTGCGCCATATTGCGGATTCTGCGGACAGCCTGAAGCGTCAAAGAGGGCGCAGAGGTCTGGATATTCTGAACGAAATTCAGAAGCAGCTGGCAGTTCCTGTAGAAATTCAGAGCTTTCATCCCGGTCAGCAGATGGAGGTGGATTCCATGCTGCTGAAAATGGCGGACAGCATGGATGCCTTCGTGGTGACGAATGACTTTAACCTGAATAAGGTTGCGGAATTTCAGGGCGTGCGTGTGCTGAATATCAATGAGCTTTCCAACGCGGTGAAGCCTGTGGTTTTGCCGGGAGAGGAAATGGTGGTTACCATCATCAAGGCCGGCAAGGAAGCAGGACAGGGCGTTGCGTATCTGAACGACGGCACGATGATTGTGGTGGACGGCGGCAGTAAGCACATCGGTGAGACGATTACGGTGATTGTGACGAGCGTATTGCAGACAGCGGCAGGTCGTATGATTTTTACAAAAATGATTGCTGCGGCATAAATAAAGAGAGCAAAAGTGCGAAATCAGCCTGTTTGATTTCGCATTTTTGCTGAATCGGGAGGAAAAAAAGATGAGCATCAGTACGGCTGTGATTGTAGCGGCAGGAAAGGGCAAGCGCATGGGAACGGAAATCAGCAAGCAGTTTCTGCCCCTTTGCGGAAAGGAAATTCTTGCACATACGGTTGAAAAATTTGAAAAAGCGGCGTGTATTCGGGATATCATTCTGGTGACAGGAGGAGATGCCCTGCAGGATGTGCGGCAGATGGTGCAGGAATACGGCTGGAAGAAAATTATTTCCGTAACGGAGGGCGGCAAGGAGAGGCAGGATTCTGTGTTCCTTGGCTTGCAGCAGGTGCCGCAGGATACGGAAATTGTGCTGATTCATGATGGGGTGCGTCCGTTTGTGACGGAGGAAATTTTGGAACGCTCCATTGCGGCGGCAAAGGAGACAGGCGGCTGTGTGGCGGGCGTGCCTGCGAAGGATACGATTAAGGTATGCGATGCGGAGGGCTTTGCGATTGCCACGCCGGACAGAAGCACCCTCCGGCAGATACAGACTCCGCAGACCTTCCGCCGAAAGGAAATCCTTGCGGCATACGAAAAGGCGAAGGCGGACGGCTTTCTTGGAACGGATGATGCCTCTGTTGCGGAGCACAGCGGCTTTCCTGTGCGGGTTATCATGGGCAGCTACCGCAACATCAAAATCACGACAAAAGAGGATTTGCTGATTGGCGCGGCATTTTTGAAGGAGGAAACCGAATGAAAACAGTGACGATTTATACGGACGGCGCATGTTCGGGCAACCCAGGCCCCGGCGGCTATGGCGTTGTGCTGCTGTATGGCAGTGCAAAAAAGGAGCTTTCCGCAGGCTATCGTCTGACAACGAACAACCGCATGGAGGTGCTTGCGGTTATCAAAGGACTGGAAGCATTGAAGGAGCCTTGCAGGGTGAACCTCTACAGTGACTCGAAATATGTGGTGGACGCGATAGAAAAGGGCTGGGTTGTGAAATGGCGGCAGAACGGCTGGATGCGGAACAAAAAGGAGAAGGCTTCAAATGTTGACCTCTGGGAGAGGCTGCTTTTGCTGCTGGAAAAGCATCAGGTGACCTTCCTTTGGGTGAAGGGGCATGCGGACAACCCCGGCAATGAAAGATGCGATGAACTGGCGCGGATGGCAATCCAGAACGGAGCCCTGCAGGAGGATGAAAATTACGGAAAAATGTAAGGGAATGTCGAGCGAATCCCAAGTGATTCACTGGAAATCGGATTGACACTGACGGAAATTTATGCTAATATCAAACTGTAACAAATTTTTATCTATCTCAAGTAGGAGGATTTTAAAGAATGAAAAAAGGTACAGTAAAATGGTTTAACGCAGAAAAAGGTTTTGGTTTCATCTCCGTACCTGGTGAAGACGATGTATTCGTACATTTCTCCGCAATTCAGGCTGAAGGCTACAAAACACTGGAAGAAGGCCAGGAAGTTGAATTTGAAGTAGTACAGGGTGCAAAAGGCCCTCAGGCTGCAAACGTAACACGTGCTTAATCGATTCTATTTATTTGACCTAAGTGCGAAAGCATTCAGACATATATTTGAGCTTGGTTATGCAACAAAGAGGCTCTCCGTTAGGAGAGTCTTTCTTTATGCCGAAAAGTGTATTTTTTTGGGAATTATCGGCAGATGGAGGCGTTTTTTTCTTTGGAATCGTTGCATCCGAGAAAATGGTGTGCTACAATTAAGTGTCACACAGAAGATAATGTAAAAGAAAAACTTGAAACGATTGGAGTAATTCTAAATGAGTCAGAATATTGAAAATATCAGAAACGTAGCGATTATTGCCCATGTTGACCACGGCAAAACCACATTGGTGGATCAGCTGCTCAGACAGAGCGGTATCTTCCGTTCCAATCAGGAGGTACAGGAAAGAGTCATGGACAGCGGCGATATTGAACGGGAAAGAGGGATTACCATTCTTTCCAAAAACACAGCCGTAAACTATGGTGATACCAAAATCAACATCATTGATACCCCCGGACATGCCGATTTCGGCGGCGAGGTAGAGCGTGTGCTGAAAATGGTGGACGGCGTTGTGCTGGTGGTGGATGCGTTTGAAGGCCCTATGCCCCAGACAAAATTCGTTCTGCGCAAGGCATTGGAGCTGAATCACCCTGTTGTTGTCTGCGTAAATAAGGTGGACAGACCCGAAGCACGCCCTGATGAGGTTGTGGATGAGGTTCTGGAGCTGTTTATGGAGCTGGATGCAAACGAAGACCAGTTGGATTCCCCCTTTGTGTTCGCTTCCGCAAGAGGCGGCTATGCCTCCGAGGACCCCTCTGCAAGAGAGGGCGATATGAAGCCTCTGTTTGAAGCAATCATCAACCATATTCCCGCTCCCACAGGGGACGTGCATGCGCCTGCACAGGCTTTGATTTCCACGATTGACTACAGCGAATATCTGGGTCGTATCGGCATCGGTAAGATTGAAAACGGCGTACTGCGCGTCAATGACGAGGTTGTCGTTCTGAATATGCACAATGCGGAAACACAGAAAAAGGTTCGTATCACAAAGCTGTATGAATTTCAGGGCTTGCAGAGAGTAGAGGTAAAGGAAGCGAGCGTCGGCAATATTGTTGCGCTTAGCGGCATTGAAAATATTATGATCGGGGATACCATCTGTTCCCCCGAAAAGCCGGAGCCTCTGCCCTTCGTGAAGATTTCCGAACCCACACTGGCAATGAATTTCTCTGTAAACGACAGCCCCTTCGCAGGGCAGGAGGGGAAATATGTTACCTCCAGACAGATTCGTGACAGACTGTTCAAGGAGCTGAATACAGATGTCAGCCTACGTGTAGAGGATACGGATAATCTGGACAGCGTGAAGGTTTCCGGCAGAGGGGAACTGCATCTTTCCATTCTGATTGAAACACTCCGCAGAGAAGGCTACGAATTTCAGGTTTCCAAGCCGGAGGTACTGTTCAGAGAGATTAACGGCAAGAAATGCGAGCCTATGGAGGCGGTAACGATTGACGTTCCTGAGGAATTTGTCGGCAATGTTATCGAAAAGCTGGGCAGCAGAAAGGGCGAAATGACAAATATGTATCCTGCAAAGGGCGGCTATACCAGACTGGAATTTTCTATTCCTGCAAGAGGTCTGATTGGCTACCGCAGTGAATTTATGACGGATACCAAGGGCAACGGCATTATGAACTCCCTGTTTGACGGCTACGAACCCTATAAGGGGGATATCGTGACCCGTTCGCAGGGCTCTCTGGTTGCGTTTGAAAGCGGCGAAGCAATCACCTATGGTCTGTATAACGCGCAGGAACGTGGGGAGCTGTTCATCGGCGCAGGCACAAAGGTTTACGAGGGCATGGTTGTCGGCAGAAATGCCCGTGCGGATGATATGGATATCAACGTATGTAAGAAAAAGCAGCTGACAAATACCCGTGCGAGCGGCTCTGATGATGCGCTGAAGCTGACACCGCATATCACGATGTCCTTGGAGCAGTGCATGGAATTTATCAGTGATGATGAGCTGCTGGAGGTAACACCCCAGAATCTGCGTATGCGGAAAAAGATTCTGGATAATACCCAGCGCAGAAAGGCGAAAAACCGCGCAAACAGCTAAGAAGCGGTTCTGATTAGGATTTTTTGGAAAGAGGTGCACCATGGCGGCAAAAGCGAAGAAAAAGGGCGGCAGCTTCGTAAAACAGGCGGCGATTCTGGCAGCAGCCAGCTTGCTGGTACGTTTTTTGGGCTTTGTATACCGTTTACCCTTAACCAATATGATTGGGGACGAGGGGAATGCGATTTATGCCGGCGGCTATTATATTTATACCTTCCTGCTGATTTTATCCTCGGCGGGACTTCCGGCGGCGATTTCTAAGCTGGTTTCTGAGCGTATTGCCATAAAGCAGTATCGAAATGCACATCGGGTATTCCAAGCGTCCTTGGCTATCTCGACAAGCCTTGGCATAGTTTTTGCACTGATTATGGGCTTGGGAGCGCATAGATTGGCGGATTTGATTGGGATTCCGGATAGCTATTATTCCCTGCTGACGCTTTGCCCGACACTTGTCATTGTAGCGATTATGTCCGTATTCCGTGGATATTTCCAAGGGATGCGTACCATGGTGCCGACCGCGATTTCTCAGATTGTAGAGCAGGTGTTCAACGCCTTTTTCAGTGTGTATCTGGCATGGGTGTTCATGAGCATCAATATTCCGGAAGGGATGACGAAAAACATCCCTCTGGCATCTGCCGGTGGTACGATGGGGACGGGCATTGGCGCTTTGGCAGGTCTGGTTGTGGTGGTCTTTGCCTACTGTCTGATTCGTCCGTATCTGCTTTGGAGAGCAGAGCGATGCAAGCAGCCCTACGAGGAAACGAAGCGTGAGCTGATGGGCAGAGTTTTGCAAACGGCATGGCCCATCATTGCAGGCACGGCGGTATTCAGCATCACAAATTTGATTGATATGAGTATGGTTGTGAATATCCTGCAAAAAACAGGCTTTTCCGAGATTGACGCAAAGGCTTTGTATGGACAGCTTTCCGGGAAATATGTTACGCTGACCACACTGCCCGTTACGATTTCTACGGCGGTTGCAACAGCGGCTCTGCCGAGCATTGCCGCATCGGTAAAATTAAAGGAGCGGAAGCAGGTGCGCAGAAAAATGGCGCTGACCTATCGCATTTCCATGATTATTTCTGTGCCTGCGGCGGTTGGTATCAGTGCGCTTGGGCCGCAGATTATCCACATGCTGTTCCCCAGTGCAAGCGACGGCGGTACACTGCTGACGGTTGGTGGCGTTTCCATTATCTTCCTTGCACTCTGCCAGACCTCTACGGGGATTTTGCAGGGGATTGGACATATTAAGGTGCCCGTGGTCGGTGCGATTCTGGGTGCCATTACAAAGGTGATTCTGAACGTGGTTCTGATTCGGATTCCTTCTATTAACGTTCTGGGGGCGGTGCTTTCCACAACGGGCTGCTATCTGGTTGCAGGCGTTTTTGATGTAATCATGCTGAGCAGACTGACGGGAACGAAATTCGATATCATGGGCAGCTTTCTCAAGCCGATTATCGGCTCTGCTGCCATGGCGGCGGCAACACTTGGCAGCTATCATGTGTTCTATCAGCTTTTGCAGAGCAACACCATCGCGACACTGCTTGCAATCTGCATTGCGGTTGCGGTGTATGGTCTGGTGATGCTGCTCATCAAGGGCATCGTGGAGGAGGACTTGCAGACAGTACCCGGCGGCGGCAAGCTGATTCGCGTTTGCAGACGGCTGCATTTGTTATAAAAACAGAAATCCACCGAATGATTTTGCGGAAGGTTCGGTGGATTTTTCTATAAAAGGGATTTTTTTGGATACATTTTGAAAAAATATAAAATCTGTTGTTGACAGAAAGAATATCCTGTGGTAATATGTAAAAGTCGCTGAACAAAAGCGGTAAAAAATATCGAGGCGTGGCTCAGCTTGGTAGAGCGCTACATTAGGGATGTAGAGGTCGCAGGTTCAAATCCTGTCGCCTCGATGGCAGTTTAAGAGACGAATATGATTCGTCTCTTTTTTCATATTCGGCAGTGATTTGAAAAAAATTGGAAAAAAGAGAGAATCGGCACGGCCTACGGAGGTGAACCGTTTATGACCGACCAGAACGAGGTACGATTGGTCAAGAGGGCGAAGCAGGGGGACATGCACGCCTTTGAGGAACTCATTTTACAGCATGAAAAGATCGTTTATAACGTGGCACTGCGCATGATGAACCACAGCGAGGATGCGAAGGATATTTCGCAGGAGGTGTTTCTGAAGGCGTATCGGAATATCGGGAATTTTGACGAGCGGTCGCAGTTTTCTACCTGGATTTACCGCATTACGGCGAACACCTGCATTGATGAAATGCGAAAGCGGAAGGGCAGGCAGAGCTTTTCGTTAGAGGAAGAGCTGGAAAGCGAGGAAGGCAGCATGCAGCGGCAGGTTGCGGATGCGGGCGAAACACCGGAGGAAAGCATGCTTCGAGAGGAGCAGAAAAGCGAGATTTTACAGGCATTGGAGAGCCTTTCACCGGAGCATAAGGTGGCGGTTATCCTGCGGGATATCAAGGGGCTTTCCTACGAGGAAATCGCGGAGATTCTGGAGCTTACGCTAGGGACAGTGAAGAGCCGTATTTCCCGTGGGCGAAATCAATTAAAGCAGGAAATTTTAAAATTACGGGAACAAGATGCACATTTTATTCGTCATAAGAGAGGAAAGGAGGGAAGGCAATGAATTGTGATAAAGTGAAAAAGCTGCTCTGGGCGTATTTGGAAAACAAAACCACGGCAGAGGAAACAGCAGAAATCGAAACGCATTTGGAAGGCTGTGCGGCTTGCAGAGAAGAGCTGGCGCAGCAGAAGGAAATGAAAAACGCTTTGGCAAGCCTTCCTGACGAGGAACTCCCTGAAGGCTATCATACAGAGCTGATGCAGAAGCTGCAGGCGGAACGCAAGATTGTGCCTTTCCCTGCAAAGAAGAAGCATGGCTGGAAGCAGATGAGCATGATCGCGGCGGCGGTGCTTGTGGTTGTGGTAGCAGGCGGCACGAGGGGGATGCTGGAAATGCGGCAGAACCAGAACGAGGAGATAGAGCAGATTCTGTTTGAGGATACTGCGCTGATGGCGGATACGGGCGAGGAAGCGGCAGAACAGACTGCGGCGGACAGCGCGACAGAGAACAATGCGGCGGAAAAATCCGATACCAAGGAGGATTTTTCTGAGCAGGAAACAAAGAAAGCAAAAAAACCTGTTTCGCAGAAAACGGCACCAAAAGAAACCACACCCAAAGAAGCAACTCCCAAAGAAGCAACACCCAAAGAAACAACTCCGAAGGAAACGGCAAAATCTTTTTGGTCGGATGGAGCGGCAACCATGCCGAAAGCAGCTTTATATGCAAGCGAAGCGGAAAATGCGATGGACAGCGAGACATTGGTGAGCGACACACGCGCGATGGACAGCAATGCGGCGGACAGCATGACACTTCAAGTAGAAAAAAAGGAGACAGCCTTGCAGGCAATTCGTAAGAGCATAGCGGACTGCGGCGGTTATGAGGGAAGCAGTGCGGATGATGTGATTCAGGCGGTGATTCCTGTGGCAAATTATGCGGATTTTCTGGAGCAGGTCGGCAAGCTGGGCGAAATACAGGCGTTTTTCCAAGGCGAGGAGGACGGCGCATCGCGCACAATCAGCATTTCGGTAACGGAAAAATAAAAAGGGACACGGTGGATTTTTACGAGAAAAGCCGTGTTCTTTTTTTTGCTGAAATTTTCTTGGGGACAGAAAATTTTGATATGTTTTGCAAAAAATAGCTTGACAAATCTCTGACAAACGCATATACTGGTCTCGTAAATAAATAGAATCTTCAGGGCAGGGTGAAAGTCCCTACCGGTGGTACAGCCCACGAGCCGCAAGGCATGATTCGGTGAAACTCCGAAGCCGACAGTATAGTCTGGATGAAAGAAGATGGATGAACGTAGGAAAAGTGTTTCTTTTCTGTGCCTTTTTGAGATATCTGCTCTGGATTGTTTTTGAACATTCCGGAGCTTTTCTTATTTTGGCACAGCGATTCTTTTGGTGTGTGTATTTCTGATGCTCTGAGCGATTCTGTTCGGAGCATTTTTTATTTTGCATTTTTTGAAATCTGTCTGGAGGGATTCTATGAAGGATTCAGAATATATGGAGCTTGCACTTATGCTTGCGAAAAATGGGCTCGGATGGACAGCACCAAACCCGATGGTAGGGGCAGTGCTTGTGAAGGATGGTGAAATCATCGGGCAGGGGTGGCATGAAAAATGCGGTGAGCCGCATGCAGAGCGAAACGCATTGGCAAATTGCAAAAAATCGCCGCAGGGAGCGACGCTTTATGTCACATTAGAGCCTTGCTGCCATCAGGGCAGACAGCCGCCTTGTGTGGATGCCATTCTGGAGGCAGGCATTCGGCGCGTGGTGGTCGGCTCGGCAGACCCCAATCCACTTGTGGCAGGAAAGGGAATTCGGATTTTGCGAGAGCATGGCATAGAGGTAACGGAGCACATGCTGGAGGAGGAATGTGACCGCTTGAATGAGGTGTTTTTCCACTATATTCAAACAAAGCGTCCCTTTGTGGTAATGAAATATGCGATGACGATGGATGGAAAAATCGCAACCTACACAGGTGCATCCAAATGGATTACATCGGAAACGGCAAGAGCTCATGTGCAAGAGCAAAGGCATAAATATACTGCAATCATGGTGGGTGTGGGAACGGTACTGGCGGATAACCCCATGCTGAATTGCAGAAAAGAGGGCGGAAAAAACCCGATTCGCATTATTTGCGATACACACCTTCGCACACCGCTGGATACGCAAATTGTTGCAACGGCGAAGGAAATACCGACCATCCTTGCAACCTGCTGTGCGGATAGGAAAAAACAGGAGGCATATCTGGCGGCAGGCTGTCAAATCCTACAGGTGAACGAAAAAAACGGGCATGTTGATTTGCAGGAATTGATGCAAAAATTAGGGGAGCAGGAAATTGACAGCATTCTGATAGAGGGCGGCGGTACACTCCATTGGACAGCATTGGAGGAAGGCATTGTGCAAAAGGTACAGGCATATATCGCACCGAAATTATTCGGCGGACGGACGGCAAAAACCCCTATCGAGGGGCAGGGCGTTGCAACGCCAGCAGAGGCATTTTATTTAAAGAACAGCAAAATCATTCCTCTGGGAGAGGATTTTCTGATAGAGAGCGAGGTGAGCAGAGATGTTCACGGGAATTGTTGAGGAAATCGGAAGGGTTGAGAGAATCAAGCACGGACAGCATTCTGCGGTCTTGACCATTCATGCGGATACGGTTTTGGAGGGAACCAAAATCGGTGACAGCATTGCGGTCAACGGCATTTGCCTGACAGTAACGGAGCTGTTTTCGCATGGCTTTTCCGCAGATGTGATGCACGAAACGCTGAACCGTTCCTCTCTGGCAGGGCTGACAATGGGAACGCCTGTGAATCTGGAAAGAGCCATGGCGGCAGACGGACGCTTTGGCGGGCATATTGTTGCAGGCCATGTAGACGGTGTGGGAAAGGTGATCCGCGTGCGTCGGGATGATACAGCCATTTGGTATACCATACAGGCGAAGGCGGAGCTGATGCGATATATCGTTGAAAAGGGCTCCATAACCATTGATGGCATTAGCCTGACAGTGGCGGAGGTCGGAGAAAGCGAGTTTTCCATTTCTGCCATTCCGCATACGGTCAGCCAAACCATTTTGAAGAACCGCAGAGAAGGCGATTTGGTAAATCTGGAAACGGATATCATTGGAAAATATGTAGAAAAGCTGGTTTGCCCGAAAGCAGAGCAGCAGCCGAAAAATACAATTACAATGGATTTTTTATCGAAATACGGATTTTAAGGAGGAGAATACATCATGCAGTTTAACACAGTAGAGGAAGCGTTGGAGGAATTGCGCAACGGCAAAATCATTTTGGTAACAGATGATCCCGATAGAGAAAACGAAGGGGATTTCATCTGCGCGGCAGAATTTGCAACCACAGAAAACATCAACTTCATGGCATGCTATGGCAAGGGCTTGATTTGTATGCCTATGTCTGAGGAATATGTGCGGAAATTGCGGATTCCGCAGATGGTACAGCAGAATACGGATAATCACGAAACAGCATTTACGGTTTCCATCGACCATGTGGCAACCACAACAGGCATTTCTGCGGCAGAACGCTCTATCACAGCGCTTGCATGCGTTTCGGATGATGCAAAGCCTGAGGATTTCCGCAGACCGGGTCACATGTTCCCTCTCCTGGCAAAGAAAAACGGCGTTCTGGAACGGGAAGGGCATACCGAAGCAACCGTTGATTTATGCAGACTGGCAGGCTTGAAGGAGTGTGGGCTGTGCTGCGAAATCATGCGTGAGGATGGTACCATGATGCGTACGCCTGAGCTGATGAAGCTGGCAAAGCAATGGGATATCAAATTCATTACCATTCGGGATTTGCAGAATTACCGCAAATGCCATGAAAAGCTGGTAGAACAGAAGGCAGCTGTTAAAATGCCCACAAAATACGGCGATTTTATGGCGTATGGCTTCGTCAATCTGCTGAATGGCGAGCATCATGTAGCACTGGTAAAGGGCGATATCGGTGATGGCAAGGATGTGCTTTGCAGAGTTCATTCCGAGTGCCTGACAGGGGATACCTTCGGCTCCCTGCGGTGCGACTGCGGACAGCAGTTTGCCGCTGCTATGACGCAGATTGAAAAGGAAGGACGCGGCATCCTGCTTTATATGCGGCAGGAGGGGCGTGGTATCGGCTTAATCAATAAGCTGCGCGCCTATGAATTGCAGGAGCAGGGTATGGATACCTTGGAAGCAAATCTTTCCCTTGGCTTCAAGGGCGACCAGAGAGAATACTATATCGGCGCACAGATTCTGCGCGAATTGGGCGTAAAAAGCATGCGTCTTTTGACTAACAATCCCGATAAGGTATATCAGCTGGAGGAATTTGGGATTGAAATTACGGAGCGCGTGCCGATCCAGATGGATGCAACAACACATGATTTATTCTATCTGAAAACAAAACAGGAACGCATGGGACATTATCTGAAATATTAAAGAATCTGAAATATGAAGGAAAAAATGAAAGAAAAGAGGGAATAAAAATGAAAACATTTGAAGGTAAACTGGTATCGAAGCAGATTAAAATCGGTATTGTAGCGGCAAGATTCAACGAATTTATCACAGCAAAGCTGTTGAGCGGTGCGATGGACGGTCTGGTGCGGCATGATGTAGCGGAAGAGGATGTCAACGTGGCATGGGTGCCCGGCGCATTTGAAATTCCCCTGATTGCATCCAAAATGGCGAAAAGCGGCAAATATGATGCTGTGATTTGCTTGGGCGCAGTCATCCGTGGCTCCACCAGCCATTATGATTTTGTCTGCAACGAGGTTTCCAAGGGGATTGCGGCGGTTTCTCTGGAAACAGGCATTCCTGTGATGTTTGGTGTGCTGACAACGGAAAACATCGAACAGGCGATTGAACGTGCCGGCACAAAAGCAGGTAACAAGGGCTACGATTGTGCGGTCAGCGCGATTGAGATGGTAAACCTGATTCGGGAACTGGAGAAATAAAAGGGCTTTTTGGATATAGATTCGGCAAATAGGCTGTTTCTGCTATTAAATAGGTAGAAACAGCCTATTTTATTGCAGAAAAAACAGAAAAAGACAAATGTCCACTGGACAGAATGCACAAAAACGTGTAGACTATATTGTAAAATTTGAGGGATATGCTTTAGCGTTCTACTTGACTAAAGCGTTAAAATGCGATACACTATTTTCAGAACAGAAAGGGTGTGGAATTTGAATGAAACCGGAAGAAATGCTTTTGAAAAAAGAGGAGCGGGTCAGCTTCAGCCTGCGTGCCTTGTTTGAACAATATGGCTATCGAAAATTTAAGATGAGCAAATTTGAGGAGTACGATTTTTATGCGGAGAACAGAAGCTTTCTGCACAGCGAAGCCATCCTGACCTTTACGGGACTGGACGGCAAGCTTTTGGCGCTCAAGCCGGATGTGACCCTTTCTATCGTGAAGAATACGAAGGGAAGCCGAGATACGGCAGAACGCGTGTATTATAACGAAAATGTATATCGTGCCAGAAAGGGCGCAGGTGAATACAAGGAAATCATGCAGGTTGGCTTGGAATATATCGGCGAGGTGGATGCATACGCCACGCTTGAGGTGCTTTTACTGGCGCAGAAAAGCCTGAAAGTCATCAGCGACGCTTATATACTGGATGTTTCTCACATGGGCTTTGTGGCAGGGCTGATGGAGGAGGTTGCTTTGCCTTATGCACAGCAGGATAGAATCCTCGATTGCATCAGCGAGAAGAATATCCATGGGATTCGCGCAGTTTGTAAGGAAAACGGCGTTGCGGCGGATTTGACTGAGAGATTGGAGGGACTGGCGAGTCTGTATGGCAGTCTGGAGGAAACCCTGCCGCAGGCGAAGGCGCTTTGCTGTAATGAAAAAATGGAGCAGGCGGTGCAGGAGCTGGAAAATATCCTGCGGTGTCTGAAAATCGGCGGCAATGAGGAAAAGGTGAACCTCGATTTTTCTATCGTGAACGATATGGATTACTATACGGGCATCATTTTTCAGGGCTTTATCAACGGTGTGCCCAGCAGCATTCTCAGCGGCGGCAGATATGACAACCTGCTGCGGAAATTGGGTAAGGATGCGGATGCCATCGGCTTTGCGGTTTATCTGGATTTGTTGGAACGCTTTGATTCCAAGGAAAAGGAATACGATGTGGATACACTCCTGCTTTATGAGGAGGGCGCGGATGTGGCGGCTCTGGCGCAGGCGGCGCAGATGCTGACCGATAACGGGCAGAGTGTTCTGGTGCAGAGAAAAAATACGGGAAACGTGAAATATAAGCAGCTGCTTTGTATGAAGGATAGGGGGCTTGAAATCGTTGCGGAACTGGATTAACATCGCACTGCCGAAGGGCAGATTGGGCGAAAAGGCGTATGATATTTTTGAGGCAATCGGCTATGGCTGTCCTTCTATTCATGAGGGCGGCAGAAAGCTGATTTTTGAAAACGAGGAAAACGGCGTGCGGTATTTCTGGGTAAAACCCTCAGATGTGGCGGTTTATGTGGAACGCGGCGCGGCGGATATCGGTGTGGTTGGGAAGGATATTCTTCTGGAGCAGTCCTCGGATGTGTATGAACTCTTGGATTTAGGCATGGGCAAATGCCGCATGGCGGTGGCAGGCGTGAAGGGAGAACGCCCCGATGGGGGACATACCCTGCGCGTGGCAACAAAATTCCCCAATATCGCAAGAGAATTTTACAGAAAGCAGAGCAGAGAAATTGATATTATCGAATTGCATGGCTCGATTGAGATTGCCCCGATTCTGAAAATGAGCGATGTCATTGTAGATATCGTGGAAACGGGAACAACCCTCCGAGAAAATAATCTTGAGGTCATTGAAACGGTTGTGCCAATCAGCGCAAGGCTGATTGCGAATAAGGTCAGCTATAAATTCAATAACGCAAGGATTCGCGAGCTGTGCGATCGGATTGCGGAGAATCTGGAAAAAAAGGACTGACGAGAAGAAATGAGGTGAAGGCATGATTCGAACCTATGCTTACAAAGACATTAAAATAGAAGAAATTTTTGCAAGAGAGGAAGAAAAAACGAATGTGGCGGACGTGGTTGCGGAGATTATCGCAGAGGTACGCAAAGGCGGCGATGCGGCACTGAAACGCTATGCAGAGCAATTCGATGGCGCGGCACCTGCGGTGTTTGAGGTTTCCGAGGAGGAACGGGCGGCGGCGTATGCACAGGCGGACGCGGCGTTTCTGGAGATTTTAAAGGAAGCGGCGGCGCATATTCGTGCCTTCCATGAAAAGCAGAAACGGACGGATTTTGTGCTGACGGAGCGCGAGGGTGTTGTGCTTGGGCAGAAAATTATCCCTCTGGACAGAGTGGGGCTCTATGTTCCCGGGGGGACGGCAAGCTATCCCTCTACGGTGCTGATGGATTGTATTCCTGCGAAGATAGCAGGGGTCAAGGAGGTTTGCATGGTAACGCCGGCGAAGGATGGGAAATTAAACCCCGATATCATTGCGGCGGCGGAAATCGCAGGGGTTGACCGTATTTTCAGAATCGGCGGCGCACAGGCGGTTGCGGCACTGGCGTATGGCACGGAAAGCATCCCTCGTGTGGATAAAATCGTAGGCCCCGGCAATGCCTTTGTTGCAGAAGCGAAAAAGCAGGTGTTCGGGCAGGTTTCGATTGATATGATTGCAGGGCCGAGCGAAATTCTTGTGATTGCGGACGGCAATTCCGATGCGGAAATCATTGCGGCGGATTTGCTTTCGCAGGCGGAGCATGACAAAATGGCTTCGGCGGTTCTGGTGACGGAAAGCGAAGCCTTGGCACAGGCGGTAACGGCAGAGCTGGAACGGCAGATTGCACTGCTCCCCAGAGCGGAAATCGCAAGAGCATCCATTGACAATAATGGAAAGATTATTCTGGTAAAGGATATCGCGGAAGCCATCGCGGTTTCCAATGAAATTGCACCGGAGCATCTGGAGGTTTCAGTGGATGAGCCGTTTCGCTATCTGGCGGATATCCGCCATGCCGGCTCGATTTTCCTTGGAAGAAACGCACCCGAAGCCTTGGGAGATTATTTCGCAGGGCCGAACCATACCCTGCCGACAAGCGGTACGGCGCGGTTTTCCTCTCCCTTGGGCGTGGATGATTTTGTGAAGCGTTCTTCCTTTACTTACTATACAAAAGAGGCATTGACGGCGGAGGCAGAGAAAATCGGTTTCTTTGCCAGAAGAGAGGGCTTGGAGGCGCATGCCCGTTCCGCTCTGGTGCGAAAAGATAAGGGGGTTATCCAATGAGCAGATTTATGAGTCCCCGCTTTGCGGGCTTGGAGGCATATACACCCGGCGAGCAGCCGCAGGATCAGCAATATGTGAAGCTGAATACGAATGAATCGCCCTATCCGCCTTCGCCTGCGGTGGTGGCGGCGATTTCCGCCGAGGAGGTCAGCAGGCTGAACCTTTACCCCGACCCGACAGGCAGGGTGCTGAAGGAAAAGCTTGCGGCGCTTTATGGCGTGAAAGCAGAAAATATCTTCCTTTCCAACGGCTCGGATGATATTCTGAATTTCGCCTTTATGGCATTTTGCGACAGCGAAAGAGGGGCGGCATTCCCCGAAATCAGCTATGGGTTTTATCCCGTTTATGCCGACCTTTATCATGTGGACTGCGTGAAAATCCCTCTGAAAGAGGATTTTGGCGTGGATTATCGGGATTACTGCAATATCGACAGAATGGTTGTGATTGCGAACCCCAATGCACCCACAGGGATGGAAATTTCCCTTGCGGAGATTGAGGAAATTCTGAAAACGAACCCGAACCGGATTGTGCTGATTGATGAGGCGTATATTGATTTCGGCGGCACCAGCTGTGTGGATTTGATTCGGAAATACGATAACCTGCTTGTGGTACAGACCTATAGCAAATCGCGCTCCATGGCAGGGGCAAGACTGGGCTTTGCTATTGCAGATGCTGGCATCATTGCGGATTTGGAAAAAATCAAGTATTCCACGAATCCCTATAATATCAACCGTCTGACGCTGCTGGCAGGCGAAGCGGCGGTGGAAAGCAATACCTATTACATGGAAAATGCAAGGAAAATTGCAAAAACCAGAGAAAACGCAACGGAAAGACTGCGGCAGATGGGCTTTACCGTTCTGGATTCCAAGGCGAATTTTATTTTTGCAAAAAGCAACGCCGTCAGCGGCAGGGTGCTTTATGAGGAATTGAAGAAAAAAGGCGTTCTGGTGCGCTTCTGGGGCAAGGGAAAAATTGAGGACTTCCTGCGCATTACCATCGGCACGCCCGAACAGATGGAGATTTTATTTGCGAAAGCAGCGGAGATTTTGCAGGAGCAGAAAGGGGATTGACATGAGACAAAGCGAGATTATCAGAAAAACCGCGGAAACGGATATTTGCCTTTCCCTTTTGCTGGATGGGACGGGAAGGAGCAGTGTGAACACAGGCGTTGGCTTTCTTGACCACATGCTGACGCTTTTCGCAAAGCATGGCAGATTTGATTTGGATGTGGTCTGCAAGGGCGATATTGAGGTGGATGACCATCATTCTGTAGAGGATATCGGGATTTGTCTGGGACAGGCGTTTGCCAAGGCTTTGGACGAGGGCAGAGGAATTGCCCGTTATGGGGATATTACCCTGCCGATGGATGAAGCACTGCTTCTGGCGGCGGTTGACCTTGGAGGCAGAAGCCATCTGGAATACGGCTTGGAAATTCCGACGGAAAAGGTTGGCACGTTTGATACGGAATTGGTGGAGGAATTTTTCATTGCCTTTGTGCGAAATGCAAAGCTGAATCTGCATCTCTTACAATTCAGAGGAAAAAATTCCCACCACATTATAGAAGGAGCCTTCAAGGCAACGGCGCGCGCCTTAGCGAAGGCAGTCGCGGTGCAGAAGGATTATGCGGATGAAATTCCATCCACGAAGGGGGTGCTTTGATGATTGCGATTATTGATTACGGCGTGGGGAATCTGTTTTCCCTGCAAAGCTCTCTGAAATTCATCGGGGCAGACGCGGAGGTCACGAATGATATTGCCAAAATCAAGGCGGCGGATAGAATCATCCTGCCCGGCGTGGGTGCGTTTGCGGATGCGATTCGGAAGCTGCGTGAAAGCGGCATGGAGCAGGTTGTTCTGGAGGAAGCGGCAAACGGCAAACCCTTGCTTGGCATTTGCTTAGGGATGCAGATGCTTCTGGAAAAAAGTTACGAATATGGCGAGCATGCAGGCTTAGGCTTGATTGGCGGCAGTGTAAAGCCCATTGCGCCTATGATTGGGGAAGGGCTGAAGGTGCCGCATATTGGGTGGAATCGGCTGATTTTTCCGAAGGGCAGAGAAAAATCTAAGCTGTTTCAATACATCAATGAGGGCGACTGTGTCTATTTTGTACATTCCTACGCAGGGGTGGATTGTGATGCCTTTGTTTCTGCGAGAACGGAATACGGCGCAGAGCTGACAGCGGCGGTGGAGCGCGGCAATGTATACGGCACGCAGTTTCATCCCGAAAAAAGCGGCGAGGTCGGCTTGAAGATTCTGAAGGCATTTTGCGAATTGTAAGAAAGGGGGAAGGATTCGATGGAATTATTTCCTGCGATTGATTTGATTGACGGCTGTGCGGTACGTCTGGTGAAGGGCGATTATGCACAGAAAACGATATACAGCGAGAATCCTGCGGCAGTGGCGCGCTCCTTTGCGGCGGCAGGGGCGAGATATCTCCATGTGGTTGATTTGGAGGGCGCGAAGGACGGCGGTACGCCCAATCTGGAAACCATCCGCACGATTGTGAGGGAAAGCGGGCTTCTGGTTGAGGTCGGCGGCGGCATCCGTTCCGAGGAAGTCATCAAGACCTATCTGGATGCAGGCGTGTTCCGTGTGATTCTGGGGACAGCGGCGGTGCAGAACCCTGCCTTTCTGGAGGAAATGGTGCGGAAATACGGTGAGAAAATCGCGGTTGGCGTAGATATCAAGAATGGAAGGGTTGCCATCAAGGGATGGACAGAGGTTTCCGAGGAAAGCTGCTTTGCCTTCTGCGAAAAGCTGCAAAAAATCGGCGTGAAAACGATTATCTGCACGGATATTTCCAAGGATGGTCTGCTTTCGGGCACGAATCTGGAATTGTACCGACAGCTTTCCGAAAAATGCAAGGTGGATATCGTTGCAAGCGGCGGTGTAACCACTCTGGATGATGTAAAAAGGCTTGCGGAGATGAAGCTTACCGGTGCAATTCTCGGAAAGGCACTTTATACGGGCAATATTGACCTTGCGGCTGCCGTGGCACTCACAAAGGAGGAAAACGAATGATTACAAAAAGAATCATCCCCTGTCTGGATGTTAAGGATGGCAGAGTGGTCAAGGGGGTCAAATTTGAAGGACTTTCGGATGTTTCCTCTCCTGTGGAGTTAGGGAAATACTACAGCGACTGCGGCGCGGATGAATTGGTTTTTTATGATATTACGGCATCGGCGGAGGGCAGGGCGCTGTTCACCGATATCCTGACAGAGGTGGCACAGAATATCTTCATTCCGCTGACGGTTGGCGGCGGCATCAATACCCTTGCGGATTTTGACCGCGTGCTGAAATGCGGCGCGGATAAGGTGAGCGTGAACAGCGGCGCAATCAGAAGCCCTGAGCTGATTCGCGAGGCGGCGCAGAAATACGGCAATCAGTGTGTGGTGCTTTCTGTGGATGTGAAGCGCGTGGATGGGAAATTCATGGTATTTGCCAAGGGCGGCAGAGAAAACACCGGCATGGAGGCTTTGCCTTGGATTGCGCGCTGTGTCCGGATGGGCGCAGGAGAGGTGGTTGTGAATAGTATTGATACGGACGGCGTGAAGCAGGGATTTGATTTAGAACTGTTGCAGGAGGTCTGCGCTTTGGTGAATGTGCCTGTGATTGCATCGGGCGGTGCAGGCTGTATCGAGGATTTTGTAACGCTTTTCAGAGAAATTCCCGATATTGATGCAGGGCTTGCGGCATCCATCTTCCATTTCGGTGAGGTGGAAATTTCCGCATTGAAGGAACGGCTTGCGGCGGAGGGCATTATCGTCCGCAGATAAGAGAAGGAAGGGAGAGAAAACCGTGGTAAACATAGATGAATTGCGTTTTGATGAAAAAGGGTTGATTCCTGCGGTTGTAGTGGATACCTACAGCAAAAAGGTTTTGACCGTGGCATATATGAACAAGGAAAGCCTTGCCATCAGCATGAAGGAGGGCAGAACCTGCTTCTGGTCGCGCTCCAGAGGGGAGCTTTGGCGCAAGGGCGAAACGAGCGGCAATGTGCAGCATATCGTCTCCATTACGGCAGATTGCGACAGGGACGCACTGACAGTCGAGGTTGTGAAGGAAGGCCCTGCCTGCCATCTGGGGACAGAATCCTGCTTCTCCGATTTCGTGTATCTGAATCCTGCGTATCAGTCCTTCTCTGTGGATGGCTTGATGGAAATGCTGGAGGGCAGAAAAAAGGAAAAGCCCGAAGGCTCTTATACGACCTACCTTTTTGAAAAGGGCTTGGATAAGATACTGAAAAAGGTTGGCGAGGAATGTACCGAGGTTATCATTGCGGCAAAGGCGGAGGACAGAGCCGAAACGATCTATGAAATTGCGGATTTGACGTATCATGTGATGGTGCTGATGACGGAGCAGGGCATTTCCCTTGAGGATATCCGCAAGGAGCTGGCAAAGAGACACATCATTGACCATAAGGTAAAGCAGGAGAAGATGACAAAATGAGATTTCCGAACATGAATTTTCATACCCACACCACCTACTGCGACGGGAAGGAAACGGCGGAGCAGATGGTGCAGGCGGCGATTGCGAAGGGCTTTACGCGCCTTGGCTTTTCGGGGCACGGGTTCAATGATTTCCGTCCGGAGGATCAGGAGGTCTGGTGCATGCGTCCGGAGGATGTGCCGAAATATCAGGCGGAGGTGCGCGCCCTTGCGGAAAAGTATAAGGATAAAATTGAAATTCTCTGCGGCGTGGAGCAGGATGCCTGTTCGACTGCGCCGACAGAGGACTTTGATTATGTGATTGGCTCTGTGCATTATGTGGAGAAGAACGGGATGTATTACTGCGTGGACGAAAGCCCTGAGGTGCTGGAGCAGGGCATTCGCGAGGGCTTCGGCGGTGATGTATATGCGCTGACGAAGCGGTTCTTTGAGATAGAGGCGGAGGTGGTCTCCCGAACAAATGCGACCTTTATCGGACATTTTGACCTTGTGACGAAATTCAACGAGGGCAGCCGTTACTTTGACCCCATGGATAAACGCTACAGAATGGCGGCACTTTCCGCAATGGATGCCCTTCTGGAAACGGGAAGGCCGTTTGAAATCAATACAGGCGGGATGTATCGCGGTCTGCGGACGGAGCCGTACCCCTCCTTGCAGCTTCTGCGTGATTTGAAGGAGCGAAGGGGGAAAATACTGCTTTCCAGTGACAGCCATGACGGGGCTTCTCTTGGCTTCCGTTTTGCCGAGGTTGTGCAGGCGGCGAAGGAGATAGGCTTTGGCTCCGTTCTGGTGCTGAAAAAGGACGGCTGGGAGGAGTTTAAATTATTATAGGAGTTTAAATTATCATAAAAGAAGAATTAAAAAATGCTGTCTGCAAAGGAAAATCTGCAAACAGCATTTTATTTTTGATGAAGCTTTGATGTTTTCAGCCGTTACAGCGGAACTTTGCCGCCACATCGGGATTTTTTTCGGCATATTCTGCCGCCATATCTGCCAAAGTGATGTTATCTACAACCTCATCCAGAGCCACCTTCATTTTCTTCCAGATGGAAAGGGAAACGCAGTGGTCGGAATTGGCGCAGTTGGGATGGTCAACACAGTCCACGGGGGACAGAGAGCCTTCCAGCACACGCAGTATCTCGCCGACGGTGGTTGCTTCGGGGGGATTGGTCAGCATATAGCCGCCCTGCGCGCCGCGAAAGCTTTTTACCAGACCGGACTTGGTCAGTGGGTTGATAATCTGCTCCAGATATTTTTCGGAAATACCCTGATCCTTGGCGATTGTCTTCAAGGGAATCGTGCCGTTGTTGTAGTTCAAAGCCAGTGCAAGCATCAGACGGATGCCGTAACGGCCTCTTGTTGAAATCTTCATAAGGTCACCTCGCTCGTCTTTCGTGTGATTTCGGTGGGTATGATGTTACGCTTCTTCCTGCCAGCCCTTGCAGATATCGACCCATTCTACGCAGTTGCCGTAATGATAAAGCTCGTCGCAGGTCAGCTCGATTGCGGAATTGCTGCTGCCTGCCGCAGGGAATACGGTATCAAAGCGCTTCATAGAGATATCGGCATAAGCCTTTGTGCCTTCGGGCAATGCGAAGGGACAGACACCGCCGACAGCATGACCGGTTGCTTCTAAGGTTTCTTCAGGAGAGAGCATTTTTGCCTTTAGACCAAAGGTATCCTTGAATTTGCGGTTATCAATCTTGGTATCGCCTGCAACACAGATGACGATGGGGCCCTCCTTGCTCATCAGACAAAGCGTTTTTGTGATGCGTGCAGGGATAACGCCTGCTGCCTGTGCCGCCAGCTCAACGGTTGCGCTGGATTGCTCAAATTCAATAACCTCCTTGGGGCAGTTCATATTTTTCAGATATGCTCTTACTTTTTCGATAGACATGGTACCTCTCCTTTTGTTTCCTTTTGTTTCATTTTGTTTCTTTTTGCTATTTTATCGGGGAAATTTCTCCGAATGGTTTCTGTTTATACTCAGCATAGCAGAAAAGCAGCCTTTATGCAAGCAAAATACTAGGAAAACAAGGAAAAGAAAAAGTGGTTGTTTTTTTAAGAAACCTATGGTAAAATATTTTCAAACTTTGCTTATGGCGTGATTGCAAAGCAAAGCGATTGCATCGGTATTGTTATGCAAAGTCTTTAAGAATTCCTAACCATGCGAAAGACGAAGCAATGATGATACAAGGAAAGGCCCTTTTATATCCCCGTATAAGAGGGCTTTTTATTTTTGGGAGGGCTTTTTATTGCGAGAAAAGGCATAATTTTCTTTCGGGGAAACAGAAGACGGATTTTGTGTTCTCATTCTTGACGAAGGAATTTTCAGATGCTATACTCAAACTTGATTTAATATGGAAGAAGAATCGAGGAATGAATATGATTCGGAATATACTGGAATATCTGGAGAAGACGGCGAAACGCCTGCCTGATAAAATCGCTTTTTCCGGTGCGGAGGGGACGATTACCTTTGCAGAGCTGGAGGAGACGGCAAAGCGCATCGGCACATACCTGACACGCTTCGGCGGCAGAAGCTGCCCAATCGCGGTGATGATGCAGAAAACGCCCGTTTCTGTGGCGGCGTTTCTGGGTGCGGTCTACAGCGGCAATTTCTATACGCCCATTGATGTGACCATGCCGAAGGAGCGTGTGCTTTCTATTCTGCATACGCTTCGGCCGCAGGTGCTTCTGATTGATGAAAAAAGCCGAAAGGCGGCAAATAACCTTGGCTATGAGGGGGAAATCATCGTTCTGGAGGAGCTTCTGGAAACGGAAATTGACGATGCACTTTTGCGGAAAATCCGCCGCTCTGTGATTGATACAGACCCTCTGTATGCGCTTTTTACCAGCGGCTCAACAGGGGTACCCAAGGGTGTTGTCATCAGCCACCAAGCTGTTGTGAATCTGACGGAATGGTACACAGAAGCGTTTTCCATTTCCGATGCGGAAATCATCGGCAATCAGGCACCGTTTTATTTTGATTCCTCTGTAAAGGATTTGTATGCGGTGCTGAAAACGGGCGCACAAATGGAAATTATCCCGAAGATGCTTTTTTCCTTCCCGAAAAAGCTTCTGGAATATCTGGAGGAAAAGCAGATTAACTATATCGACTGGGTGCCTTCTGCACTGTGTATTGTGGTGAATACAGGGGCGCTGGAGAATTTCCAACCCTCCTATCTGAAGAAGATTATGTTCTGCGGCGAGGCAATGCCGACCAAGCAGTTCAATCAGTGGAGAGAAAAATATCCCGATGCCATGTTTGCGAATATCTATGGTCCGACGGAAACAACGGTGGACTGTACCTACTATATTGTAGACAGGGAATTTGCGGATGATGAGCCTCTGCCAATCGGCTATGGCTGCCGCAATACGGATGTATTCATTTTGAATGGGGACAGGCTTGTGGCAGAGGGGGAAAGCGGTGAGCTTTGCGTGCGTGGCAGATGCCTTGCGCTTGGCTATTATAATAACCCCGAAAAAACGGCAGAAGCCTTTATCCAGAACCCTTTGAATCCGTATTATCCCGAAAAAATTTATAAAACGGGAGATATTGCGAAATATAATGAACGGGGCGAAATTGTCTTTCTGGCAAGGAAGGATCATCAGATTAAGCACATGGGACACCGTATTGAGCTGGGCGAGATTGAAACGGCTGTCAATTCCATTGAGGGGATTGAAACGGGCGTTTGCCTTTATGACGAAGGAACACAGCGGATTCTGCTGTTCTACTGCGGCACGGAGGAAACGACACAGGCATATATTCTGAAATGCCTGCGCGATAAGGTGCCGAAATATATGTTCCCGAATCTGATGTTAAAATTGGAAAAAATTCCCCAGACTTTGAATGGAAAGATAGACAGATTGGCTTTAAAGGAGTATTATGATAACGATAAGCAAAATACCTGATGGAAAAAACTGGGCAGATGCAATTGCTCAGTATCGTTCCAAAGGAATGCGGACAAATTTTTACGCTGCGGCGGAGGAATTCCTTCCGCAGTTGCAGTGGCTTTCCGAACTGAAATTTGACGGCGGCTGTTATCTGTTCCATGAAAAGGAAAAACAGATTGACCTGTATTTCTTTCTGGAGCAGGGGAGAAAGGCGGAGCAAATTCCTGTGTTTGACAAGCCTGTACTTCTGGAGCAGGTTGGCGTGACGAAAGCACCGCCTGATTTGGCGGAATGGGAGGAAATCGGCTTTGTGCGCTATTTGCAGCGAAAGCGGCTCTTTCTTTCCGCAAGGAATGTGGAAAAAACAGAACGCGTACCTTCCTTTGCAAAAGAAGAAGAAGCGGAAACAATTCTCGCGTTGATGCAGCAGTCCTTTGAGCCGTATACCTCGGCTTTGCCCGATTTGGACACCCTGCGGCAGGATATCCGCGAAAACCGTGTGCTTGCGGCAAGGGAGGGGGAGAAGCTTCTTGGTTTTCTGCGCTTCGGCAGAGAAAAGAAGGTATCCGTCCTCTGGCAGATTGCGGTTGCGCCGGACGGCAGAGGAAAGGGCATTGGAAGCGGTCTGGTGCAGGATTGGCTTGTCATAGAGAGAGATGAGGCTGCAAAATTTCAGCTTTGGGTGCGGGAGGATAACCCTTCTGCGTTAAGGATGTATGAAGCATCGGGCTTTTTGCCGGACGGCAGAATCGCGCCGGTGATGATGAAAAAGTAAGAGAAAGAAAGGAAATGAAACATGGAAACATTACTGAAAATTCTGGCAGAACTGAGACCTGACGTAGATTTTGAGGAGAACAAGGAATTGGTTGACAGCGGCGAGCTGGATTCCTTCGATATTGTTTCTCTGGTAGGCGAGCTGTGCGATGAATACGATATCGAAATCGGCGCAGATGAAATTGTTCCCGAAAACTTTAACTCTGTAGAAGCAATCTGGGCATTGGTGCAGAGATTGCAGGAGGACTAATCAATAAGAATTATGGAGGAGTAAAGCGGTATGGCATTTACATCATTTCGATTTATCGTTTTTCTTGTACTGGCTGCCGCAGCATATTTCCTGACACCGAAGCGTTGCCGATGGGTAACGCTTTTTGTTGCTAACTATGTATTTTATTTTATTTCCGGTGGGCGGATTTTTATTTATCTGCTGGCAACCACGGTGACTACATATCTGGCAACGGTGAAAATCGGGGATATGGCGGCGAAAAACAAGATTGCCTTTAACGAGGCAAAGGCGGAATTGGATAAAGAGGGCAAAAAGGCATGGAAGGCCGCCTTTGCAAAGAAAAAGAAGCGGATTCTCATCCCGACCCTGTTGTTCAACTTTGGGATTCTGGCAGTGCTGAAATATTCCGGCTTCGTGACAGAAAACCTGAATCTGCTGTTTGCAAAAATCGGCATTGGGACGGAGCTGCCTGTTTTTCGGTTTCTTCTGCCCTTGGGCATTTCCTTCTATACCTTCCAATCCATGGGATATCTGATTGATGTTTACAGAGAAAAGCAGGAGCCGGAGCGGAACTTTTGCAAGCTGGCGCTGTTTATTTCCTTTTTCCCCCAGATTGTGCAGGGGCCTATTTCTCGCTTCGGCACATTGGCGGAGCAGCTGTTCCGCGCGAATGAATTTTCCTATACACGCATCAAGTTCGGCGTACAGCTGATGCTCTGGGGCGCGTTTAAGAAAATGGTCATCGCGGATAGAGCGGCGGTTCTGGTGGATAATGCGTTTGGCTTCCCCGAAACCTTCGGCGGCACCTATGTTGCGGCAGCGGCGTTGGCGTATGCCATCCAGATTTACGGCGATTTTTCCGGTGGGATTGATATTGCAACAGGCGCGGCGCAAATTTTCGGCGTAACGCTGGATAAAAACTTTGAACGTCCCTATCTGGCAACCTCAATTCCCGATTATTGGCGCAGATGGCACATGACGCTCGGCGCATGGTTTCGGGATTATGTGTTCTATCCCTTGTCCCTGTCGAAATTCTTTTCCCGTCTGGGGAAGAAATGCAGAGGGATTTTCGGGAATTATATCGGTAAGCTGATTCCCGTGCTGATTCCGCAGTTTATCATATTCTTCCTCATCGGTATCTGGCATGGGGCAGAATGGAAATATATCGCCTTCGGCTGCTATAACGGTACGCTGATCGTGCTTGGTATTCTCTTTGAACAGCCCTTGCAAAAGCTGGTGAAAAGGCTGGCGATTCGCACGGACTGTATCAGCTGGCGGATTTTTCAGGTGCTTCGCACGCTGATTCTGGTTGCAATCGGCAAGATTATCACGCGCGCACCCGGCGTTTCCGCAGCGAAATATATGATTACCTCCATGATAAAGAACTGGAATACGGATGTCCTGCTTGAGGGCGGACTTTTGACGATGGGGCTGGATGTGAAGGATTTATGGGTGCTGTTCCTGTCCTGTCTGGTGCTGCTTTCTGTCAGCCTGATGCAGGAAAGCGGTATCAGGGTAAGAGAGACCCTCGCGAAGCAGAACCTCTACTTCCGTTGGGTGATTTATCTGGGTGCCTTGTTCTCCCTGATTCTTTTTGGCGTGTATGGCTTGAATTATAACGCCGCTGACTTTATTTACAGGGGGTTCTGAGTATGAATAGGAAAGAGTGTTTGAAAATTATGGTAAGATGTGTTGCATTTGTGGTGGTTTTCTCCATGCTCTTTGGCAATGCGACGGATTTGCTGATGCGGCATGATGATGAATCCAATGAAATTCATGCCTTTTACAGTGAACCGGAGGATACGATAGATGTGCTGTATGTCGGGAGCAGTCCGCTTCTGCGTGGGGTATCTCCGATGGTGATGTGGCAGGAGCATGGCTTTACGGGCTATGTCCGCGCGTCGGCATTGCAGGCACCTTCTGTTAGCTATGGACTTCTGGCGGAGTCGCTGAAATATCAGAATCCCGAATTGGTGGTTCTGCTCTGCGATAATATCTTTTCGGATTACGATTATGCAGAGCGGGAAGGGGATTTACGCCGTGGACTGGACGGCATGAAGATGTCGAAATATAAGCTGGATATTATCAAAGAGGTGACAGCTGCGGATGAATCACAGTCCATGCTGTCCTATGCCTTTCCGCTGATGCGCTACCATGACCGCTGGAAGGAAATCAATCTGGCGGAGGATAAGCCGGAGCCCCTGCTGGAGCATTCCTTTAAGAAGGGAAATGTTTACCTCAGAGAGATTGAGCCGCAGACCTACCCCGAAAATTTCATGGAGCCGACAGGAGAAACCGCCTCCTTTGACGAGAGCGCAAAGGGCTATATTGAAAAATCCATCGCGCTTTGCAAGGAAAAGAATATTCCCGTTCTGCTGCTGCATCTGCCGAAAATGAGCTGGACGTATGCGCAGAGCGAGGCACTGGAGGGTTTTGCTGCGGCGCAGGGTGTAACCTATCTGGATCTGGACAGAGCGGAATACAGAGAACAGCTTGGCTTAGACCCGCAGGTTGATTATTATGATCAGGGACACATGAACCTCACGGGGACAATCAAGCTTTCCCGTTGGCTTGGTGCTTGGCTCGATGCGCAGTATGCTTTGCCTGACCATAGAGAGGATGCCGCAATCAGCGCGGAATGGAACGCGGATTTCAAGGAATACGCCGAGAAAACAGGCTTACAGGAATAAAAAAGAGAACGATGCTTTTCCCGTGGGGAAGGACACCGTTCTTTTTTATTTGGTGAGATTGAGGACTGTTTTCTTCTGCTTTTTGGCAAGGCTTGCGAATTGCGCTGCGCCGCCCCAATCATGCGTGATATAGGTCACAACGAAATGCGATTGTTTCAGCATCCATTTGTTGCGGTAGGAAATGGCGAAACGTTTCGGGGCGGCTTCAATGCCATCGGGCAGAAGGGAAGGAAAGGGATACGCAAGCTTTTTTGTGGGGAGATAGGCAAGCACCACCGCACAGCGAATGTGGGGGTAGTCCTGCATGAGTTCCGCCAGAGTGGAACGCACCATTGCATCAAATGCGCCATGATTGCCGACATAGAAGGTATCAACGGACTGCGCATCAATCAGATGGATGAGGGCTTGCTTCAGATTTGGCTTTATGGAAGATGGACAGTCGCGATGCCCAAAGAATGTACAGACAGACATAAATTCACCTCTGAAATATGGGATATATCGCAATTATAACATAAATATTTGATTTGGGATATATCCTATACGATTTATCGTAAATTTGTGCAAACTAAAATTACGATAAATCGTAAGGAGGGGTTATCTTGAATACAAAAGAGGCGGTTGCAAAGCGCATCCAGGAATTATGCGCAGAATATGATATGGCTGTTAATGCGTTAGCGACTGCATCGGGTATACCGCCTTCTACCGTTTACAGTATGCTGAATGAAAAAAGCCAGAATCCCGGGGTGGTTTCCATCAAGAAGATTTGTGACGGCTTAGGCATCAGCATCCGAGAATTTTTTGATACGGATTTATTTGATAATCTGGAACAGGAGATAAAATAAAAAAGGAGCTGAAAAGCTCCTTTTATTTTATATATTTTATTTCTTTCTCTTTTTCCCGTAGGTTTTTTCTTTTTTTGCAATTTCGATATGCACCCGTTTGCCTTTGATTTTTGCGTGCTTCATGCCATGCAAAATATCTCTGACAAATTCGTTTGGCACATCCACAAAGGTGTATTCATCAAAAATGGCAATTTCACCCAGTGTTTTCCCCGGAATACCTGCCTCATTCGCAATCGCACCCACGATATCCTTCGCGCGGATTTTGCTTTTTTTGCCGGCATTGATGAACAGGCGTACCATTTTTTCGCCTTCGCCGCCGTAAAGCTCCGTGCCGCCCAGATTGATATCATCCAGTGCATCAATATCATCTGCATTGACATCAGAAAGATGATCCTTCAATAACGCCGCCGCAATGTCAATGCTGGTGTAATCCTCCTCCATCAGGCGGTCAACGAGGTGGATATATTTCGTCAGATGTCCTTCCTCGATGATACCCTTGATTTTTTCAAGATAAATATTGGTTTTCATTTCCTCTACATCGCTGAGGGTAGGCAGCTTTTGCTGCTGAATCTTTGTTTTGGTGTAGCGCATGATGTCGCGCAGCTTATAGATTTCCTTGCCGACGCAGAAGGTAAATGCCTTGCCTGCCTTGCCTGCACGTCCCGTACGCCCAATGCGGTGTACATAATATTCCTCATCCTGCGGTACATCATAGTTGAATACCACATCAATATCGTCAACGTCAATCCCTCTTGCGGCAACATCTGTTGCAACCAGAATTTCAATCGTGCCGTTGCGGAATTTCTGCATGACCTTATCACGCTGTGCCTGCTTGAGGTCGCCGTGCAGCCCTTCTGCGAAATAGCCGCGTCCCTGCAGCATTTCCACTAAATCATCCACGCGTTTTTTCGTATTGCAGAATACCATTGCCAGCTTGGGGTCATACACATCAATGATGCGGCAGAGGGCATCCAGCTTTGTTTTTTCCTTTACGTCAAAATAATATTGCTCGATATTAGGAACGGTCAGCTCCTTGCGTACGATTTTGATAAATTCGGGGTTCTTCTGGAACCGCTTTGTGATATCCAGAATTTCGGGGGAAAGTGTTGCGGAGAAGAGCAGTGTCTGATGCTCCTCCGGAATTTTCACCAGAATGGTTTCGATATCTTCGCGGAAGCCCATATCCAGCATTTCGTCCGCTTCATCCAGAACCATCATCTGTACGGTTTCTGCCTTGATGGTTCTTCTTCTCATGTGATCCATCACGCGCCCGGGTGTACCGATGACAACCTGTGTGCCTTTCCTCAGTGCGGCAATCTGTCTGTCGATAGGCTGTCCGCCATAAATGGGCAGAACACGGATGTTGTCCTTATATTTCAGCAGCTTGCGGAATTCCTCGCTTACCTGAATCGCCAGCTCTCTGGTGGGGCAGAGAATGAGCGCCTGCAAGCGTCTGTCCTCGGGGTTAATGCGTTCCAGAAGGGGAATCCCGAAAGCGGCGGTTTTGCCTGTCCCTGTCTGAGACTGTCCGATGATGTCCTTGCCTTCTAAAATAACGGGAATCGCCTGGCTCTGGATGGGGGTTGCTTCTTCAAAGCCCATATCCAACACTGCGCGGCAGATTTCGTTGGAAATATTCATATCTTCAAATCTTAAGTGTTCCATGTTTTCTTCCTTTCTCAAATTAAAGCCATAGATTTTTATAATAACAGGAAAATGCAGGGATTGCAAGCGATTTTTCTTGATTTATCAAGGGATTCTGCGGGGTTTCGGCTTTTTTATACGCGGAATTTATGGTACAATAATAAAATAGCGATAGGGGGGATGAGGATGACAGTATTTTTTCATACACATATAGACGAACTGGAGTATATGCTGCGTATCGCGATTGCGGCACTGTGCGGCGGCATCATCGGCTTTGAGCGCAGCCGTATGCGCAAGGAGGCAGGCCTGCGGACGCATATCATTGTTGCAGTTGGCGCTGCACTTCTGATGATTGTTTCCAAATACGGCTTTACGGATATTTTGGATACGCCCGGAATACGGGTGGATGGCTCACGCGTGGCAGCAAATGTCATTACGGGGATTTCCTTCCTTGGGGCGGGGGTTATCTTCGTGCGCGATGTTTCTATTAAGGGGCTGACAACGGCGGCAGGCCTATGGTCGATGGCAGGGGTTGGGCTTGCGATTGGTGCAGGGATGTATGCAATCGGGATTTTCTCCACCGCGCTGATCATGCTGATTCAGGTGTTCGCGCGCGGAAAGCTGCGCAAGCTGGACGGCCCTGTCCGTGACACCTTCAGCATTACCTACGAAAATATGCCGAATGGACTGGAGGCGTTGAAGGCACAGCTGAAAAACCGCAATATTTTTATTCATCATATTGAGATGGAAAAGAATCCGGATGGGACGGTAAAGGTGACACTGGATGTTAGCCGTGAGCATGCCATCACCTGTACGGATTTGGCGGATATCTTCGCGGAGGATGAAAAAATTAAGGCGTTCCGCTTATAAGCTTATAATGAGAAAGAGAACCGAGTGTTTAGGTGTGTTCCAATAAGAAAACGTGAAGAAAATGAAATAGCTGAAAGTTTGCGGATACAAGGAAGTTTCCCGCAGACATCCTTTGACTTAGGCTGTCAAGGGGAACTGACGCAATAGCCGCAGCTTTCAGCATTTCAGAATTCAAGGTTTCTTATTTGGGCGCACCTTTAGGAGCATTCGGTTTTTTTATTGCCCGAAAGCCTGTATACTTTCCCAAAACCCTGCCATACTAATCAAAACAGATGGGAAAGGCGGGGTGAAATGGATATTTATATTAAGCCTGCGGAAAAGGTGCAGCTTGTGGGGAAGCGAGAGGTGCTTCTGCGCGACGTTGCGGAGGTTTTTCTGAGCGGACAGACGGCAGGCGAGGCAGAGCGGCTTGTGGTCTTTCGGATTCCGGAGGAGCGAAAAAAGACGTATCTCCTTTCTGTGGTGGATTTGATACAGGCGCTCAATCGGAAATACCCCAATGCAACAGTAAACAACGTCGGGGAAATGGATATCCTGATTGAATATCTGCCGCAGGCGGAGGGACGCAATCCCTTCTGGGTCTGGGCGAAGGTGGCGTTTGTTTCTCTGGTGCTGTTCGTGGGAGCCTCCACAACGATTATGTGCTTTCATTCGGATACACAGCTGCCGTTGATTTTTGAAAACATGTATTATCTCTTTTTTGAGGAAAGCAAGGAGGTGCCAAAGCTGCTTTCCATTCCCTACAGCATTGGTCTGGGGCTTGGCATTATTGTTTTCTTCAACCATTTTTCAAAAATCACGCTCACGCAGGACCCGACCCCCATTGAAATTGAAATGACGACCTACGAGAAGGAAACCAACGCCAGCGTGATTGACCATCTGAACCGCCGCAAGGGGGACGCATGATGCTGAAAACGATTTATCTGATATTTTTGGGGCTGGCCTCCGGCTGCATGGTAGCGGCAGGCACATTTGCCTTTATCGCTGCCATCGGCATTGTGCCGCGCATGGCAAAGCGAACGGAAACGCAGCGGTTTATCCGCATCTATGAGGATGCCATTGTGCTTGGGGGAATCTGGGGGACAACGGCAATGTTTATCAGGTATCGCCTGCCCTCCGTGCCGCTGCTTCTGGGCTGCTATGCGCTCTGCACGGGGATTTTCGTGGGCGTGCTTGCAATGGCGCTGACAGAGGTGCTGAATGTCATCCCGATTCTGCTGCGGCGCACAAGGCTGACAAAGGGTCTGCCGTGGCTCATTCTTGCGTTCGCGCTGGGGAAGGTGTGCGGCTCTCTGGTGTATTTTCTGGTGGACGGATTTTATGTGCTTTAAAGCTATTGAAAAGGGGTGGTTTGATTGGATACATCCAAGCAGGCACAGCAATGCTATGATGCAATGGTAAAAAAGGCTTCGCCCAACAGTCCTATTCTGAGCAACTGCGTGAAGGCGTTTGTTTCGGGCGGTTTGATTTGTGTTCTGGGGCAGGTGTTGCTGATGTTTTATACGAAAAAGGGAATTTCCGAAACGGATGCGGCACTCTGGGTTTCCATCACGCTGATTGGTATTTCTGCGTTGCTGACAGCCTTCGGTTTGTATGAAAAGCTGGGAAAATTCTGCGGCGCAGGTACGATTGTACCGATTACGGGCTTTGCCAATTCCGTTGTTTCCCCTGCGATTGAGTTCAAAAAGGAGGGGATGGTGTTCGGCATGGCGGCGAAAATGTTTATTGTCGCAGGCCCTGTCATTGTTTACGGCACGCTGACTTCTATGGCGGTCGGGCTGATTTATTATCTGGTAAGGGTGGTGTGAGGATGAGCAAGAGGATAGGCAGGCAGACGGTGCGTCTTGCGGAAGGGGTTGTGATTCTTTCCGCGGCATCCACCGTAGGCCCGAAGGAGGCGGAAGGCCCTCTGGGAAAATATTTTGACCAAAGGGCAGAGGATGCGCTTTTTGGGGAGACTACATGGGAGCTGGCAGAAAGCAAATTTGTGGAGAAAAACATGGCGCTGACCTTACAGAAGGCAAACCTCAAAGCGAAGGAGGTCGATTATATTCTCTGCGGCGATTTGCTGAACCAATGCACCGGCTCAACCTTTGGTGTACGGCAATTTGAAATTCCGTTTTTCGGCTTATTCGGTGCCTGCTCCACGATGGGCGAAGCCATGAGCCTTGGGGCAATGCTGATTGACGGCGGCTTTGCGAACCACGTTCTGGCAGGAGCATCCAGTCATTTCTGTGCGGCGGAAAAGCAGTTTCGCTTTCCTCTGCCATTGGGGACACAGCGTCCGCCAACCGCGACATGGACGGTGACGGGGGATGGCGCGGTGGTTTTGGCACGAAAGGGGAACGGACCGAAAATTGTAGAAATCACTACGGGGAAAATTGTGGATATGGGCGTAACGGATGCGAATAACATGGGAGCGGCAATGGCTCCTGCGGCGGCAGATTTATTGCAGACGCACTTTGCGGATACGGGCAGAACGCCGCAGGATTATGATGTGATTGCAACGGGAGATTTGGGAACGGTCGGCAGAGAGCTGGTGGTCGAGCTTCTGGCGAAGGCAGGCTATGAAATGGACAGCCGCTATACGGACTGCGGCATTGAAATTTTCGATAACGAAACGCAGGATACCCATGCAGGCGGCAGTGGCTGTGCCTGCTCTGCGGTAACATTCTGCGCCTATTTTTATCCAAGGCTGCTTTCCGGGGAAATCGGGCGAATGCTGTTCATCCCGACAGGGGCATTGATGAGCCCTACTTCTTCTCAGCAGGGGCAGTCTATCCCCGGCATTGCGCATGGACTTGTGATAGAGGGCTGCAAAAAGGGGGCGAAGAAATGACGGAGCTTTTGAAGGCTTTTTTAGTGGGAGGCTTGCTTTGCGTCATCGGACAGCTTCTGATTGATAAGACAAAGCTGATGTCGGGGCGGATTCTGGTGCTGTATGTCTGCATCGGGTGTATCCTTGGCGGCTTGGGAATTTATCAGAAAATCGAAGGCTTCGGCGGCGCAGGGGCAACCGTTCCGCTTACGGGCTTTGGCTTTCGCCTTGCGGAGGGGGTTATGAAGGAGGTTGAGCACGCAGGGATTCTCGGCATTTTTACGGGCGGCATCAAGTCCGCCGCGGCAGGGATTACGGCGGCTGTTTTCTTTGCATTTTTTTCTGCGCTTTTTGCAAATCCAAAAGAAAAGTAAAATAAAAGGTGCGCCCAAATAAAAAACCCTACATTCTGAAATGCTGAAAGCTGCGGCTACTGCGTCAGTTTCTTCCTGTTTTCTTATTGGACACACCTAATGCAAAATTTTTGGTTTTTGCAGAAAGACCTGCAAAAATCGAAAGGATGAGCAATCCTCTCTGAATTATTGCCAAAAAATTCTATGTAAGTTTATGTATTATTCAATATACATTTTGCGGCGAACGTGCTATAATAAGGATAACAAAAAAATAAAAAGGAAGTGGAGCCCATGCACAGCGCTATTGGGTCCCGCAAGGATTTCAATAACTTGGATGAAGATCAGTTGTTGGCGGAGTATAAGGTGTGTCTGGAAGGACTTCTGGAACACGAGCAGGTTCTCAAGCTGGACTTGCATACACAGCATTGCAATACAAGCAGACTTCAGCATAGTATAAATGTATCCTATTACAGCTTTCTGATTTGCTACAAGATGGGGTGGGATTATCATTCCGCAGCCAGAGCAGGGTTACTGCATGATTTGTACTTTTATGATTGGCGGGTAAAGAAATATATTCGTTCCAGCCATTCCTCTTGGCATCCGCGCATTGCGCTTCTGAATGCACAGAAAATCACAAAGCTGAATAAGGTCGAAATGGACGCGATTCGTAAGCATATGTGGCCTTGTACATTGATTCCGCCCCGTTATATCGAATCCTATGTTGTTACCTTCGTTGATAAGATTTGTGCTGTCTGCGAATTTGCAGAACGCAGCTACGCAGAGGCAGCAAAGAAAGTCGTACGGAGATTCAGAAGAGGCTTTGTTTCTTAATCCTTGACGGGACGTATGCAGACAGAACATTACAATTTCATACGTTTTTTTGGAAGTGACAGAAAAATAATCAATCAAACAGATAAAGCAGAAAAAGGAATCCTCCGTATGAGAAATCTACGGAGGATTTTTTATGTGCGAAAAATATCAGCCGTTTTGTCTGGGGTAGACCATATTTTCCTCTTTGATGCAGGAGAGCACCTCATCCACGAATTTCTGACATTCGATTCTGGTGATGCCGAGGTTGTGGTCAAGGTAATTGCCGCACATTTCGGGCTTTGCGGCAGGGATTTCCTCGTCAAAGTCCGCCATATACTGATAGCAGTCCTTCATAATTTCCGCCACATCCGCAGATTCCAGATCTCCCTTGAAGATGACATACATCCCTGTGCGGCAGCCCATGGGGCCGACATAGATGGTCTGATCCGCCCAGACGGGGTGCGCGCGGAAGAAGGTTGCCATCAGATGCTCGATGGTGTGCATCACGGAGGTATCCATCACCATTTCGCGATTCGGCTCCTTCATGCGAACATCAAAGGTTGTCAGAATGCCGTCACCGACGGTATCCTTTCTGGAAACATAAATTCCGCGGAGCAGTCGATTGTGGTCAATGCCAAAGCTTGTTACGTCCATTTTTTTCATCCTTTCCAATTTGTGTTTCATTGCTTTTCATTGTACCTATTTTCTGTTCGGATTGCAAGGGCTTCCAATAATACTGTATACCTATAGGAATTGCGTTGCATAATAGAAAAAAGTTCGCTATAATGTGAAAAAGCAACATTTTTTCGGAAACAAAAGATAAAAGAGAGAGAAAGAAGGCATGCAATATGGGCAAGGTTTTGACAAGAGAGGAAGCTTGGGAATTACTGAACGAATATAATAAGGAGCCATTCCATCTGCGCCACGGCGAAACAGTTGAGGGCGTGATGCGCTATCTGGCACAGGAGCTGGGCTATGGCGACGAGGTGGATTTCTGGGGCAATGTCGGTCTGCTGCACGATTTGGATTTTGAACAGTGGCCTGAGGAGCACTGCGCCAAGGTGCAGGAGCTGATGCGGGAAAAAGATATTGACGAAAGAATGATTCATGCGGTGGCAAGCCATGGCTATGGCATCTGCTGCGATATTGCGCCGGAGCATGAAATGGAAAAGGTGCTTTTCGCTGTGGATGAGCTGACAGGGCTGATTGGTGCGGCGGCGCTGATGCGTCCCTCCAAGAGCGTAAAGGATATGGAGCTGAAATCCGTAAAGAAAAAATTCAAGGATAAGCATTTTGCCGCAGGCTGTGACAGAGAAATCATCAAAACAGGCGCAGAACGTCTGGGTTGGGAACTGGATGAGCTGATTCAGAAAACACTGGACGGCATGAAAGCGGACGAAAGAAACGCATAAAGCAGGAAAGCCAAACACTTCATTTCGGGAGCAGGAAGCTGTTTTCGGTGAGGTGTTTTTTTATTTAGAAAAAATCAATCATATCTTAATGGAAAATTTCTTTTTTATGCAGGAATTTTGTTGTATACTATACAATAAGGCGGAATATTTACAAAAGAAACGGAGATGAGGTTTGTGAGAGAGCATTTGAAGGATTGCAGGCGCATTGTTGTGAAGGTAGGCACCTCCACGATTACTTATCCAAACGGCAGGCTGAACCTGAAACGGGTGGAGGAGCTGGCTTGGGTGCTGACGGATTTACGCAACCGCGGCAAGGATGTTATTCTGGTTTCGAGCGGCGCGATTGGGGTCGGCGCAGTGCGTATGGCAATGAAAACACGCCCGACTGCTGTGCGCGAAAAGCAGGCGGCGGCAGCTGTGGGACAGGCAATGCTGATGCAGATTTATCATAATTTTTTCGACAGGTATAATCAGACGGTGGCACAGGTGCTTCTGACAAAGGAGGAGCTGAGCAGCGACAGCCGCTATGAAAATACAAAAAATACACTGGAAACCCTTCTGGAAATGGGCATTATTCCTATCGTCAATGCAAACGATACCATTTCCACCTACGAAATTGAAATTTCCGATAATGACCGCCTTTCTGCCATGGTAGCGGAAATCATTCATGCGGATTTGCTGCTGCTGCTGACGGATATTGATGCGCTTTATGATAAGGATCCGCGCAACAATCCCGATGCAAGGCGCGTGGCACATGTGGCAGCGGTGACGGATGAAATCAGAGCCATGGCGGGGGAGAAAAAAGGCTCGGAATTCAGCGTAGGCGGCATGAAAACAAAGCTGCAGGCGGCAGGCATCTGCCTTGCGGCAAATGTAAAAATGGCAATCGCTAACGGCGAAGACCCGAAGGTCATCCACCGCATCATCGATGGAGAGGACATCGGTACGCTGTTTGGCTGATACAGGAAATGATTAAAAAAGAAAAGCTTGAGAAAAATTGGAGGTTCACACAATGAGTTATTGCCCGAACTGCGGCAGACAGATTCTGGATGAAAGTCTGGGCTGCCCTGTATGTAATGTAAGAAATAATATTGACCCGACCAAAAAGCCCGTACCTACGGAACAGACGGATGAATATAAGGAAGACAACAGCTTTCGGGAGGAAGCAAAAGCAGAGCAGGCGGAAACCGTGGATTCCTTTACCGTAGAGGAAGCCGATGGCAAAACACACCACTTTGAGACCAACGAGGAAACCGGTGATGCCGAATATAAAAAGAAAAATACCGTGGATGCGGATGCAAAAATCCCGACTGCAATCAAGGTTCTGGTTATCGTGCTGATTGTTGCGGTTGGCGGTCTGGGCGCGATTGCGGGCTGCGTGGCAGGCGTTGCGCTGAGCAAAAGTCCCTCTGAGGATTACCGCCGCTTCGGCAAAACCATGATGACGGTCAGCATTGTGATGCTGGTGCTTTCCTTTATCTGCTGTGTGCTCGGCACAGCGGCAGGTGTGTTCTCCAACATCATGTACGAAACCTTTTGATAGGCTATGTTTCTGACAAGAATGGGCTCTGCTGTCTGTCACAGGATGGCAGAGCGCAGCTTTCTCTGGGGGCAGGGAACAATGCCCCTTTGTGCTCGCTGTACGGGAATTTATGTCGGGGTGCTTCTGGCGTTTTGCTTTCTGCTTTTGAAAAAGCGGATGGACGCAGGAAGGCCCTTTTCCAAGGGACAGGCAATGCTGACGGCACTGATGATTCTGCCGATTGGGATAGACGGACTGGGCAGCTATCTCGGCTTTTGGGAAAGCAATCAGCTGATGCGCGTGCTTTCGGGCAGTCTGGTGGGGGCGGTTGTCCCCGGTTTTCTGCTGCTTGCGGTCAATTTTGACCCTGCACAGGGCAACAAGCAGCCGATTTATGCGCATACAACGGAGTTGCTTCTGCTTTTGTTGCTTTCCGCAGGGCTTGGCTTTGGTCTGTGGCTTGGTCTGCCGCTTGCAGGTGTGCTTGCGGTTGCTTCTGTTCTGGGGGAAATTCTGCTCTGGGGCGGCTTTGTCTGGCTGCTTCTGAAAAATCTCTGTGGCAGGAAAAGGCTTCCGTTTTGGCAAATTTCTTTAGCGGCGGCGTTTCTGGGTCTGTATGTGATAGGAGGCTTGATGCAGTGAAAAAGGAATTACGGCAAAGGGCACTTGCGACACGCAATGCTTTAGAAAAACGGGAGGAAAAAAGCAGACAGATTGCGGCGCATATTCTGGAAAGTGCGGCATATCAGAATACAGAGCGGATTTTTACCTTTGTGAGCATGGGCTCTGAGGTGGAAACGGAGGAAATCATCCGACAGGCGTGGCAGGATGGGAAAGCTGTTGCCGTGCCGAAAACGGAGAAGCACAGAGAAATGCACTTTTATGAAATCCGATCCCTTGCGGAGCTTTCGGAGGGGCGTTTCGGCGTAAGAGAGCCGAAGGGCGGCGTAATCTGCATCCCGAAGGAGGGAGATTTGCTGCTGGTGCCCGGCTTATTGTTTGATGGAAAAAAGAACCGCCTTGGCTATGGCGGCGGTTATTATGATACCTATTTTGCGAAGCATAAGGAAGGAAAACGAATCGGGCTTGCGTTTGCGGCGCAGCGTTTCGCGGAGGAATTGCCGACGGAGGAAACAGATGTGCCGTTAGATGCAGTCATAACGGAAAACGGATGGGAGGAATGAAGATGAGCAGCTTGATTGAAATGGGACAAAAAGCGAAGGATGCGGCGGTGGTTTTGGCAACCCTGTCCACCCCTGCGAAAAATAAGGCATTGCTTGCCTCTGCGGATGCCCTGCTTGCGGCAAAGGCAGAGATTCTGGCGAAAAATAAGGCAGATGTGGATGCGGCAGTGGAAGCAGGCATCAAGGGTGCATTTATCGACAGACTGACACTGACCGAGGCGCGCCTTGCGGATATGGCAGAGGGCCTGCGGCAGGTGGCAAAGCTGGATGACCCTGTGGGCGAGGTGCTGTCCATGAAAACACTGGACAATGGACTGGTGATTGGACAGAAGCGTGTCCCTATGGGTGTCATCGGGATTATTTTTGAAGCACGCCCGAATGTGGCAGCGGATGCCTTCGGACTTTGCCTGAAAGCCGGCAGTGCGGTTATTCTGCGCGGCGGGAAGGAGGCCTTTCATACGAATCGGGCGGTGATTTCCGCTCTGCGCGGCGCATTGGCGGCAGAGGGTCTGCCGGAGGACTGCGTGCAGATGGTTCCCGATACCTCCCGTGAAACGGCAAATGAAATGATGCGGCTGAGCGGCTATCTGGATGTGCTGATTCCGCGCGGCGGCGCAGGTTTAATCAACAGCGTGGTGCAGAACAGCACCGTTCCCGTCATCCAGACGGGCGTTGGCAACTGCCATGTATATGTGGATGAAAGTGCAGATTTGGAAAAGGCGGCACGCATCGTCATCAATGCGAAAACACAGCGTCCCGGAGTTTGCAATGCCTGCGAAAGCCTGCTTGTGCATGAAGCCATTGCGGAAAAATTCATGCCGGAAATCGGCAAGGCGTTGCAGGAAAGAAAGGTCGAAATCCGTGGGGATGAAGCAACACAGGGCTTGGTTTCGGGCGCAGTGCCTGCAACGGAGGAGGATTGGGCAACCGAATATGCCGATTACATCATTTCCGCAAGAGTGGTAAAGGATATTGACGAAGCCATCCGCCATATCAGAAAATACAGCACCGGTCATTCCGAAGCCATCGTGACGGAAAATTATACCAATGCACAGCGTTTTCTGAATGAGGTGGATGCGGCAGCGGTGTATGTCAATGCGTCTACGCGGTTTACGGATGGCGGTCAATTCGGCTTTGGTGCGGAAATCGGCATCAGTACACAGAAGCTGCATGCGCGCGGCCCTATGGGTCTGAAGGAGCTGACAACGACGAAGTATATTATCTACGGAAATGGTCAGATCAGAGAATAAGCAGGAGGAAAAATCCATGCAGGACAAACATTATTTGGATGACTGGATTCATGTGCCCATTTGCCAGAAGGGGGATAAGCTGTATCATTACACAACGGCGGAAGGCATCCGCGGCATTGTGGAGAATCGGGAATTTGTGGCAACGAAAAGCGATTTTCTGAATGATAAGATGGAATTTCAATATGCCGTTGAGGTGATGGAGCGGCTGATTGAAAGATATATTGTGAATACGGATCTGCGCATGCAGTTTTCCGCAAAGCTGAAGGCGGAAATTGACCGTATCGGCATTATTTCTTCTGACCATGCCGCTTTGGATGAGGATGAAATGAGCTTTTATGTGGTGGCATTTTCCAAGCAGAATAATAATTCTCTGCTCTGGGCAGAATTTACGGATTTTCGCGGCTATTGTCTGGAATTTGATTATGAAAAGATTGTAGAGGGCTTCCGGCATCGCGTATTCCTGCATGGAACGGTGATTTATGATGAGGAGGAGCAGATGAACGGGCTTCTGGAAAGCCTGCTTTCCTGCATCCATAGCCTTGTGGAAAAGGGAGCGAAGGATTTGCAGGGCTTTTTCGAGGAGGACGCAATTCCTTCGGAGGAATCGCTGAATCAGCTGGTCGATGCGATGGCGGTGGTCTGCTCTGTGTATACAATGTTTTTCAAAAAAAGCTATTTTGCAGGGGAGGAGGAATATCGGTTCATTTTTCCGCCGCTGCATTATGAGAAGGGGCAGGATAGGCCGCAGTTTCGCCTGCTGGATCAGATTTTTCTTCCCTATATCATGGTGGAGCTGGAGACGGAGCAGCAGGAGCTTCCCTTGCAGAGTGTCATGGTTGGCGCAAAAAACAACAGCGACATTGCCGTGCGTGGCATGAAATATTTTCTGAAAACACAGGGACTGGATATTCCCGTTTTGCTTTCGGATATTCCTCTGCGGTATTAAAAAAAGAACAGCCTGTAGGAAGTTGCTTTCGTACAGGCTTTTTTGTTGGATTTGACTAATTTCTGCCCTTCGGGTAAAATATAACAATACGGCATTTTGCCAAAAACTATCGCAGAGAGGATTTGAAACTATGAATGGTTCTTTTTTGGTAATACTTCTGGGGATTCCCGGGATTTTGGTGGCGACAACCGTCCACGAATTTGTCAGAGCGCTTGCTTCAACGGTTTTGGGGGATAATTATCCCAAAAGTCAGGGGCAGGTGACGCTGAACCCCGTCAAGCATTTTGAGCCCATCGGCTTTCTAATGATGCTCTACAGCGGCGGCTTCGGCTGGGGCAAGCCTGTGGAAACGAGTGCGTTATATTATAAAAACAGAAAAAGAGATACGCTTCTGGTTGCGATTCTGCCGACCGTAGTCAATCTCATTCTGGGTCTGGTGTTCCTTTTTGCTTACGGCACATTCCGGAGCAAGGGGTATTATATCGGCACGCTGCTTCATTATCTGGCGTATTATAATGTTGCGCTGGCGGTGTATAATATACTGCCTGTTGCGCCTATGGATTGCACAAAGGTGCTTGCGGTGCTGCTGCCGGCAAATCAGTATTTCAAATATATGCAGAATGAAAAGCTGATTCAGATGCTGTTCCTATTCCTGCTGTTCTTCGGGATGATTACAGGCTTCATGGATAAAATCATTTACGCGGTGCTTTCCTTGTTCGGCGGTATGATTGGTTTGATGTAAGCGCGGGGAAGGGAATTCTATGGAGACAATCAATATCAGACTGGCAGCGTTTGAGGGCCCTTTGGATTTGCTGTATCATCTGATTGAAAAAAACGAAATTGATATTTATGATATTCCCGTTGCGGCACTGACGGAGCAATACCTCGCCTATCTGGATGCGGCGGAGGACAGGGATATGGACGGCATGAGCGAATTTTTGCTGATGGCGGCAACGCTGCTTGAAATCAAAAGCAAGCTGCTCCTGCCCAAGCCGAAGGCAGAGGAGGAGGAAGGGCCTGACCCCAGAGAGGAGCTGGTACAGCGCCTGCTGGAATATAAGCGGATTAAGGACGCAACAGAGACCCTCAAGGAGCGCGAGGAGGAAGCGGCACTTGTGTACTATAAGGAAGCGGATGCCTCTGTGGCAAGGCTGAAGGAACAGCCGCCGCAGGAATTGGAGGATTTATTGCAGGGCATCACCATGGATGACCTTTATCGGGCGTTCCGGCAGGTGATGGCGAGAAAGGAAACCAAGGAGGATAAGGTGCGCAGCTCCTTCCGTTCGGTGCAGAAGGATTTATTTACCGTTGGGGAAAAGATGGAATACATCCGCGATATGCTGATTCTGCATCCGCATGAAAAAACAGCCTTCCATACCATTTTCCGCAGAAATGCAGGGAAGATGGAAAGGGTTGTGACCTTTCTGGCACTATTGGAGCTGATTAAGCAGAAGGAAGTGCAGATTACGCAGGAGAAAAACTTTGGTGAAATTTTCATCAGCAGATATGATGAAGGAGGGGCAGAATGAGATTATCGGAGCTGGAAGCGGTTGTGGAGTCCCTGCTGTTTATTGCCGGTGATGCGGTGCCCTTGGCATCCATCGCGCAGACGATTGAGCTGGATCAGGCAACGACGCGGGCGGTCGTGCTTTCCCTTGCGGATAAATATGAGAAGGAAAAACGGGGACTGCGGATTGTGGAGATTGCGGACGCGTATCAGATGTGTACGGCGGCGGAATGCTTTGAATATATCCGAAATATGTATAAAAGCCCACAGCGGCAGGGACTGACGCAGTCCCTTCTGGAAACGCTGGCGATTATCGCCTATAAGCAGCCGATGACGCGCGCGCAGGTGGAGGAAATCCGTGGGGTCAATTCCGACCATGCGGTGACGAAGCTTCTGGAAAAGCGGCTGATTTGTGAGGTCGGGCGGGCGGATACCCCCGGCAAGCCGATTCTTTTTGGCACAAGCAAGGAATTTCTGCGGTATTTCGGCTTTAAGAGTATTCGGGAGCTGCCGCCTTTGGAGGAAGAAAATCCGGAAGAAGCCAAGGAGAAGGATGCGGAAACAGAGTTTCATACATAAGCGAAAAACAGAATAAAGATAGCAGGAGGAGGGATGCCTATGAAACGGAGAGCAATTCTTTTTTTCCTGCTTTTTTTATTGCAGATGGGAAGTGTGCCGACCCTTGCTGCAGAGCCGACCGTTGCGGCGCAGGGCGCAGCATTGATTGACGGAAAAACAGGGCGGCTGTTATGGGGGAAGAACGCGGACGCACCCCTTGCGATGGCAAGCACCACGAAGATTATGACGGCGATACTGGTTTTGGAGCAGGCAAGCCTGACGGAGGTTGTCACGGTCAGCAAAAACGCGGCACAGCAGCCAAAGGTACACATGAGCCTACAGGAGGGAGAGCAGTGGCAGGTAGGGGCTTTGCTTTCTGCCATGCTCCTGCGCTCCTATAATGATGCGGCGGTGGCATTGGCGGAGCAGGTTTCGGGGAACGTGGCGAAGTTCTGCGCGGAAATGACGAAGAAGGCAAAGGAAATCGGCGCAAGGGATACGGTTTTTGGCTCGCCCAACGGACTGGACAGCCACCTGACAGCTGAGCAGCACCACTCCACCGCCTACGATATGGCGTTGATTGGGGCGTATGCGCTGGAAAACGAAACCTTTCGGGAGATTATCGCACAGCAGGAGATTCATGTGTCTGATTTGACTGGAGGGCACTCTTGCAGTGTGACAAATGCAGACCGCTTTTTGCAGGAATACAGCGGCGCGCTTGGCATTAAAACAGGCTACACCAATCGGGCAGGGCATTGCTTTGTCGGCGCGGCGGAACGGGACGGCGTGCGGCTGGTTTCGGCGGTGCTTGGCAGTGGTTGGGGGGATGCAGGCAAGCAGAAAAAGTGGACGGATACGAAAGCCCTGATGGACTATGGCTTCGCGGTCTTTCATCCCTACGAGGCAGTGCAGGCAGGGGAGAGTTTCGGGGAAATCCGCATTACCGATTCCCCGACAGCACAGATGGAAACAATTCTTGCAGAGGGCTATACGGCGTTATTTTCTGATGCGGAAATCGAAAAGCTGCACCTGACGGCAGACTTGCCAAAGGAGCTTGCCGCGCCTGTGCATCGGGGCGAAAGGCTGGGGCAGGCGGTGCTTTGGCTTGGTGAGGAACGCCTTGCGGCGGTGGATTTGCTTGCGGCAGAGGATGCAGAACCGTTTACCCTTGCACAGCGACTGCTTCGCCTGGCGGAGGGGTGGCTCAGCTGGCGAGATTGGAAAGATTAGAGAAACTTTTGACTTTCTGCGAAGGCTCATGTATACTGAGGAAAATCGAATGAAAAATACAGGTTGAGAACGGAGTTAAGATATATGGAAGAAAAATTGGAACGATTGCAGAAATTTCTGGCTGAGGCAGGCGTGGCATCCCGCAGAAGGGCAGAGGAGCTGATTGCACAGGGAAAGGTGAAGGTCAACGGGAAGGTTGTAACCGAAATGGGGCTGAAGATTGACCCCGAAAAGGATGAGGTGTCCTATCTGGACAGGAAAATCAGCAAAAAGGACACCGAGCTTGTCTATCTTATGCTGCATAAGCCGGTTGGCTATGTGACAACGGCGAAGGAGCAGTTCGGCAGACCTGCGGTGGTCGACCTCATCAAGGGCGTGAACGCGCGGATTTTCCCTGTCGGACGTTTGGATTATGATACATCGGGGCTTCTGCTGCTGACAAATGACGGAGAGCTGACCTATAAGCTGACGCACCCCAAGCATGATGTGGAGAAAACCTATATTGCGAAGCTTTATGGTGTGCCTGATGAGGGGGCATTGCAGAAATTCCGCAGGGGCGTTGTGATTGACGGAAGGAAAACGAAGCCTGCGAAGATTCAGATTCTCGAAAGAGAGAAGGACGGGCGCTTCTGCACGGCGGAAATCGTGATTCATGAGGGCAGAAATCGGCAGGTGCGTAAAATGTGCGAATCCATCAAGCACCCCGTTGCGCAGCTGCAAAGGGTGGCAACGGGAGAGCTTAAGCTGGGGGATTTGCCGAAGGGAAAATATCGCCATCTGACAGAGAAGGAAATCAGATACTTAAAGAGATTATAAAAAGAAGGGGCTGCTTTGGGAGTTTTCCAAGGCGGTCTTTTTTACTTGAAAGGCGGTAGTGCTTGCCGTATAATATATACTTAGGAAACTATTGAGAATAAGGAGGAAAAGCCTCGTGGAACAGAACAAAACAAGATTTTACCTCATTCGTCATGGGGAAACGGATTGGAACAAGGGCGGCCGGTATCAGGGCTGCACGAATATACAGCTGAACGATGCAGGCAGGGAGCAGGCGCGCCTTCTGGGGGAACGCTTCAAATTTTTGCCGCTGGATGTGGTCTATGTATCCCCTCTGGACAGGGCAGTGGCAACCGCAGAACCGTTGGCGGCGGCGCATGGACTGACTCCCATTCAGGATGCACATTTCAGAGAAATCAACTTCGGCGAATGGGAAGGACATACCATCGCGGAGCTGAAGGAAAAATATGGCAGGGCATATATAGATTTTTTTGAAAATCCCTTTGACCATCCCGTGCCCGGAGAAGGCTCCTTTCAGAATGCGATGGATCGCGCATTGGAAGGCTTTGAAGCACTGGCAGAGCGTCACAAGGGGCAGAATGTTGCGATTGTTTCGCATGGCGGACTGCTGCGCGTGATGCTGGTCGGTCTGCTTGGCATGGGGGATGAATTTTACCGCAAGACATGGATGACAAATACCTCTGTGACGATGGTGGATGTGATGGAGGACGGCAGAAAGCTGCTCATGACCTTAAACGATAAGGCACATCTGGAGATGGCAGAGCTGTTTGAAAAGGGTGAAGGAAAATGAAGAAGAAAATTATCGTGGTCGGCGGCGGTGCGGCAGGGCTGATGGCGGCAGGACGCGCGGCAGAACGGGGACATGAGGTACACCTCTACGAAAAAAATAACCGCATCGGGAAGAAAATCCTGATTACGGGCAAGGGACGCTGCAATGTGACGAATGACAGCGATGTGGAGGGGCTTCTGGAAAATATCCCCGGCAATCCCTATTTTTTATACAGCGCCTTTTACCAGCTGGACAGCTTCGGCTTGCAGGAATTTTTTAAGGAGCAGGGTCTGGAGCTGAAGGTGGAGCGCGGCAAGCGTGTATTTCCTGTGTCTGACCGTTCTCTGGATGTGGTGTTGGCATTGGAAAAATACCTCAAGAAAAATGGGGTGAAGCTGCATCTGGAAAGTCCTGTGGAAAGTATTCTGATTGCGGATGGCAGGGCAGAAGGGATTCGGCTGAAAAACGGAAAGGAAGAAAGGGCGGACGGCGTGATTGTCTGCACGGGCGGTCTTTCCTATCCCGGTACAGGCTCTACGGGGGATGGCTACCGTTTTGCAAAGGCGGCAGGACATCATGTGACGAAGCTGTACCCCTCTCTGGTGCCGCTCAGAACAGAGGAGGACTGGTGCCATGAGCTGATGGGGCTGAGTCTGAAAAATATTGAAATTACGATAAAAAATAAAAAGGGCAAGAAGGTTTACAGTGACTTCGGGGAAATGCTGTTTACGCATTTCGGTGTTTCCGGCCCTGTGATTCTGAGCGCGAGCAGGCATATCATTCTGACGATAGAGGAAGGATATCGGCTTTACATTGACCTCAAGCCTGCGATGGATGAGAAAAAGCTGGATGCGCGTATTCTGCGCGATTTTGAAAAATTTGCGAATAAGGATTTTGCAAACGCACTGGATGCGCTTCTGCCGCAGAAGCTGATTCCCGTTATCGTTCGTCTTTCGGGGATTGATGCGCGCAAAAAGGTGAACAGTGTGACGAAGGAAGAAAGAAAGCGTCTGGTCTGGCTTTTGAAGGCACTGCCGCTCACAATTACGGGGACAACGGGCTATAACGAAGCGGTTGTCACCTGCGGTGGGATTCAGGTGAATGAGATTGACCCTGCGACGATGGAGAGTAAATTTGTGAAGCAGCTGCATTTTGCAGGCGAGGTTCTGGATGTGGATGCATATACGGGCGGCTTTAATCTGCAAATTGCATTTTCCACAGGCTTTGCGGCAGGGAATGCGGTTTGCGCGGAATAAGGAGGAAAAAAGCATGAAACGATTTGCCATTGCGGTGGATGGGCCTGCCGGCTCAGGAAAAAGCACCGTTGCGAAGATGGTTGCCAAGAGGCTGGGCATTATTTATGTGGATACGGGCGCGATGTACCGCACGGTTGCCCTGTTCTGCACGGAGAAAGGCATTGCCCTTGCGGATGAAGCGGCTGTGGTTGCGGCGCTGGCAGATTTGCAGATGAAAATTGTACCGGAGGAGGGCGGTCAGCGCATTTTCCTGAACGGAAGGGATGTTACGGCGGAAATCCGCACGGCGGAAATCGGAAAGGGTGCATCCACGGTTGCGGCGTATCGGCAGGTGCGTGCGCGGATGGTGGAATTGCAGCAGGAAATGGCGCGGGAACATTCTGTGATTATGGATGGCAGAGATATCGGGACGGTTGTTCTGCCCGATGCCGAGGTGAAGATTTATCTGGATGCCGGCGTGGAGGAGCGTGCGCGCCGCCGTGTGGGCGAATTGCAGGAAAAAGGCGAAACGGCGGATTTTGAAGAAATCAAGAAAATGATTATCGAAAGAGATTACAACGATATGCACAGAGCGCACAGCCCCTTGAAAAGGGCGGCAGATGCGGTTTCTCTGGATTCGACAGGCATGGGCATTGATGCTGTGCTGCACGCCATTTTGGATATTGTTGCGGAAAGGGTGAAAGAAAAATGAAGGATACAGAAAAGAAATCATGGGTCTATTATGTAGCGATTTTTCTGGTGAAAATTTGGTATGCCATTATGTTCAGGGTGGAAATCATCGGGAAGGAAAATATTCCCGAAACCGGCAACGGTGTGATTTGCAGCAACCATTACAGCAATTATGATCCTGTTTCCACGGCGATTTATCTGGACAGGCTGCCGCATTATATCGCAAAGAAGGAATTATTTAAAAATAAGCTGTTTTCATGGGTGCTTGACCAGCTGGGCGTATTCCCGATTGACCGCAAGGTTTCTATGGACATGAAGGCGGTGAAAACAGCAATCAAGCTTTTGAAGGAAGGCAAGATTGTCGGCATTTTTGCGGAAGGCAGACGGGTAAAGGCAGGCGAGGACGTTGCGGCAAAGGCAGGAGTGGCGCTTTTTGCGATGAAGGGAAATGCACCTGTCATTCCCTGCGCCATCAGCGGCACCTATAAATTCCGCAGCAAGCTTACGATTCGCTATGGCGAGCCGCTGACGTTGGATGAATTTCGGGATAAAAAGCTGACAACAGAGCTGATGGGCGAAATCACGAAGGTGATTATGGATAAGGTGGAAGAATTGAAGGTGAAGGAATGAGCAACGTAACACTGGCGGCATCCGCGGGGTTTTGCTTTGGCGTGAAGCGCGCGATTGAAATGGCATACGCAGAGATTGAAAAAAATGGCGGCACCCCCTTATATTCCTATGGCTCCTTGATTCACAACAAGGAGGTAACAAGGGATTTGGACGAAAAGGGACTGCATATCATTGAAAGCCTTGATGGGATTGACGAGGGTACGGTTGTGATTCGTTCGCACGGTGTAGGAAAGTTTCTGTATGATGCGCTGGAGGAAAAGGGCATGCGAATGGTGGACGGCACCTGTCCGTTTGTCAAGAAGATACACACGATTGTGAATGAAGCGTGGAATCAGGGCAAAAGCATCATCATTGCCGGAGACGGAAAGCACCCGGAGGTACAGGGCATTAACGGCTGGTGCGGCAATACAGCCGTTATTCTGGAAAGCCCTGAGGAGGCAAGGGCGGCAGAGCTGGATACGGAGAAGGACTACGCCGTTGTGGTGCAGACAACCTTCCGCCAGAGCAAGTTTGACGATATGCTTGCCATTTTGCGGCAGAAGGGTCTGAAAATGGAGATTTCCCAGACAATTTGCTCTGCGACGGAAAAGAGGCAGAAGGAAGCCATGGAGCTTTCCCAGAATGTGGATAAAATGATTGTCATCGGGGACAAAAAAAGCTCTAATACACAAAAATTGGTTGAGATTTGTAAAAAAAATTGCGAGAATACGGTTCATATTGAAACAATTTGCGATTTAGTGTTGAAAACTTTCAAGAAGGATGATAGAATAGGGATAACTGCGGGTGCGTCCACACCACCTGCAATAATTAAGGAGGTAGTAGTTACTATGAGCGAAATTGAAAATGTAAATGTTGAAGAAGTGAGTTTTGAGCAGATGCTGGAAGATTCTCTTGTTACCCTGCACACAGGCGATGTTGTAAAAGGCACCGTTATTCAGGTTGTAGGCGAAGAGGTTTCCGTTAATCTGGGTTTCAAATCTGACGGTGTTATCCCCAGAGGCGAATTCAGCAGAGATACAACAGTAGTTCCCAGCCAGGTTGTACAGCCCGGTGATGAAATCGAAGTTTTCGTTGTTCGTGTAAATGACGGCGATGGCAATGTACTTCTGTCCAGAAAGCGTATCGAAGAACAGAAGGGCATGGAAGATATCGAAAAGGCATTCAATGAAAAAACAGTTGTTACAGGTACTGTAACAGACGTTGTAAAGGGCGGTCTGATTGCAGTTGTAAACGGCGTAAGAGTATTCATTCCTTCCTCTCAGGTTTCCAACAGATTCATCGAGGATCTGAGCGTATTCAAGGGTCAGGAGCTGGAATTCAATATCATTGAAATGGATAGAGTAAAACGTCGTATTATCGGCGGCAGAAAAGATCTGGTTGAAAAGGAAATCGCAGCAAAGAAGGCAGCTCTGTTTGAAACAATCGCAGTTGGCTCCAAGATTGCAGGTACTGTTTCCAGACTGACAGACTTCGGCGCATTCGTTGATCTGGGCGGCGTAGATGGCCTGATTCACATTTCCGAAATGAGCTGGGGCAGAATTTCCAACCCCAGAGAGGTTCTGAAGGAAGGTCAGGAAGTTGAAGTATTCGTTCTGGATGTAGATAAGGAAAAGGGCAAAATCAGCCTGTCCCTGAAGGATGCAGACAAGAACCCTTGGAAGCTGGCAGCTGACAAATATGCAGTTGGCTCCATCGTTGAGGGTAAGGTTGTTCGTATGGTACCCTTCGGTGCATTCGTTGAACTGGAACCCGGCGTAGATGGTCTGGTACACATTTCCCAGATTGCGAACAAGCACGTTGTAAAACCCGAAGATGAACTGAAGGTTGGCGAAATCATCAACGTGAAGGTTCTGGAAGTAAATTCCGACCAGAAAAAAATCAGCCTTTCCAAGAGACAGGCAGATGCTCCTGTGGAAGAAGCTCCCGCAGCAGAATAATCCCGTGTGCAAAAGCTCCCATTGTGGCGTGACCATGGTGGGAGTTTTTTGTTGATATTTTTTATTGAAATTTTATATATGCAAATTTTGAATAATATTAAAAAATTTCATAAAAATGCGTAATTGATAGAAAAAACATTAAAAAATGATAAAAAAACCGACATTGTTATGTCTGCATTTTTATGGTATACTTTTTAGGTAATTTCGTGGGATAAAGGAGGAAAGTGCATGAATAAGCATGAAATTTTCCGTTTTATTGACCATACTCTGCTGAAACAGAACGCAGTCTGGGAGCAAATCCGTGAGATTTGTCAGGAGGGAATGGACTTTGGAACGGCCTCGGTATGTATCCCACCTTCTTTTGTGAAGCAGGCCGCGGAATTTGTGGGAGAAAGACTTCCTATCTGCACGGTGATCGGGTTTCCGAACGGATACCAGACAACGGCAGTAAAGGTCTTTGAAGCAGCAGAAGCGGTACAAAACGGCGCAGCGGAGATTGATATGGTCATCAATATCGGCTGGGCAAGGGCAAAAAGCTATGATGCGATTTTGCAGGAAATCAATGCGGTGAAGGATGCCTGTGGTGAGAAGCGGTTAAAGGTCATCATTGAAACCTGCTTGCTGACAGAAGAAGAAAAAATTGCTCTTTGTGATGTGGTGAGCCGCTCTCGGGCGGAATTCATCAAAACCAGCACAGGCTTTGCCGGCGGCGGGGCAACGCTCGCGGATATTCGGCTGTTTAAAAAATATGTGACAGGGGATACGAAGATTAAAGCGGCAGGCGGCATCAAATCAGTTGCCGATGCGGAGGCTTTTCTTGCGGCAGGGGCTGACAGACTGGGTAGCAGTTCCCTTCTTGCCATGCTTCGGCAGGAAATCAAGCAGTGAGGCTGCGGAGGGAAGCTTTGGCAGCTCGTAAAAATGGGAAAAAGAAAAAGGGAGGAATTTATAATGAGTTTATTAAAGAAATTTGCAGCTATGGCAATGGTAGCGGTAATGGCAGTCGGCATGACAGCATGCGGCGGCGGTGATGATGCTGCGGACACAAAAACATATGTAATCGCAACAGATACAACCTTTGCACCCTTTGAATTCCAGAATGACGCAGGTGAATATGTAGGCGTTGATATGGATCTGCTGGCTGCAATTGCAGAAGACCAGGGCTTTAAATATGACCTGCAGTATCTGGGCTTTGATGCGGCTGTACAGGCACTGGAATCTGGTCAGGCTGACGGTGTTATTGCCGGTATGTCCATCACACCCGATAGACAGAAGAAATTCGACTTCTCCGATCCTTATTTCGACAGTGGTGTTGTAATGGGTATCGCAGAAGATAATAACGATATTAAATCCTATGAAGACCTGAAGGGCAAAAAGGTTGCCGTAAAGAGAGGTACAGAGGGCTATGCCTTTGCAGAATCCATTAAGGATCAGTATGGCTTTGAAACAGTTGTATTCGATACCTCCGATGCAATGTGCATGGATGTTAAGGTTGGCAACAGTGTAGCCTGCTTTGAGGACTACCCTGTACTGGGCTATGGTATCACACAGGGCAACGGTCTGAAAATGGTAACAGATAAGGAACAGGGCAGTTCCTACGGCTTTGCAGTTGGCAAGGGCGAAAATGCAGAACTGCTGAAAATGTTCAACACAGGTCTTGCTAACCTGAAAGAAAATGGCAAATATCAGGAAATTCTGGATACATATATTCAGGAATAATTCCTTAAGGAGTAGTGCCTCATGAGTAGTTTTTTTGAGTATGTGGGACAGTGTATGCCGCAGCTGACATTAGGGCTGAAGCTTACACTGCAAATGACAGTCTTTTCATTGATTTTGGCTGTGGTTGTCGGTATGGTGATGTGCTTGTTCAGTATTTCCAAGGTGAAGCCTCTGAACTGGATTTCGGGTATTTATCTGAGCCTGATTCGTGGGACTCCCCTGATGGTACAGGCATTCTTCATCTATTTCGGTATCACAGGTGCGTTACATATCCGGATTACATCCTTTAGTGCAGCGATTCTGGTTCTTTGCCTGAATGCCGGCGCATACCTTTCCGAAATTTTCAGAAGCGGTATTGCAGCAGTCAACAAGGGACAGATGGAAGCGGCGAGAAGCTTGGGCTTGCCTTATGGCGTTGCGATGCGAAAAATCATCCTGCCGCAGGCAATCCGTATCGTGATTCCTTCCGTGCTGAACCAGTTTATTATCACTTTGAAGGATACCTCTATCCTTTCCGTTATCGGCTGCGGTGAGCTGATGCGTCAGGGTCAGCTGATTGTATCAAGAAACTATCAGAGTTTCCAGACCTATGCGATTGTTGCGGTTATGTATTATGTTGTTGTAATCGTGCTGACAAAAGCATTCCAGCTGGTTGAAAGGAGGTTGTCAAACAAATGATTAAGGTAAAAGTAGAAAAATTGCAAAAAAGCTTTGGCAGCCTTGAGGTTTTGAAGGGGATTGATCTGGAAGTCAAGGAAGGGGAAGTCGTTTGTCTGATTGGTCCTTCCGGTTCCGGCAAATCTACATTTCTGCGTTGCCTGAATCGTCTGGAAGAAACGACTGCAGGTACTGTTATTGTTGACGATAATGATATTACAGATCCCAAATGCAATATCAATAAGGTGAGAGAAAATATCGGTATGGTATTTCAGCAGTTCAATCTGTTCCCTCATCTGAGTGTATTAGAAAATATTATGCTTGCGCCTGTGGACAGAAAGAAGATGACAAAGGCGGAGGCAAAGCAAACAGCGGAACGCCTTTTGGCTACAGTCGGACTGGCGGAAAAGGCAGGAGAATATCCTCCGAATCTTTCCGGCGGACAGCAGCAGCGTGTGGCGATTGCGCGTGCGCTGGCGATGAATCCCGATATTATGCTGTTTGACGAGCCTACTTCCGCGCTTGACCCCGAAATGGTCGGCGAGGTTCTGGAGGTTATGAAGCAGCTTGCAAGGGATGGCATGACCATGATTGTAGTAACGCATGAAATGGGCTTTGCCAGAGAGGTTGCTGATCGTGTGATTTTCATGGACGGCGGCTATATCGTGGAGCAGGGGACACCGGCAGAGGTGTTCGGCAATCCGCAGAATAAGAGAACTCAGGATTTCCTGAATAAGGTTCTTTAAGCAAAAAAAGAAAGTCTCGGATAGATTTATCCGAGGCTTTTTTGTGTATACAGATTCTTTTGTATAAAGAAGAAAAGCGTTGGGAAAAGTGAAATTGAATTTAACAAAGATTTTACAAAACTCATGCGAAATGACAAGTGCAGAAAAGAAAATTTGTTAAGATTCTGTTCATTCGGTGGAAATTGCCAAAAACCGATGATTTTTCATTGCGGCTGTCTGTTGTTTATGATATCATTATTCAGGATGTAAAACAAAGATTTTACAGGGTTTTTAGGAAAATTTTACAATCGAATCGAAGAAAAAACGGAGGAAAAAATGAGTTCTATAGTAATTCCCTTTATTGGTGGTCTGGCGATGTTCATTTATGGCATGAACATCATGGCGGACGGCTTACAGCACGCTGCCGGCTCCAAAATGAAGAAGATTCTTGAAGTGCTGACGCAGAATAAGCTGATGGGCATTGCGCTGGGTGCATTGGTTACGGCGATTATCCAAAGCTCCTCTGCCACAACGGTTATGGTTGTCGGCTTTGTAAACGCAGGACTGATGAATCTGACACAGGCAATCAGCGTTATCATGGGTGCGAATATCGGTACAACCATCACGGGTTGGTTGGTTTCCGCAGGTGAATGGGCAAAAATGTTCAGCCCCTCTACACTGGCACCAATCGCGGTTATGGTCGGCGTAATCATAACGCTGGTGGGGAAAAGGCAGCAAAGCAAGGATGTAGCCGGTATCATCATTGGGTTTGGTATCCTCTTTATCGGTATGAATACCATGTCTGATGCGGTTTATCCCCTGAGAGAATCCGAGGTATTTAAGACAGCCTTTATTTCTATGGGCTCTAATCCTTTTCTGGGGATTCTGGTCGGCGCAGGCGTAACGGCGATTATCCAGAGCTCCTCTGCATCACAGGGTATCCTGCTCTCTCTGGCATCCGCAGGGCTGGTTCCTACGAATGCGGCAGTATTCATTATCATGGGGCAGAATATCGGTACCTGCGTGACTGCAATTTTGAGCTCTGTCGGTGCAAGCAAAAATGCAAAATGCGTTGGTACGATGCATCTGACCTTCAATATTGCGGGTACGATTATTTTCAGTATTCTTGCAATGTTTCTGTTTGCGAGACTGGACCCTTCCTATGGCGAGGGCATTATCAATATGACGCAGATTTCCTTTATCCATACGGTTTTCAACGTGGGTACAACGATTATCCTGATGCCCTTCAGCGGCTATATCATCAAATTTGCCATGAAGGTAAACGGCCTCAAGGCGGTGGAAACAAAGAGCGACGAGGCAGAGCTGGTGCATCTGGACAAGCGTATGATGTCCACTCCTTCTGTTGCGGTAGAGGGCGCAAAGCTGGAAACCATCCGCATGGGGCGTATTGCGAGAGAGAACCTTTCCTTGGCACTCTCTACGCTTTCTGACCACGATGAGGAAAAGATGGCAGATGTAAAGCAGAGAGAGTTTGTCATTGATAAGCTTTGTGATAATATTTCCAAGTATCTGATTGATTTGTGTATGCTGCATCTGAGCGATAAGGATAATGAAATGGTAACCTCCTTGCTCAACACAGTCAGCGACATGGAGCGTGTGGGCGACCATGCGGAAAATATCGTGGAATTGGCGGAAGAAATGAAGCAGGAGGGGATTTCCTTCTCCGATACGGCTTTGGAGGAGCTGAACGAAATGTCCACTACAACACTGGGGGCATACGACAATGCGGTGAAGGCGTTGGAGCTGGACGATATCACCTATGCCGTAAAGACCTCCTTCTTAGAGGATCAGGTTGATGCGATGGAAAAGAAGCTGCGCGCAGGGCATATCGAGCGTCTGTCCAATGCGGAATGCAGTGTTAACGCCGGGATTCACTTCATCGACCTTCTGGGGAATCTGGAACGTGTTTCCGACCATGCAATGAATATTGCGCAGGTTGTGCTGAATGAGCATAGAGCGGAAAAGAATTTCCATGAAGAAAAAAACGTGGAATGATTGACAATATAAAATGAGAACGGAGCCTTAGATTTTCAGGAGTCTTGCAGACCCCTTTGGGTCTAAGGCTTTTTTTGAAAGGGGGAAGCAATATGACGGCTTTGATGAAGATACAATCCTTTATTCAGGCGTATGTGAAGGCGATTGCGTCCATTCTGGATGTAGATGTTACGATTGTGGATAATGAATTGGTTCGTGTGGCTGGAACAGGCATTTATGCGGACGAGATTGGCGAAACTGTGACTCACGCGAATTTTTTTCATCATATTCTGGTTTCCGGCGAGAGCGGCAGTATTATGGACAGCATGGCGGATTTGAATTGCAAGGGCTGCGAAAAGCGCACAACCTGTAGAGAGCTTGCGAATGTTGCCTATCCTATTTTCAAGGAGGGGGCTGTGGTCGGTATCATTTCCATCATTGCCTTCAGCGAGGGGGAACGAAAAAACCTTCTGGAAAACAGAGGGCAGATGGAGGAATTTCTGAAATATATGTCTGTCCTGTTGGAAAGCAAGCTGTATACGGACGAGGCGAAGGAGCGTCTGGAGCAGCAGCTGCAGGTAGTGCATGATGCGGAAAAGGGATGGTCCTTCGTTGGGGACAGCCAGAAAATGAAGGAAGCCATTCGGATTGGCAAGAAGGTCGCAAAATCGAATTCGACCGTTTTTCTGCGCGGTGAAAGCGGTACGGGGAAGGAGATTATGGCGAAGATGATTCATGCCCTGAGTGACCGCCGTGATAAGCTGATGATTTCTATTAACTGTGCAGCGATTCCCGAAAATCTGGTTGAAAGCGAATTATTCGGCTACGAGGAGGGCGCGTTCACAGGGGCGAAAAAGCATGGCTCTATCGGAAAATTTGAGCTGGCGCATGGCAGTACGATTTTTCTGGACGAAATCGGGGACATGCCTCTGCCTGTGCAGACAAAGCTGCTGCGCGTGCTGCAGGAAAGCGTGGTGGAACGGATTGGCGGCACGAAACCGATTCCCATTGATATCCGCGTGATTTGTGCGACGAATAAAAACATCGAGCAGATGGTGGAGGAGGGGGCGTTCCGCGAGGATTTGTATTATCGGCTAAACATTATCCCCATTGAGCTACCACCCCTGCGCAAGCGTAAGGAGGATTTGCCTGCGCTGATAGAGTATTACATTGCGTACTATAATCAGAAGCTGGGAAAGAGCATGCGCGGCGTTTCTCCTGAGGCGCTGCAGACGCTGACAAGCTATGACTGGCCGGGGAATGTGCGTGAAATGAAAAATATTATTGAATATCTGGAAAATATTGCAGAGGGAGAAATCATTCAGCTTTCGGATTTGCCCGACCATATCGTGATGCGCTCCGGCAAGGGCTTTGAGGATTGGTCTCTGGATGAAATTGTGGAGGACTATGAAAAGCGCGTGCTGAGCAGCATGGTGAAGAAGGGCGCAACGCTGGAGGAAAAAAATCAGCTGGCAGAAAATTTGAAAATCAGCCGTGCAACGCTGTACCGTAAGCTGAAAAAATATGATTTATTATAATTCTTAAAAATGAGAACTGTTATCAGAAATGAGAAATTTTTGTATATAAAAATTGTACCTGTATTTTCGGCAGAAAATAGGAGATTTTTTGTTGTAATGCAGACAGAAAAAGGAATCTGTTCCTGAATGACGTACAGGAAAAAGAACAAACCGATAAGGATGAATTTTGATTCTCATATATGAGAAAACAGAACAAAAAAACCGCCGAAAACAGGCGGTTTTCTTTTTGGCACGATTCTTGCTCTATATATCCGCAGAAGGAAAAAATAAAATGATTGGGAGATATAGGAGGAAGAATTATGGATATGAATTTAGTATTTGACGCAATCAAAGCAGAAATGAAACCCAGTATGGGCTGTACCGAGCCCGTTGCACTGGCACTGGCGGTTTCCAGAACCTGTGAGCATCTGGATGCGCCCACACAGAAGCTGGAAATGCTTATCAGCTCCAATATTTTTAAAAATGCGTACAGCGTACAGATTCCCAATGCAGGGACTTACGGCATTGAGCTGGCGTGCGTGCTGGGGATGCTGCTGAGCAAGCCCGGCAATACCATGGAAATTTGCGCGGGCATCAAGCCTGAGCATGTGGAAAAGGCGAAAAAGCTCGTTGCGGAAGGCTTTGTGCATGTAAAGGTTCTGAAAAGCAGTCAGTTCTACATTGAATGTACTGCAACAGACGGCAAGGATACCGTACACACCATCACAGAGGACGAGCATGACAACCTTGTGTTTTGCGAAAAGAACGGCGAAGTGCTGTTGGATAAAAGAGTGAAGAAGGAAGCAGTCGAAAGCGAAGAAAAGGAAGGCACCTTTGATGTAACAAAGCACACCTTCTCTGAATTTTATCACTGGGCAAACGAAGTGGATGTTGCGGATTTGCAGTTCATTAAGGAAGCCATTGACATCAATATGGAAATTGCGAAAAAGGGCATGGAGAAAAAATATGCCTTCGGCGTTGGCCCTACGGTACAGGATCTGCTGAAAAAGGGTCTGCTGAAATCTGACGTTGTGACAGCAGTCAGAAGTATTCCTGCGGCAGCGGCGGACTTCCGTATGAGCGGCGGCAACGGTTCCGTTATGACCTTCTGCGGCAGCGGCAACCAGGGCATTTCTACCACACTGCCCATGGCGGTATTCGCAGATAAAATGAACATTCCCGAAGAAAAGCTGCTGAGAGCGGAATTCATGGGTATGCTGATGATTATGTATATGAAGAAATACGTTGGTCGTCTGAGCCCCGTTTGCGGCGCAATGTTGGCAGGGACAGGCTCTGCGGCAGGCATGGTTTACATGATGGGCGGCACGGCTGCACAGGTAAGCGGCGCAGTACAGAATATGATGGGCTCTGTTGCCGGCATCTTCTGCGATGGCGCAAAGGGCGGCTGTGCGGTGAAGGTTGCAGCCTGCGCGAGTGAAGCGGTTTATGCGGCAATGTATGCAATGGACGGCAGTGTCATCGGCGTTTCCGATGGTATCAACAGCACAAAGGCAGAGGATACCGCAAAGAACCTTGCAAAGCTGAGCCATGAAGCACTGGATACCCTCGATATGAAGGTAATCGAAATCATGCAGACAAAGAAATAATCAAAAAAAGATTCAAAAAAAATTCGATAAGAAAATTCTGAAATAGCCAAACAAAAGCCCCTGTACCTTGAAAAGAAGGTGCAGGGGTTTTTATGTCCGAAAAATTATAGCTGAATCATATCGTCAATCATATTGCTGATTTTATCACGGCTGATTTTTTCGAGAATGGCTTTTTTCACAAAGCCATCCTTCGTAAAGCCAAATTCGGCAATATATTCCTCCAATAAAGCATAGGTTTCCGCATCCAAGGTGACGGAAAGCTTTTTGGTTGTCGGTTTTTTCGCCGTTGCTTTTTTTGCTGTTGCTTTGGTTGTGGCTTTCTTTTCTGCCATGCACACACTCCTTTTTGGTTCATTTATTTGCTCGGAAGATAGGATGCTTCCTTCAGGATAAAGCCGCCCTCCACAGGCTGATAGGTCAGCTGCAGCTCGCCGCAGGCGGTATCCGGTGCGGTTTGCAGCAAAAGGGTTGCGGTCAGCGTGTTTTCCACAATGCGATAGGTTACCATATCACTGAAAACCAGCTTGCCATAGCTGCCTAAATCGGTAAAGGTATGTACGCCTTCCTTCGTGGAAAGCTGATAGGTTCCGTCCTTTTCGGTAATCAGCGGTTCTGCGATTTCACGGGGATCGGGTACGAAATATTCCTCTAAGGTTTCTTTATCGTAAGCGACAATGCCTTCCACATGGAAGCCGCTGCCTGCGCCAACTGTGAAAATCACATAAATTTCATCCTTGCCATCGTTATTTAAGTCTGCAAGTGTAAGTGTCGGTGCATAGCTGCCGTCCACCAGACAATTTAACTGAAATTGCTCCTGCACATCCTTTGAGGTTAATACGAAATTTTCGTTTCCCTTATACACCAAAGAGATGGATTCCTCCGGAATTTCCGCAACAACCGTTGCAGCTGGGGGTACGGTTACTTTTTTCAGCATCGTAGTTACCTCTGCCTCGGCAACTGCGGCAGAAGGGAGAACATATTCCTCCGTACCAAGGAACACACCGCTGCCATACGCCCACTGAATTGCGGGAATGGCATAGGGTGTGATATCCGAAGCATCTGCAAAGCTGAGAATATTCGTGTTTTCTCCAACGGAAACATCATAGCCCTTATAAGCGGCATAGCGATAGAAAATGGCTGCAAGCTGTTCTCTTGTGATTTTCTGATTCGGCTCAAATTTTCCGTTACCGTAGCCGCTGACGATTTTGGCTTCCGCCGCCCAACGAACGGCATCTGCCGCAGTATCGGCAACGTCCGTAAAAGGCAGAGCATAATTGATGACGGGTGCGCCTTCCTGCTGCCACAGCAGGCTGATGACATCCTCTCTGGTGGCGGCATCTGTTGCTTCAGCAGCAAAAGCCGGTGCGGATGTACCCATAACCATAGCAGCACTGAGGGCGAGGAGCAGGGGGTGTTTTCGATTCATTTTGTTTCCTCCTTTATCAGAACTATGATTTTTCTTCTTTTCATCAGTATAGTGTGAGGGAAAAAAGAATGCAATAGATTTGAAAAAGTTTAAAGCTTTTGCAACAAAATTCACATTTTTTTACAAAGCTAGAAACGAAATTTTAAAAAAAGAAAAGGCTTCTGTTATGATTTCAAAAAAACAGTGCATACTAGGTTTGTACCAAATTTGAGGAGGGATTTTTATGGAACGCTGCAATGAGTGTATCAAATGTACTGTTGAGCAGTGCAGACATCACCACAACACAAAGAATTACTGTACACTGGAATCTATTCAGGTAGGCACACATGAAATGAATCCGACCAAAGACCAGTGCACAGACTGTATGTCCTTTGCTGTAAAATAAGGAAATGAATGGAAGAAGCGGGTGCTTTGTACAGACAAGGTATCCGCTTTTTCTGTTGCATTGCGGCGGTATTTTATCGTACAATGGGAAGAAAACAGGAGGTAGGAGCATGAAGATTTATTTTGTACGTCACGGTGAAACGGATATGAATGCCAGAAATATGTTCTACGGCTGGTATGATGCGGATATCAATGAAAAGGGCATCGCGCAGGCGGAGGAGCTGAGAGCGGCATTTGAAACGATACATATTGATGCGATTTATTCCAGTGATCTGAAGCGCGCCTATCATACGGCGGAAATTATTGCGAACGGCAGAGAAATTCAGCCCGTTCCCGAAATTCGGGAGTTATATTACGGTGATTGGGAAAACCGCACATGGGAGGAAATGTCCGAAGCGGATTTAGAGGAATGGCATGGCTGGCTGACCGATTGGGTAGACAGAAGGATGCCAAACGGGGAAGCCTTTATGGAATTTTATGACCGCGTGACAAGAGGATTGGAGCAGATTATCAAGGAAAACAAGGGCAAGCATGTTTTAATCGTATCACACAACGGGGCTTTGAGCGCCATGCACTGCCATCTGACGGGGGCAGGCCCCAAGGCGTTCTGGCGGTTCAATTCCAAGCAGGGGCATTACAGTGCGGTCTGGGTTTCGGGAGAAAAGCGGACGTATGATTGCATGAATTACCCTGCGGTATGGAAGGAAAATCGAAAATAAGCTGTCCGCTTTACAAGGACAGACTGGCGCGAAAGCGTTGATTTTATCGAAAAAACAGGAATCGGGAAAAAGTTTTTTCTGTAAAGGAAAAATACTTGACAAGGGGAGATTTCTCTGGTAGGATAGACAAGGTGATTGTAAAGTAGTTATCCTTTACAGGAGGCAGGAAGAACATGGATGATATTTTGCAGCTGACTTTGCTTTATGATTTTTATGGCGAATTGCTGACGGAAAAACAGAAGCAGGTATATGAACTGCATTATCAGAACGACCTCTCCCTGACGGAGATTGGCGAGGAATTATCCATCAGCCGACAGGCTGTCCGCGATCAGCTGAAGCGGACGGAGAAAATCCTTCTGGATTATGAGGAAAAGCTACAGCTGGTTTCCCGTTTTCAGGCACAGAAAAAAGCCGTGCAGGAAATGAAGCACATCATGGAGGGACTGGAAAAGAAAAATCCGGACGCATCTGTGGTGAAGGCAATCGCAAAAATGAAAAAAATCGCTGACGATATCTTGTCCTGAAAGGAGGTCGCGATTGATGGCATTTGAAAATCTTTCCAATAAGCTGCAGGAGGTATTCAAGCAGCTGAGAAGTAAAGGCGTGCTGACGGAGGCAGATGTAAAGGCTGCCATGCGAGAAGTAAAAATCGCCCTTCTGGAGGCAGACGTTAACTTCAAGATTGTTAAGGAATTTATTAAAAAGGTAACAGAGCGGGCTGTCGGTACGGAGGTACTGCAGGGGCTGAATCCCGGTCAGCAGGTCATCAAAATCGTAAACGAGGAACTGATTGCGCTGATGGGCTCCACACAGGCGCAGCTGACCTTTTCCAGAAAGCCGCCCACTGTTTTCATGATGGTTGGCTTGCAGGGTGCAGGTAAAACAACCACAAGCGGCAAGCTGGCAGGACAGCTCAGAAAGCAGGGCAGAAGTCCTTTGTTGGTTGCTTGTGACGTTTACAGACCTGCGGCAATCAAGCAGCTGCAGGTGGTTGGGAAAAATTACAACATTCCCGTATTTGAAATGGGTACAGAGGTCAGCCCTGTTGAAATTTCAAAAAAAGCATTGGAATATGCGGCACAGCAGCATCATGATGTTATCTTAATCGATACGGCAGGTCGTTTGCATATCAATGAGGAGCTGATGCAGGAGCTGCAGGACATCAAAACGGCAGTCAGACCGCAGGAAATTCTGCTTGTGGTCGATGCAATGACAGGGCAGGACGCAGTTACGGTTGCGGAAAGCTTTGACGGTCAGTTAGGCGTAGATGGTATTATTCTGACAAAGCTGGACGGTGACGCACGAGGCGGTGCGGCGCTTTCTGTCAGAAGCGTAACCAACAAGCCTATTAAATATATCGGTATGGGCGAGAAGATGGAGGATTTGGAGCCGTTTTATCCCGACCGAATGGCATCCCGTATTCTGGGGATGGGCGATGTACTTTCTCTGATTGATAAGGTGCAGGCGAATATTGATGAGCAGGAAGCGCTCGATATGGCAAAGAAAATGCGTGCCAACGATTTCACACTTGAGGATTTTCTTGCGCAGATGCAGCAAATTAAGAAAATGGGGCCCTTGAAGGATTTGCTCGGCATGATGCCCGGCATTCCCGGAATGGGCAAGCTTGATCTGGAATCGGCGCTCAATGGGGTAGACCCCCAGAAGGAAATGGCAAGAACCGAAGCCATTATCCAATCCATGACGAAGGAGGAAAGAGCAAATCCTTCCATTCTGAATGGACCTCGAAAGAAACGTATCGCCGCAGGCTGCGGCAGAAGCATTGCAGATGTCAATCGCCTCATCAAGCAGTTTGAGGAAATGAAAAAAATGATGAAGCAGATGAACAATATGCAAAAAGGGAAAAAGGGTAAATTTCCTTTCTTCCGTTAAACAAAGACACTTATTCCGTCAGGATTAAGAAATAAAAGGCAAAGAAAAAATAAGAATTTTTAAAAGCAGGAGGACAAAATCATGGCAGTAAGAATCAGACTGAAAAGACTGGGCGCAAAGAAGGCACCTTTTTACAGAATCGTTGTAGCAGATTCCAGAACATCCAGAAACGGCAGATCTATCGAAGAAATCGGTATCTATGATCCTACAAAGGAACCCGTTGTTCTGAAGGTAGATGCAGAAGCAGCAAACAAATGGCTGGCAAACGGCGCACAGCCTTCCGATACAGTAAAGGCTCTGCTGAAAAAAGCAGGCGTAATCGGCGAATAAATCCTATTTAAGGGAGGCCGATTTATGAAAGAATTGTTAGAAGTCATTGCAAAAAGACTTGTGGAACATCCCGAACAGGTTGTGGTTGCAGAAACAAATAACGAACGTGCTTTGATTCTGGAACTGAAGGTTGCTCCCGAGGATATGGGTAAGGTCATCGGCAAGCAGGGCAGAATTGCAAAGGCAATCCGCACTGTGGTAAAAGCCGCCGGCATCCATGAAGACAAAAAAATCATCGTGGAAATTGTGCAGTAAGCAGAGGAAAACGGTGACGGCGGTGGGATTTTTCCTGCCGCCTTTTTCATATCAGATAAAAAGGAATGGGTTTCATATATGGAAAATTATTTTGAAATCGGTAAGATTACCGGAACACACGGGATTCGCGGCACGATGCGCGTTTTCCCGACCACGCAGGACCCGACTCGCTTTGAGCGGCTGAAGGAAATTACCGTGGAGATTCGCGGCAAGCAGGAGCTTTTTCACATTCAGAAGGTGGCATATCAGAAAAATATGATTCTGCTGACGGTAAAGGAAATCAATGACATCAATGTGGCGGAGCTGTATAAAAATGGGCGGATTTTGATTCCCGATGCTGCTGCGATTCCTCTGGAGGAGGATGAATATTATACCCGCGACCTCTATGGGATGCAGGTTGTGACGGATGAGGGGGAAGCGCTGGGCGAGCTTGTGAAGATTTACGAAACGGGCGCGAATGATGTGTATGCGGTGAAAAAGGATGGGGACGCAAAGGAGCTGCTGATTCCTGCCATTAAGGACTGCATTTTGAAGGTAGACATTGATGCGCGCGTGATGACGGTACATCTTTTGGAAGGACTGAGATAAAATGAAGCAGTTTTTCGTGTTGACGCTGTTTCCGGAAATGATAGAGCAGACGCTTTCGCACAGCATTATGGGCAGAGCGCAGAAGGAAGGGCATATTTCCGTTGAGGCGGTGAATATTCGTGATTTTACGCAGAATAAGCATAAGCATGTGGACGATTATCCCTATGGCGGCGGCGCAGGGCTTGTGATGCAGGGACAGCCGATTTATGATGCCTATCAAAGCCTTCTGCCGAAAGCGGAGCATGCGCGCGTGGTTTTCATGACACCGCAGGGCAGACCCTTTACGCAGCGTGTGGCAGAGGAGCTGGCGCAGGAGGAAAATTTGGTTTTTCTTTGCGGACATTATGAGGGCATTGATGAACGCGTGATTGAGGAAATTGTGACGGATGAAATCTCTCTGGGGGATTTTGTGCTGACGGGCGGCGAGCTTGCGGCAATCACCATCATTGATGCGGTTTCCCGTCTGGTGCCGGGGGTGCTTGGAAAGGAGGAATCCTTTGAGGATGAAAGCTTTTCCGAAGGGCTTCTGGAATATCCGCAGTATACGCGTCCGCCTGTGTTTATGGGCAGAGAGGTGCCGGAGGTGCTGCTAAGCGGACATCATGGAAATGTGGCGAAATGGCGGAGAGAGCAAGCACTCATTCGTACTGCAAAAAAACGCCCCGATTTGCTGAAAAAGGCGGTGCTGACGAAACAGGACATTGCATTTTTGCAGAAGCAGGGCATTACAATAGAAGAAACGGAATAAAAAAAGGAGCTGTTATTCAGTTCCTTTTTCGTATACATAGATATTTATTTGATTGATATTTATTTGTTCATATTGCGGATGTGCATATAAACGGTGTTTTTGGAAATACCCAGATGGTTTGCGATGGTGATAACGGAATCCTTCAGATTGAAGATACCCTTCTGATACAGCAGGGAAATGATTTCCTTATTCTTATTGGAGGAAGAAATCGTGAGGTTGCTGTAAACGGTTTTTTTGGCATCCTCCAGTGCATTCAGCATCAGCTCCTCTGTATTTTCTACAAAGGTTTCGGAGATATTTTCGGATTCTGTTTTCGTGATGGGCGTGAAGGTCTGCATGAAGGAAAGCAGGGGGGTATTCAGATAATAATTGATGCAGAACAGCCCGATAATCTGGTGCTTCTCCCCAAGAATGGCGGAAATAGACGCTTTAAAGGCTTCGCCGCGTTTGTTTTTGGCAAAGTAGGTGACGTGGTTCATGCCGGGGGTTGCCATCATTTTATTGACAAAATTCAGTGTAACCTCGGAAATGGGCGCACCAACCTGTCTGCCGGAAAGATGCCCATTCACAATTTTGACAACAGAAGCATCCAGCTGTGTCAGGTCATGAATGATGACCTCGCAGTTTTCTCCCCAGAATTCTGCCAATCCGTCCGCAGACAGCATATAGGATTCCAAAATGGCTTTTTCTTTTTCGCTCAGAATTGTAATTGAATGATCCATAGAGTACCTCCATGCACAAATAAGCTGTTTTTACAGCTTGAAAAACGGTTTTTATATTCTTATCATACAGGAAAGGCAGATGTTTTTCAAGAGGGGAATCGTAATTTTGATGAAAAAATTTAATTTCGCTGAACAAATTGTTACCATAAAACAAAAATTGGAAATCCGTTAAAGGAGCGTTAAGAAAATCCGTATCCGTCTATCTTAACGGAAATTTTATAGTTTTCGGAGAGATTCTTTTTTATAATAAAAACAGGTAAAGCAAAAGCGACATAAAGGGGTGGGTCAGAATGAGAAAAACCTTGATTTATAAAAAAAGAGTACAGGATGAAACAGGCAGAGAATATATCCTGTGGTATTCTCTGGTGATTCGTGTCGCAGAGCACGGGCGAATTTATGGCGTGGAAATAGAAAAAACAAACGAATACGGACGGCAGGAGCGGGCGTTGATTGCCGGTATCTCCGAAGAAAAAAAGGAAACACAGTATTTTCTGGAAAGACTCTGGTGCGGAGTTGCCATGCCGGCAGAGCTGAATGCACTGTATGATGATTATATCGGCGAAAAGGAATGGCAGGATGACAGAGGAATTTACGCCGCTTGCTAAGAGAAATCAAAGCCTTGGTTTAAAAGCTAAGGCTTTCTTTTTTTGCAAAAAAGCATGCTTGTAGGATATCGTGGGAGGCAAAATGGATGGTTTTTGTAGGAATTGGTGAAAAATCGGGGTGGAATGAAAAAGATTTCTCCAAAATACAAGGGGTAAAACCGTTGCAAATGAGAAATGCGACCGTTATAATGAAAAAATAAAGTGGCGGTTTTTCTACGAAAGAAAGGAACAGTATATGAGCGAAAAGGTTTCTGTACCCGAAATTTTTGGGATGAATGTATTCAACGATGCAATGATGCGTGAGCATCTGCCGAAAAAGGTTTACGAGGAATTGAAAAATACCATTGAACGTGGGGAAATGCTCAATTCCGAGATTGCGGATATTATTGCCAATGCAATGAAGGATTGGGCGATTGAGCGCGGCGCAACCCATTATACGCACTGGTTTCAGCCAATGACAGGGATTACGGCGGAAAAGCATGATTCCTTTTTAGCGCCTCCCTCCAACGGAAGAGCAATTATGGAATTTTCCGGCAAGGAGCTGATTAAGGGGGAATCCGATGCGTCCTCCTTCCCCTCCGGCGGTCTGCGTGCGACCTTCGAGGCGCGCGGCTATACGGCTTGGGATTGTACCTCTCCTGCATTTTTGCGTGAGGATGCGGCAGGGGTTACCCTATATATCCCGACGGCGTTCTATTCCTACACAGGCGAAGCACTGGATAAAAAAACACCTCTGCTGCGTTCCTGTGAAGCGGTCAGCAGACAGGCAATGCGTATTGTGCGTCTGTTCGGCAACCGGACTGCGGAAAAGGTAACGGTCAGCTGCGGCGCAGAGCAGGAATATTTCCTGATTGACAAAAATCTTTATCAGAAAAGAAAAGACCTGATTTTTACAGGGCGTACCCTTTTTGGTGCGGCTCCCCCGAAGGGGCAGGAGATGGACGACCATTATTTTGGCAGTATTAAGGAAAGAGTTGCCTGCTTCATGCACGAATTGAATGTGGAGCTCTGGAAGTTGGGTGTGCCTGCAAAGACACAGCATAACGAGGTTGCACCTGCACAGCATGAGCTGGCACCGATTTTTGAGGACTGCAACAAGGCGACAGACCATAACCAGCTGATTATGGAGGCAATGAAGCGAATTTCCGGACACCATGATATGACCTGCCTGCTGCACGAAAAGCCCTTCGCAGGCGTGAATGGCAGCGGTAAGCATGTAAACTGGTCTCTGAGCACGGATGATGGGCAGAATCTGCTTGATCCGGGGAAAACACCGCATGAAAACGCACAGTTCCTTGTATTTCTGTGCGCGATTATCAAGGGCGTGGATGAATACCCTGAGCTGCTGCGCCTTTCTGCAGCCAACCCCGGCAACGATCATCGTCTCGGCTCACAGGAGGCACCGCCGGCAATCATTTCCATCTTTCTTGGCGATCAGCTACAGGATATTTTCGACCAGATTGAGCATGGCGAAGCAACGAGCAGCCTGCAGGGTGGCAGAATGAGAGTTGGTGTAAACACGCTGCCCGCACTGAAAAAGGATGCAACGGACAGAAACAGAACCTCTCCCTTCGCCTTTACAGGGAATAAATTTGAATTCCGTATGCCGCCTTCCTCTGCATCTATTTCCGGTCCGAATTTCTCCCTGAACACGATTGTGGCAGAGGAGCTGCAGAAATTTGCGGATGAGCTGGAGCAGGCAGAGGATTTCAATGCGGCAGTGCATGAGCTGGTACGCAGAACCTATGTGGAGCATAAAAGAGTCATTTTTGACGGCAATGGCTATTCTGAGGAATGGCTGGAGGAGGCGACACGCAGAGGGCTGCCAAATATCACCAATTCCGTGGATGCGGTACAGGCATTTCTGGATGATAAGGTGGTTGAGCTGTTCGGCAAGCACGGTGTTCTGAGCAGCATCGAATTGCAGGCAAGAGCGGAAATCCGCTATGAGGCCTATATCAAGCAGATTAACATTGAAGCAAAAACCATGATTGACATGGCATCCAAGCAGATTCGTCCTGCGGTTGTGAAATACGCAGGGGAGGTTGCGCAGACGATTATCGCCATGAAGGCTGTCGGCATGGATACCACCGCACAGGAAGAAATTTTGCAGGATATCAATGAAAATCTGAAGCTGCTCCACGAAAAGCTGAAGGTTCTTACGGAGGAAACCGAGCGCGCAGGGGCATTGCAGGAGGATAATAAAACACAGGCATTCTTCTATCGCGACCATGTATTCAAAGCAATGAAGGAGTTGCGGGAGCCTGCCGACCGATTGGAGCTGCTGGTGGATGAAAACAGCTGGCCTCTCCCGACCTATGGGGAGCTGCTTTTCAACGTATAAGCTTATTGTATGACAAGTTAAGAGCAAAATAAAAAAGAAACCACGTTTTTTTAAATGTATTTTTGAAGAAACGTGGTTTTTTCGCGCTTATCGACACTTTTTTGACAGACAAAAAACGATATTATTTGTATGACAAGTATCGAATAAATGCAAAAATTATAGATAAAATCATTGAAAAGTATAACTTTTTTACAAATGATAGTTTGGATACAATATATTTTTGATGGTTTATATGTCAAAAATTATGTATTTTTTTAAATACGAAGCGAAAAATATGTGAATTTTCTTGCAACTGAGAAAAAGTTGCGTTATAATGAGACCGAGGCAAGAGAAAAACAACAAAAAAATATCTAAAATATTTTCTTGATAAAAGCATAATTTATTAAATTTTCATAGAATAGTACTTTTGAAATACATTTATTGGAAATTTTGCATAAAGGTATTGTGAGAGAAACCCGAAATGGTTTGGAGGCGAAAACGATGGTAGCTGACGACAGAAGAATCAGAATTATCACAGGTCACTACGGCAGCGGCAAGACTGAATTTGCAGTCAATTATGTCAAAAAGCTGCGCGAAAGCGTAGACGGAAGGGTAGCCATTGCCGATTTGGATATTGTAAATGTTTATTTCCGCTCCAGAGAGAAAAAAGAAGAGCTGGAAGAAAAAGGAATTCAGGTAATTGCATCCAATTTGGATACGGCAGTTGCGGATGTTCCTGCGGTTTCCGGCGCGATGACGATGCCTGTCATCAATAAGGAATATCAGTATGTGGTAGACCTTGGCGGCAACGATGTCGGCACACTGGTGCTGGGCAGAATCAAACCTCTTTTGGATCATGCGGAAGCAGACTTTTTTATGGTAGTCAATGCCTACCGCCCGAATACCTCTACACCTGAGGGTATTATCGAGCAGATGGAAAATCTGGAATATGCGGCTGGGCTGAAGGTGACAGGCTTCATCAATAACACGAACCTTGTTAGAGAGACAACGGCGGAATGTTTGCTCCATGGGGACGAAGTATTGAAGGAGGTAACAAAACGCACAGGGGTTCCTGTGAAGTATGTTTCCTATGTCAAGGATGTAATGACAGAGGAAATACCAGAAGGACTTTCTGGGGAGCTTTTCCCTATGGAGTTTAATATGAGAAAGACCTGGATGTAAATTCAAATATTTATGGAGGTGTATTTTGAATGGCAAAAGGTAAAGTAACGATCAATGAAGTGATTTGTAAGGGTTGCGGCCTTTGTGTATCTGTTTGTCCTAAGAGCGTACTTGCTCTTTCTACAACAAAAATCAATCCCGCAGGTTACAATCCCGCAGAAATGATCAACGAAGATTGTATCGCTTGCACAAGCTGCGCAAAGATGTGCCCTGATTGTGCGATTGTAGTAGAAAGACTGGACTAAGAGAGGAGGAATTTTCAATGGCAAAAGTTTTGATGAAAGGCAACGAAGCAGTTGGTAAAGCGGCTATTGAGGCGGGTTGCAGATATTTCTTTGGCTACCCCATCACTCCTCAGTCCGAAGTACCTGAATATTTATCTGTTGAATTACCCAAGGTAGGCGGCACATTCGTGCAGGCTGAATCCGAGGTAGCAGCAATTAACATGGTTTACGGTGCAGCAGCAGCAGGCGCAAGAGTGCTGACAAGCTCTTCTTCCCCCGGTATTGCACTGAAGCAGGAAGGTATCGGTTACATCAGTAACGCAGGTCTGCCCGCAGTTATCATCAACATGATGCGTGGTGGCCCGGGCCTTGGTACCATTCAGCCCGGTCAGGCTGACTATAACATGACAGTAAAGGGTGGCGCAAACGGTGACTACCACAACGTAGTTCTGGCTCCCGCATCCGTACAGGAAGCTGTTAACATGGTTATGGAAGCATTCGATATCGCTGACCAGTATCTTCTGCCCGTTATCATTCTGGCTGACGGTCTGATTGGTCAGATGATGGAACCCGTTGAATTCAACTACGTTCCCAGACCCAACCTGCCCGAAAAAACATGGGCTCTGGTAGGTCACTACGGCGCAGAAAGAAGCAACATCAAAAACCTGGTTATCGAACCCGATGAATGTGAAGCATGGAACCATGATCACTTCAAGGTATATGATGAGGTTGTGAAGAACGAACAGGCTTGGGAAGAATACAAGATGGATGATGCGGAATATGCATTCGTTTCCTACGGTACAGCTTCCAGAGTTGTTAGAACAGCAATCGGCTATCTGAGAGCAGAAGGCTACAAAGTAGGTATGATCAGACCTAAAACACTGTGGCCCTTCCCTCAGAAGGCATTCGATAAATTCAATGATAAAATCAAAAAGTTCCTGGATGTGGAAATGTCCATGGGCCAGATGGTTCCCGACGTTGCATACGCTTGTAACGATAGAAACAAGGTTGCATTCCACGGCAGAACAGGCGGTAACGTACCTACTGTAGATGAAATTGTTGAATTTGGTAAAGAAGTTATGGGAGGTGACAAATAATGGCAGTTGTATTTGAAAAAACAAAAGGTTTAACAGACGCGAAATTGCATTATTGTCCCGGTTGTGCACACGGTATTGTACACAGACTGGTAGCAGAAGTTCTGGAAGAAATGGGCGAGCTGGGCAACTCCATCGTTGCAGTTCCCGTAGGTTGTGCAGTATTTGCAAACAACTACTTCAACATTGACGCAATCCAGTGTGCGCATGGTCGTGCTCCCGCAACAGCAACAGGTATCAAGAGAGTACATCCCGAACAGACAGTATTTACATATCAGGGCGATGGTGACCTTGCTTCCATCGGTACATGTGAAATCGTTCATGCAGCAGCGCGTGGTGAAAAGATTACAACAATCTTCATCAACAACGGTATCTACGGCATGACAGGTGGTCAGATGGCTCCCACAACTCTGCCCGGCATGAAGGCAACAACAGCTCAGAACGGCCGTGACCCCAAGGTAAACGGTAACCCTCTGCGCGTTTCCGAAATGCTGGCATCCCTGACAGGTCCCGCATACATCGAAAGAGTATCCATTTCCACACCTGCACAGGTAGCAGCTGCGAAGAAAGCAATCAGAAAAGCATTTGAAATCCAGAAACAGGGTCTGGGCTTCACCTTCATCGAGGTTGTAGCTTCCTGCCCTACAAACTGGGGTCTGACACCCGTAAAAGCTATGGAATTTGTAAGAGAAAAAATGATTCCTTACTATCCTCTGGGCGTATATAAAGATATCACAGTAGAGGAGGGCAAATAATTATGAGTACATTTTCTTCTATCATCGCAGGTTTCGGCGGCCAGGGCTCTCTGCTGATGGGTAAAATTATGGCTTATGCTGGCATGCTGGAAGGCAAAGAAGTTTCCTGGTGTCCTTCCTATGGTCCCGAAATGCGTGGCGGTACTGCAAACGTAAACGTAATCATTTCCGACGAAAATGTTGGTTCTCCCGTTGTTACAAAGGATGCAGACTGTATCGTAGCACTGAACCAGCCTTCTCTGGATAAATTTGTAGGCGTTGTAAAGGAAGGCGGCGCTCTGGTTGTGAATGCTGACCTTTGCACCGTTGGCGCTGTAAAGGATGGCGTTAAGGTATACGCTGTTCCCGCAAACAAAATTGCAACAGACAACTTCGGCGGCTCCAAGCTGGCTAACCTGGTTATGCTGGGTGCAGTTGTTTACGCAACAGGCGCAATTGATATTGCAGGTCTGGATGAAACATTCGCACATGTTTTTGAAGGCGGCAAAGCAAAATTCATCCCCAACAACAAAAAAGCATTTGAGTTGGGCTATGAATATGCAAAAAATCTGTAATCTTATACAGTAAAATTCGTCCTGTATCCGAAAGGGTACGGGACTTTTTTATATTTGCAGCAGAAGGGATTGTAATATTTTGTCGAAATCAGCAGAGACTTCTCTTGTTTTCTGAAATCATGCGTGCTAAAATGAAGAAAATATTCAGTATTTTGATGGATTGAAAACATGATAGGGGGGGAATGAGGATGGAAGAACAGCCGCAGCCTTTGGAAAAAGAAACGGCAGAGATAAACGGAAGCAAAACACACAGGCTAAGGGTTGTTATTGTATTTTTATTCCTGCTTACGGTATTTCTCGTTTCTGTATATACCTTTATTTTGCAGAGAAATTACAGCGAAAATACACTGGAATCGGCTGTAGAATGGAATACTCAGTGCGCTGATGCCATTCATAAGCTGGTGCTGCAAAAATTAACCGGAGAGGATTACAAAAATATTTCTACGATTGCGGATATGCAGTCAGAACGCTATCAGAGGCTGCAAAAGGAGCTGAGCGAGCTGCGAAAGCTGAATCCCACCCGCTATCTTTATACAGCGAAGATGGGGGCGGACGGCAGACCGATTTATCTGATTGATGGGCTGGATTTGGATGCAAAGGATTTTGCCTATCCCGGAACGTACATAGAAAAAGAAATGGTTCCGTATATCGAAGCGGCACTTGCAGGAGAAACCGTTTATTCGCAGGAAATCGTGGACACCGCATGGGGGGATATTTTCACAGCCTGCTATCCGGTGCGCGAGGATACCGGCGAGGTGATCGGTGCGATTTGCATGGAAATGGATATGGAGCATACCTATAAGCTGCTGGAGCAAAGCAATCGTGCGGCGGTGAAGATGGCTATGTTTGCGGCTATTGTTTTGGTGCTGTTTGCCTTAGGTGCGTATTGCCTGATACAAAAAAGTAGAACGAAAAGCGAGGAGCAGCAGGAGCAGCTGCAAAAGGCGGTTGAGGCGGCGGATGCAGCCAATGAAGCAAAATCGGTGTTTCTGTTCAATGTGAGCCACGATATCCGCACGCCCATGAATGCGATTATTGGCTATGCCGAGCTGGCGGACAGGAATCTGGACAAAAAGGAGCTGCTGCGAAGCTATTTGGAAAAAATCGGCATCTGCGGACAGAAAATGCTGTCCATACTGGATAACGTACTGGAATTATCGAGGATTGAAACGGGCAATGTGGTGCTGGAGGAAAGCGCGGCTGAAGCAGAATCGGTTCTGGATGACTGCCTGCACATGGTCAGCGCGGAGATTGAAAAGAAGCACCAGACCTTGACCATTTCCAAGGATATCATCTATCCGTATATTTATATGGATATCTCCCGTTTTACGGAAATCATTCTGAATTTAATCAGCAATGCGATTAAATATACAGGCGAGGGCGGTACAATTCGCTGCTCTGTGCGCCAGCTTCCTGCACAGAAGGATGGCAGATGTATACAGGAGCTTTCCGTCAGCGACAACGGGATTGGCATGTCAGAGGAATTCCAGAAGCATATTTTTGAATCCTTCACCAGAGAACGCTCCTCTACGGTCAGCGGTGTGGAAGGTACGGGGCTCGGCATGGGTATCGTGAAAAAGCTGGTGGAGATGATGCATGGCGAGATTAAAATACACAGCAGAGTGGGGGAAGGCTCGACCTTTACGATTCGGATTCCCTGCCGTATTGCGGCTTTTGAGGACACACAAACCAAGCGCGCACAAGTCCATCCGAATGGCAAGCCGCTTGCGGGTAAGCGGATTCTGCTTGCAGAGGATAACGATTTGAATGCGGAAATCGCGATTGCGCTTCTGGAGGAGGAAGGACTTCTGGTGGAGCGCGCGGCGGACGGCGTGAAATGTATGGAAATGCTGGAAAAGGCACCGGCGCATTTTTATGATCTGATTCTGATGGATATTCAGATGCCGATTCTGGGTGGCTATGATACCACAAGGAAAATCCGCAGAATGGCGGATGCCGAAAAGGCAGCTATTCCGATTATCGCCATGACGGCAAATGCCTTTGCGGAGGACAAACAGCGTGCGCTGGCGGCAGGCATGAATGACCATGTTGCAAAGCCGATTGATATGAATAAGCTGATTCCGACCTTGCAGAAATATATATAAGCATTTGTGAGAGGGTATCGTTTCATCAGAAAATTGACGAAAGGGTACCTTTTAAAGAAACGAAATACCGATGAAGGACAGGAGGAGCGTGCCTGTCCTTTGTTGGTATATAAGGTATTTTTTTCAATACCTTCCTTTTTATATTTCTTAAAATTTGTTTAAACGCTTGACAAAAGCATTTTTGAACGCTATTATCGAAAAGTAGTCTTGTGTAACTTTATGTCCTTTGTAGATTGCTGCAAAGGGCGTTTTTTGTTCTAAGCTTGAGGCTTTGAAGAAGGAAAGGCAATCTAACAAGGAGTTTGATACAAATGGGAAAAATAAAGTTCAAAAAGCCTGATATCAAGGGCTGTTTCGGCAAGCTGAAATCTCTGAAATGGGCAGATATGAAGAACGGTATTCGTGCGATGAAAAAGCGGCAGGCGGAAAAGGAAGCGGCATACCGCAACAGCCGCTTTGCACAGAAAATGCAGAAGCTTTATCCCTATATGAACCGCTATTCACTGATTTTGCACGGCATTTGGGCAATCGCCATCAACTTTCTGATAGAGGCAATGTCCCGTCATTCTGTGGTGGCGGCAATTTCGTATTCGCGTGTTTCCACGAAGGCATTTCTGTATAATGCGTTTATGATTTTTGTTACCTTTTCGATTGTATATCTATGCAAGCGGCGTGTGTTTGCCCGCTTCATCCTCAGCTTTCTCTGGCTGCTTCTGGGGCTGACCAATGGGCTGATGCTTTCCAGAAGGGTTACGCCGTTTAATGCACAGGATTTGAAAACGGTCTCGGAGGGGGTTTCCCTTTTCACGAATTATTTTAACGTGCTGGAGCTGGCAGGGATTGCGATTATCCTGATTCTTCTGGTGCTGGGGCTGATTCATCTGTTCCGCACGGCAGGGAGATTTAAGGGAAAAATCAATTATGTGATATCCATTGTGCTTGTGGGGGCTTCCTTCGCAGGCTATGGTGTACTGACGGATTATGTCATTCAGAACCGTATCGTTTCGACCTATTTCGCGAATATCGCGTTTGCATATCAGGACTACGGTCTGCCCTATTGCTTTGCGGCAAGTATTTTTAATACGGGCATTTCCGAGCCAAACGGCTACACGAAGGAAAAAATGATGGAAATCAGCAACAATGGTGAGATTACAAAAAGCACCTCCGATGCAAAGGTGCTGCCGAATGTGATTTTCGTGCAGCTGGAGTCCTTCTTTGATGTTTCCGAATTTACGGCATTGCAGACCTCGAAGGATGCCCTGCCGAATCTGAGAAAAATGGCTTCGGAATATTCCTCCGGCTATTGTCAGGTGCCTTCCATCGGCGCAGGCACGGCAAATACGGAATTTGAAATGCTGACAGGCATGAGCATGCGTTATTTCGGCCCCGGCGAATATCCTTATAAGAGTTATCTGAAGGAAAAGACTGCGGAAAGCGCGGCAACGGCGTTGGCGGCATTTGATTACGGCACGCATGCGGTGCATAACCACAGCGGGAATTTCTACAGCAGAGCGAAGGTATACAATAACATTGGCTTTGATACCTTCACCAGTAAGGAATTTATGAATTTTGACACGACAGAAACCGGCTGGGCAAAGGACGAGGTGCTTTTGGAGCATATCAAGGATTGTCTGGATTCCACGGAGCAGCAGGACTTTGTATTTACCGTCAGCGATCAGGGGCACGGCAGCTATCCTGAGGAGCGCATCATTGAGCATCCGCACCTGATGGCAGGCGGTCTGGAATCGGAGGAAAAGAACTGCCAGTGGGAATACTATGTCAATCAGGTATACGAAATGGATCAGTTTGCGGCGGACTTGGTGGACATGATGGACAAGCGCGGCGAGCCTGCGGTAGTCGTATTCTATGGTGACCATCTGCCGACCATGGGGCTGACCGAAGCGGATATGAAGAGCGGCAGCCTGTTTAATACGAATTATGTTATCTGGGACAACATCGGGCTGAAAAAAGAGGATGGCACGATTCCAAGCTATCAGATGATGTCTGTCGTGATGGATCGTATCGGTCTGCATACGGGCACGGTGTTCAATTATCATCAGGAAAGAATGAATTCCGCAGATCAGGCGGAATACCTGATGGATCTGGAGCTGCTACAGTATGATTTGCTTTACGGCGAGCAGTATGTCTATAACGGCAATCCCGTCATTACGGAGGGACACATGACAATGGGCATACGCGATGCCGAGATTCTGTATTCGAGTGAAACGGTGGACGGGCATTATACCCTTGTGGGCGAAAACTTCACGAAGTGGAGTCAGGTTTATGTCAACGGAGAAAAACAGTCGCGGAAGTTTATCAATGATAATATTCTCAAGCTGAAAAAGAGTACGCTCAAGGATTGGGATGTCATTACCATCGGTCAGGTTGGCTCAAGCAATACGATATTCCGCACATCGCCTGAGTATGTTTATCTGGAGGGGCGCGTTGTGCCGTATACGGATGAGCTGAAGGAGGAAAAGCTGCTCTTAGATGCGGCGGATGACCCCGAAAAGCTGGCACAGCTGCGGCAGGAGCAGAGAGCCGAAAAGCGCGCGGAGAGAAGAAGCGAATCCTATCGACAGGCAGAAGCGGCAAAGACAGCTGAATAAAAAAACGAGAACGCATATAAAAAGTATGCGTTCTTTTTTGTGGAAATATGGAAGTTTGTGGAAACCATTGACATAGTTTGGAAAACCATGTAATATTATTCGTGATAACCGAATGAGTGGCAATGGAAAGGAAAAAAAGATGAAGCAGATTGTTCTTGTTGCAGAAACCGGCTCTGATATCAATCCCGTCTTAGCGGCGGAATATAACATAAAAATCGTACCCATGCATGTTTCATTTGACCATGAAACCATGGAGGACGGCGCATTTCCCGTCGAGAAAATTGTAGATTACTATGAGGAAACGGGCAAACTGCCGAAAACCAGCGGCAGTACGCCCGGTGACTTTGAGACTGCCTTTGACCGCATCCATGCGGAATACCCCGATGCACAGCTGCTGTATCTGGCATATTCTGCGGTGACAACCTGCTCCATGCAGAGTGCGGTTCTGGCGGCAGAGGAACGGGACTATGTCACGATTCTGGATACGAAGCAGGTTTCCGCAGGGCAGTGCAATGTGGTGATTGCGGTGGCGGAGTTTTTGCGGCAGCACCCCGATTGGACGATGGAAGAAGCAGTCAGCGCGGCGGAGGATTTGATTGCAAGGGCGAAGATGTGCTTCATGCCGGAAAATCTGGAATTTCTGCGTGCCGGCGGTCGTGTCAGCAATGTGGCATTTCTGGGGGCAAAGCTTTTAAATCTGCATCCTGTGATTGAAATTCTGGATGGCAAGCTGGTCGCAACGAAAAAATACCGCGGAAAAATGAAGAAGGTTGCCGTGCAGATGCTGACGGAATACGCGGAGAAATATAATCTGGAACGGGACTGCCTGTGGTTTGTCTGGGTGGTCGGCTTTCCGGATGCGGTGCGGCAGGCAGTGGAGGAAGCGGCGAAGGCACTTGGCTTCAAGAAAACCAGATGGATTCAGGCGGGCGGTGTGATTACGACGCATGGCGGTCCGGCGGCGTTTGGCTTGGCAGGGTTTACGAGGAAATAAGCCGAAATCGGGCAATAAAAGTAAAAAAGTATGAGGAGGATTTGAAAAAAATCCTCTTTTTTCATACTTTGGTAGGATTTACAGGAAAAAATAAAAAGTCTATAATAAAAAACGGCAAGAAGAATGCCGAAAAACGGGAAAAGGAAGAACGTAAAGAAACAAAGGAGGTATCTCTATGAAAAAACGAATTGCAAGCATCACGCTTTCGCTCGCAATGTGCCTGACATTGCTGCCGACAGCGGCGTATGCTGAGGATGTATCTGAGGGGGGGGCATTTGACAGCCAGTCAAGCACGGGTAACGGTGCGGCTACTGTTACAGGCTCGAATGAAGCTGTTGATACAACTAAGAATACGGTTGTATATACAGGCGAGAATGAGACTACTACGGTTGTGTGTAAAGTTAGCAATAGCGACGAACTTAAAAATGCTCTCAATAATAATGATAATAGCATAACAGAAATAGATATCACTGCGGATTTTACTTACAATGGTTCCATTGCTACAGGGGATAAGAAAATCGTAGTGAATGAGGGCGTTACGCTTACAATCGGCGGATCTAAAACAAAGATTACGGGTAAATTTGAAAATAATGGTACGATTACAATCACTTCCAGTTACGAATGTATCTGGAAAGCGCAGACCACAGGTTCAGGGAAAATCGTTGCAAAGAACCAAAAATGGGGGGAATATCAGACATATGTGGATTATGGCTGTGTTCCTGAGGAAAACCTTACAAACTGTCGAATCAATATTGTAAAAGATATCGACAAAGAACCGACCGTAATCCTTCCGGAGACGATGACCGTAGGGGATACAATTACGCCGACCTTTACGAATATAGTTAATGGAGTAGATTTGGAGAATGCGTTTAAATTCAAATGGGAAAATAATGGTAACACTGTTTATAATGGTGCGGTAAGCCCTACACTTACAAAAAAAGGTACATTAAAACTTACAGTTTCTGTGAAAAAACCATATGTGATGCGTTCTTCTTCCGGTTCATATGGCATCTCTGATGTAAGTGGTACAGTGAAAGAAGTACTCTTGGATACGGTATTTGTGAATGCAAACAGCGGCAATAATAATAATATCGGGAATACAAAAGCTGCACCGCTGAAAGCCATCAGTAAGGCAGTCGATGAAGTAGCGGATGGCGGAACGATTATTCTTTTGAGTGATTATACGAGCACTGCGCTTTCGTTTGATAAGAATGTTACAATAAAAAGTGACGATGGTGGAAAATATACAGTACAGGTAACGAGAGAAGTTGCTGTAAAGGATGATATGACTGTAACTTTTGATTCCGTTAATGTGAAGGATTTTAATTTTACTAAATATTATAGTAGTTCTGTCGGCAGTGGGAATGTAGAGTTCAAAAACTGCACAGGCAGCGGCATTGAGATTGCAGACAATGTAATCAGCAATGTTACTTTGGAAAATTCTCAGCTTGGCGGAAGATTCGGCGCACAGGGAATACTGACGCTGAAAAATGCGACAATCAACGGTTCTTTCTCTACAAAAGATTTTGTGGCAAAAGGGAAAAATATTTATGTACCAGAAGATAATCGCTCTAAGGTAAGCAGAATCGAAGGAACAGCAACGATTGCAAACGCTGTTGAAATTCAGCTTTCCGCGCCTGATGCAACAACGCCATATCAGGAAAGAAAACTGATTGAAACAACAGCAGATGCAAACAATTTTACGGTTTCGAGTCCTTATCAGCTGAAAAAACAAACAGAATATAACGGAACATATATCTATGCCTTTATCCCTGTAACAAGCGTAACTCTGACACCGGAAACTCTTTCTATTGAAGCAGGGAAAACGGCGGAGCTTACCGCAACAATTTCTCCTGCAAATGCAAGCGACCAGCAGTTTAGCTGGGATGTCGAAGATACAGAAATTGCATCTGTATATGGACATACCTCCGAAACAAAAACGGTAACAGCATTAAAAGAAGGACAGACCCAAATTACTGTTACGGTAGGTGGACAGACTGCAAGCTGCACAGTAACCGTTACACCGAGAACTATTTCTGTAGAGAGCATCACATTAAATAAAACACAGCTTTCTATGGTAAAGGGCGCAACGGAAACGCTCGCGGCAACCGTATTGCCCACAACGGCAACAGACAAAGCAGTGACTTGGAAAAGCAGTGATACAGCGGTTGCAACGGTAGAAAACGGCGTTGTAACGGCGGTTGCGGCAGGCAATGCTACGATTACCGCTACAGCAGGTGGCAAAACAGCAATTTGCGCAGTAACCGTTACCAATCCTTCCAATTCCTCCTCCTCCGGCGGTGGCGGCAGCAGCACCCCCAGATATGCTGTCACAGTGCCCGACAAGACAGAAAACGGTTCTTTGAGCGTAACGCCCCAAAATGCGAAAAGGGGCAGTGACGTAACCATCACCGCTACCCCCGACAAGGGCTACGAGGTAGGCGACATCGTTGCGAAGGATGTAAACGGCAACAAATTGACCCTCAAGGACAACGGCGATGGCACATATACCTTCACCATGCCTGCCTCCAAGGTTACGATTGAAGCAACTTTCGCGGAGAAGCAGGCAGACGAACCTGTTGCACCCGAAAAGCTTTTTGCGGATGTTTCCGCGGATGATTATTATTACGAAGCGGTGAAATGGGCAAGCGAAAATGGCGTGACAGGCGGCATTGGCGAGAACCTTTTCGGCGCAAAGCTGCCCTGCACCAGAGCGCAGATTGTCACCTTCCTGTGGCGTGCGGCAGGCTCTCCCGAACCGAAGGGCATGAGCGGCTTTGTTGATGTTTCCGCAGATGCGTACTACGCGAAGGCGGTTGCGTGGGCGGTTGAGCAGGGGATTGCCAGCGGCACCTCCGCAACAACCTTTAGCCCCGATGCAGTCTGCACCAGAGCGCAGAGCGTTGCCTTCCTCTATCGCGCCTTTGGCGAAAAGGTGAATAAAGCGGCAGGCTTCAGCGATGTTTCCGCGGATGCGTATTATGCGGATGCGGTTGCGTGGGCTGTGGAAAATGGCGTTGCAAGCGGCATTGGCGGCGGTCTCTTTGCCCCCGATCAGGACTGCGCACGCGGTCAGATTGTGGCGTTCCTTTACCGCGCATATCAGAATAAATAAATTTGGCAAAAGGGCAGGGTGAGCAATCACTCTGCCTTATTTACATATTTTTTATGGTGGAGGTTATTTATTTCTTTTCGTTTTTATGGTAAAATACCCACGGACCTATCCGTGGGTTAGCCGCTTACAGCGTCTATCTGCTGTTTTCACAGCAAATTCTACGATTCGCAGGCATAGCCTGCTCATACCATGCCTTGCGGAAGAAAATATCTGCTTCGCAGCTGCTTTCTTCCCCTGCAAACATGGTAAAATATCTCTTGGAAACCATCAGAGAAAAGACGAAGGGAGTTCGTATGGAAATTATCCTGCCAAAGGTGCTATATATCATTTTACTGTTGCTTGCGTGGATTGCGGCGTTGTTTTCGGGCATTGCCTTCGTTTACGGCATACAGCTTCGGAAAAGGGCGCGGGGCATCCTCGGCTGGTGCCTTGTGTTTGTCTGCTGTCTGTTTCTGATTTTCCTTCTGATGAAGGGACATATCACAGCAGGATGAGAGTAAGACCGTTTCGACGGTCTTTTTTTATTACAAAAATTTGCTTGACAGAATCGGACTACACTTGTAGTATAAAAGAAAAGGACTACAGCTGTAGGCTAGAAGGGGGGACTGGATATGGATTACAAAATTTCCGACAGCGAATGGAAGGTGATGGAAATTCTCTGGGAGAAGGGCACAGCCACGCAAAGCGAGGTGATGGATGCCCTGACGGAGGGGTGGAACAAAAACACGGTGTATACCTTTCTGAGCCGTCTGGAGCATAAGGGACTGGTGGCGGCAGAGGGCAGCCCGAAGCGGTATGCGGCAGTCATCGGGCGCGAGGAATGTGTGAGACAGGAGGAGGAAAGCTTTCTGAACAAGGTCTATCATGGCTCGGCAGGAAAACTGGTGGCGGCGTTCGTGGAGGAGGGCAGGCTGACGGAGAAGGAGAAGGCAATGCTGAAGCAGCTTCTGGAGGGGATGGACGTATGACGAATCTATGGACAGTTCTGTATTTTACCCTCGGCATTACGCTGACGGGACTGATGCTTGTGCTTTTCAAGCGGCTGTTTCGGGATAAGCTTTCCGCAAGATGGCATTATCTGGTGTGGCTGGTGCTTCTGGTGCGCGCCATTCTGCCCGAAAATCTGCGGCTTTTTTCGACAGGCTTTGCGCTGAATACGCTTTGGGTCTCATGGATGAAGCGTCTGCGTGCGGCGGTGGAGCTGGGGCGGAATTCGCTGTTATCCACGCCCTTTGGGATGGGCGGCGGCGAGGTTTCTCTGCTGAAAAAAATGCCGTTTTCCGCATGGTCGCTGACGGATAGGCTATTTGCGGTCTATCTGGCAGGGGTGGCGGCAGTTTTGCTGTATGATGCACTGCTGTATGCAAGGCTACGGCTCGAAATTCGCAAGGGGGCGGCGGCAACGCCCTCCTTACGGGAGAAAATCAGAAAAACGGCGGAAAAATATGACCTTCCCGCACAGAAAAGCGTGCGTATCTGCAAGGGAATCGAAACGCCGTTTCTCTGCGGCATGGTGCGCCCGATTCTGGTTGTGCCGGAAAGCATGGCAGAAACGATTGATGAAAAGGTGCTGCTGCATGAAATGCTGCATTTGAAGCATCATGATGTATTGGTGAATTTCCTGCTGCATCTGTTGCAGGCGCTCAACTGGTTCAATCCGTTTGTTTATTGGCTGTGCCGCATCATCCGCAACGACAGCGAGGCTCTTTGCGACCAGCGTGCATTGGAAAAGCTGTGCGGTGAGGAAAAACGGGAATACGGGATGCTCCTGCTTGATATGGCGGACAGCCGCTGTGCGAGCCGCATCGGGACAACCTCTATGGCGAACGGCGCGAGGAATATCAAAACGCGCATCGGGCGAATTGCGGATTTCGGGCGTGTGCCAAAGGGGGCAGCCTTTGCAACGGCGTGCATTACGGTGGTGCTTTGCCTTGCTTCGGTCAGCTTTGCCTATCAGCCGAACTATTTTGATACCTCCAAGGTGGAAACGGTGGAGGACTTGCGGCTGACACTGGAGGATGCGCACTATTTCGAGATTCCCTCGGCGGAAATGGCAATTTCGATTCTTTATGAAGCGTTTGAGGAACGAGATCTGGCGAAGCTTGCGCTGACCGTGCCGCAGGAGGAATTTGACACCTATCGGGATTGGGCAATCTCTGAATATGAAATGGCGGAGAGCACCTATCATGCCCGTCTGGATTCAGGGACAAAGGCGGACTATACATATCGCTTTTATGATTCGATGAAGGCGGAGGATTTTTATTTATTGGAGCAAAAGGAGAATGGCTCTGTAGATGGGGTGCTGCAGGTCAACGAGTTTGCGGAGGGTGAGAAGCCCATTACGCAGCACTTCCTGCACTTCTGTATTTTTGAGGAAACAAAGGGAAACTGGTCTGTTGCACTTCTGAGGGACGAAAGCAGACTTTTCGATGTTTACGGCGCTGTGAACTATGGAATATATAAGCTGGAGGAGGAAATGGCGCAGGGGAATTATCGGCAGGCAGGCGACTGGAGGGTCGCGGATGCAGCGTATTGTCGGCAATGGGGCTTCCTTTTCGGCAGCAACGATGTGATGAATAGTCTGCTTGGCATAAATCAGGAGATGCAGTTCAATGATACGCTTGCGCCGTTTGCGACACACGCCGCCTATCTGGAATACACAGGCACAGCGCTTTGGGAAAAGCAGAACGTATTGGTTGCGATTGCTTGTCCGCAGGAGATGAAGGAGGACGAGTATTGGGAGAGCATCGACAGCTTTGTGGTTGGCAGCGGCGGCAGCAGCTCCGCAGGCGTGGCATGGGAGATTATCAGCACAGACGAGGATTGGGACGGCAGAATTTCCTTTGCGGAAGGAGAGGACAGCGAAACGCTGGCGGATGCCTTTGCCCGTTTGGAAACGCCCTACGAGGTGCGGCTGTATACGAATCATAAGGAATTACTGGAAACGATTCCGTTGGAGGGGGGTGCATTGGATGCAGGAAACAATCCTACAAAAGGAAATAACACAGGAAAAGGCAGTACAGGAAACAACAACGCAGGGGCGGAAAACGAGTGATGCCCTCGGCAATATCCGCGCGGCAATGCTTTTATTTCTGATTGATATTCACATCCTCGGCTTTGATATTGTCCCCGATTTTGTCGGTTGGATGAGTATGCTCGGCGCAGTGGATATTCTAAAGGGGAAGGTGAAGGGGATAGAGCGCATCCGCACCTTCGGGCAGGTCATGCTTGGGTATGAGCTGGCAATGGTTGTGCTCAATTATATCGGCGGCATGCTGCCGTTTTATGACCTCATCATGGGCTATGTCGGGATTTTCATTCTCTGCATCCGCATGTATTTTATGTATATCATACTGACTGCGGCGGCGGAGATTGGCATGGTCGAGGGCGGCGAGGAAAAGACGATACAGGGCATTTGCCGTAGCCGAAGCCTTGTGCTTCTGGCAGAGCTGACGCTCTATCTTTACGCCGCGGTGCAGGGGGCGGAGCGCATCGGCGGCTGGGGAATTCTGCTCTTTGGCGGCTATGTGGTGTTCTATCTTGCGTGCATCGTGTATCTCTCCTTTTTGAAGGAGGAGGTGCAGAAGCAGGAGAAAAAGCAGACAGAAACAGCAGAAACAACAGAAACAGCATAAATAAAAGCCTCTGCAACAGAGGCTTTTTTGTGTGCGTTTATGAAGTTTCTTTCGGCTTTTCTTCCTGCGGTGGATTCACGAAGGAAAGCAGCAGCACCGCCGCAACGATGAAAACAAAGCCGATATAATCAATAAATTCCAGATGTACCTTGAGCCACACAACGGAAACAACCGTGGATGCCAGCGGCTCTGCGGAGGCATAAAGGCTGCTTTTGGTGGGTCCGATGTATTTTACGCCGTTGAGGAACATCAGATAGGGGATGGTTGTGCCGAAGATGACGATGAAAACCATTGCCAGCACGGTGGAGGTGTTCCAGTTGCCTGCGTAGTCCCACGAGGGATGCACAAAGTGCATCACGAAGCTCAGAACCAGCATCGACCACCCAATCAGGAGCATTGCATCATATTTTGCCAGAAGGCGCACAGGATAAACCGTATAAAACGCAAGCGCAAGGGAGGAAAGCGCCCCCCAGAATAATGCCTGCGGCGAAAGGCTCAGGCTTTTCAGATTGCCATGCGTTGCCAGAAGGATTGTCCCGACCAGACAGCCGAAAACGGCGATACATTCCAGCTTTGTCGGCAGCTTTTTCTCCCGAAATGCCAGATAGACCACAATCAGAATCGGCGCGGTATATTGCAGAACGGTTGCGGTTGCGGCATTGGAATGGACAATGGCGGCAAAATAGCCATACTGCATGAAAAGCATGCCGCCCAGCGCAAAGATGATGATGCCGATTCTATCCTGCCGCTCCATCCAGATGGAAAAAACACCGCCGCGCTTCACCTGATAAAACACCAGAAGCAGCAGCCCTGTCAACAGACAGCGCGCAGAAACGAGCCATTCCGGCGAAATGCCTGCCTGATTGAAAAGATATTGCCCAACGGCACCCGAAACGCCCCAAAGACAGGCACTCAGAATACAGAAAACAGACCCAATCCATACTTTGTTTTTGATTCTCATGCAATCACCCTATAAAAAAATTACTACATTATATTTATCGGAAATTTCCGCTTGGAATTGTATTTTTTCGGAAACTGATTTCATACTATCATGTTCATTTTTAAAAGTCAATGTTCCTAAAATTGCAAATAAGAAAAGATTTCGATTGAAAAATTTGATTGCAGATTTTGCATAGATTTAACAAAAGTATGATTTTTCATTTAACCTTTCTCCCCTATACTCTTAACTGTAAACGAAAGGAAAACAGAAAAAAAGGAGAGAAATGAATATGAAAAAGGTATTTGCAGTTGCTTTGGCAATGACAGTAGCAGTCGGAATGTTAGCAGGCTGCGGCAGCAACGACAGCGCACAGGGCAGCGCGGCAGACAGCGCGATTACGGTTGTTTCCCGTGAGGATGGCTCCGGCACAAGAGGCGCATTTATCGAGCTGTTCGGCATTGAAGAAAAAAACGACGCAGGTGAAAAAATCGACAACACCACAGACACAGCGGAAATCACAAACAGCACAGCCGTTATGATGACAACCGTAGCAGGCAATGATAACGCCATCGGTTATGTTTCCCTCGGCTCCTTGAATGATTCCGTAAAGGCACTTTCCATTGATGGGGTCGAAGCATCTGCTGAAAATATTAAAAACGGCACCTACGCAGTCGCAAGACCCTTCAATATTGCAACAGGCAAGGAGGTCAGCGAGGTGACCAAAGACTTTATCAACTTCATTCTGAGCGAGGATGGGCAGGCAGTTGTTGAGGAAAACGGATACATCAGTCAGGGCAATACGGGTGCATTCAAAAGCACCGAAGCAGAAGGCAAAATCGTTGTGGCAGGTTCTTCTTCCGTAACCCCTGTGATGGAAAAGCTGAAGGAGGCATATCTTGCCATCAACCCCAATGCAACGATTGAGGTACAGCAGTCCGATTCCACAACAGGCATGACCTCTGTAATGGAGGGCATGTGCGACATCGGCATGGCATCCAGAGAGCTCAAGGACAGTGAACTGGCGGCAGGACTGACCCCGACAGTGATTGCGATGGATGGTATCGCAGTTGTGGTAAACCACAATAACATAGTCGATGATCTGACAAGCGAACAGGTGAAGGAAATCTTCACAGGCAAGCTGACAGATTGGTCCGCTGCACAGTAACAAGGTTCCCGGATATGAAGGGGGAAATGAAATGAAGGAAGCTGTAATGAAATGGGTGTTCATGGCTGCTGCGGCAGTATCCATTCTCGCAGTTGGATTGATTTGTATATTCCTGTTTGCCAATGGCGTGCCCGCCATTGGCAAAATTGGTGTAGCGGATTTTCTTCTGGGGAAAACATGGAAGCCCGGAAATAATATATATGGCATCTTCCCGATGATTGTCGGCAGTGTGTATGTCACCGCAGGGGCAATTATCGTGGGTGTGCCGCTTGGCATTCTCTGTGCGGTTTTTCTGGTGTGGTTCTGCCCGAAGCGGCTGTATAAAATCATCAAGCCTGCGGTAGAGCTTCTGGCAGGGATTCCCTCCATCGTCTATGGCTTTTTTGGTCTGATGGTGCTTGTGCCCATCATGCAGAGCCTCTTTGGCGGGGGCGGCAAGGGGATTCTGACCGCATCCATTCTGCTGGGGATTATGATTCTGCCGACCATCATCGGTGTTTCGGAAAGCAATATCCGCGCCGTTCCCATGAGCTATTACGAAGGCTCCTTGGGGCTGGGGGCAACGCATGAAAGAAGCGTATTCTTCGCTGTGCTGCCTGCGGCAAAGCAGGGGATTCTGGCAGGGGTTGTACTTGGCATCGGGCGTGCCGTCGGGGAAACCATGGCGGTTGTCATGATTGCAGGGAACCAGCCTATTCTGCCCGACAGCATTTTCAGCGGTGTCCGCACCATGACGGCGAATATCGTTATGGAAATGGGCTATGCAACGGATTTGCACAGAGAAGCTCTGCTTGGTACGGCAGTGGTGCTGTTCGTATTCATCCTGATTATCAATCTGAGCTTCTCGTTCTTGAAAAGGAGGGCTGACTGATGCAGGCAATCAATCAACAAAGCAGGAGAGAAAGGCTGGCTGCCTATCGCAGAAATCCGTTTTCGCTTTTTCTGGCGGCGCTGGTAACGCTTTCTGCGGTGATTACACTGGCAGTGCTGGTTTCTCTGATTATCTATATTTTATATAAGGGGATTCCGAATTTAAAGCCATCCCTGTTTGCATGGAAGTATAATACCGAAAATGTTTCCATGATGCCCGCGATTATCAATACCCTGAGCATTACGGCAATGACGCTGCTGTTCTCGGTGCCTGCCGGTATCTTCGCCGCGATTTATCTGGTGGAATATGCAAAGCGCGGCAATAAATTTGTTTCCGTTGTCCGCATGACAACAGAAACGCTTGCAGGGATTCCCTCTATCGTGTTTGGTCTGTTCGGGTATCTGTTTTTTAATATTTATCTGAAATGGGGCTACTCCATTCTGGGCGGCGCGCTGACGCTTTCCATCATGGTGCTGCCGCTGATTTTAAGAACAACGGAGGAGGCACTCCGTTCCGTTTCGGATACCTACCGCGAGGGCAGCTTCGGGCTTGGCGCAGGAAAGCTGAGAACCGTATTTCGTATTGTGCTGCCCTCCGCAGTGCCGGGGATTCTGGCAGGGGTCATTCTTGCCATCGGGCGTATCGTCGGAGAAACGGCGGCCTTGCTCTATCCCGCAGGCACAGCACCGCAGGTGGCAGATGGGCTGTTTTCCTCGGGGCGCACGCTGGCGGTACACATGTATGCCCTCCTGAATGAAGGGCTTTATACGGAGCAGGCGTATGCCACAGCAGTTGTGCTGCTGGTTCTGGTGGTCTGCATCAACGCATTGTCCTCCTTTGTTGCAAAGAAAGCCGGTGTGAAAGAGAAATGACGGAAGTGAAAAGAGAAATGAAAGAAAAGGAAAAAAGTATGAATCAGACAAAGCTATCTGTATCCAATCTGGATTTATATTATGGTAATTTTCATGCGCTGAAAAACATCAATCTGGAGCTGCCGGAAAAGGAAATTACGGCATTCATCGGGCCCTCCGGCTGCGGCAAATCCACTCTGCTCAAGAGCCTGAACCGTATGAATGATTTGATTGAGGGCTGCCGCATCACAGGGCAGGTGCTTCTGGACGGCGAGGATATCTATAAGGGCATGGATGTGAATTTGCTGCGGCGCAGAGTCGGCATGGTGTTCCAGAAGCCGAACCCGTTTCCGATGAGCATTTATGATAACATTGCCTATGGGCCGAGAACGCATGGCATCCGTTCCAAGGTAAAGCTGGATGAGATTGTGGAAAAGGCACTGCGCGATGCCGCCATCTGGGATGAAGTGAAGGACAGACTGAAAAAGAACGCCCTCGGCATGAGCGGCGGGCAGCAGCAGCGGCTTTGCATTGCCAGAGCCTTGGCGGTGCAGCCGGAGGTGCTTCTGATGGATGAGCCGACCTCCGCCCTTGACCCTATTTCCACCTCTCGTATTGAGGAGCTGGCATTGAAGCTGAAGGAGGATTATACCATTATTATGGTAACGCATAATATGCAGCAGGCAACCCGTATTTCGGATAACACCGCTTTCTTCCTGCTGGGCGAGGTTGTGGAGTATGACAATACGGAGCAGCTGTTCTCCATCCCGAGAGACAAGAGAACAGAGGATTACATTACGGGGAGGTTTGGTTAAGCTATGGTACGCAGTCGTTTTGATGCTCAGCTGGAGCAATTAAATGTAGAGCTGATTAAAATGGGGGCATTATGCGAGGAAGCAATTACGGCTTCTGTTTCTGCCCTGATGAAATATGACCGCACGGTGGTGCAGATGGTCTTTGAAAAGGATAACGAGATTGACCACATGGAGCGTGATATTGAAACCTTCTGCATGCGTCTGCTTTTGCAGCAGCAGCCGGTAGCAAGGGATTTGCGGACGATTTCCTCCGCCTTGAAAATGATTTCCGATATGGAGCGTATCGGTGATCAGGCAGGGGATATTGCGGAAATCATGCTAACGCTCGGCGCACAGGATACGCAGAGCAAGCTGCATATTCAGGAAATGGCACGCGCAACGGTAAAGATGGTAACGGATGCAGTGGAATCCTTTGTGAAAAAGGACTTGACACTGGCGCGTTCTGTTATGCAGTATGATGATGTGGTGGATGGTCTGTTTGATAAGGTGAAGGAGGAGCTGATTCGGCTGATTCTCGAAAATCGGGAAAACGGCGAATTCTGCATTGACCTTCTGATGATTGCAAAATATCTGGAAAGAATCGGTGACCATGCAACAAATATTGCAGAGTGGGTAGAATTCTCCATCACGGGGCAGCATGTTATCGCGGAGGAGGAACGTGCATGATTACCTATGAGGAAATACGAAAAAATGAGGACATCCGCACCTATATCCAAAGTGCGGATGAAGCCCTTGCGGCGCTTGGCTTTACGGAACATTCCTTTGCGCATGTGACGAAGGTAGCGGAATCGGTGAAATATATTCTGGAAACGCTTGGGTTTTCCGCACATGCGGTGGAGCTGGGCATGATTGCGGCATATCTGCACGATATCGGCAATCTGGTCAACCGCGCGGAGCATTCGCAGAGCGGCGCAGTGATGGCGTTCCGTATTCTGGACAGGATGGATATGCCTGCGGCGGATATTGCGACGATTGTAGCCGCCATCGGCAACCATGATGAAGGGACGGGCGTACCCGTCAATGCCATTGCGGCAGCGCTGATTCTGGCGGATAAAAGCGACGTGCGCCGCAGCCGTGTGCGCAATCCTGAGAAAAAAACCTTTGACATCCATGACAGAGTCAATTACTCTGTAGAAAAGTCCCTTTTGAAAATCAACCGTGAGCATAGCCTGATTAAGCTGAAATTATCGGTTGATACGCATTATGGCTCTGTGATGGATTATTTTGAAATCTTTCTGGAACGAATGGTGCTGTGCCGTAAGGCGGCGGAAAAGCTGGGACTGCAATTTAAGCTGATGATTAACGAACAATCTTTGATTTGAGGTGGAGGAGATCCCATGCTGATTTATTTGGTAGAAGATGACAACAGTATCCGCGAGTTGGTGGCGTATACGCTGCACAGCGCGGGATTTGAGGCGGAAGGCTTTGAGAGACCTTCTGCTTTTTGGCGCGCCTGTGCCGAAAGACGACCGGATTTGGTTTTGCTTGACCTGATGCTGCCGGAGGAGGACGGCATCAGTATCTTGAAGAAATTGAGACAGGCACCGCAGACCGCAAGGCTGCCGATTTTGCTTCTGACGGCAAAAAGCAGTGAATATGATAAGGTGCTGGGACTGGACAGCGGCGCGGATGATTATGTGGCGAAGCCCTTCGGCATGATGGAGCTTCTGGCAAGGGTGAAGGCACTGCTGCGCCGCACGGAGCAGGCAGAGAGCGAGGAGGTCTACCGCCTTGGCACGCTTTCTGTGAATAAAACAAGGCACGAGGTATATGCGGCAGGGCAGGAGGTCACGCTGACGCTCAAGGAATTCGATTTGCTTTGTCTGCTTCTGGAAAACAAGGGACGCGTGCTGACGAGAGACCAGCTCTTAAACCGCATCTGGGGCTATGGCTTTGATGGAGAAAGCCGTACTGTGGATGTGCATATTCGTACTCTGCGGCAGAAGCTGGGGGAATGCGGCGAATATATCGAAACGGTGCGCGGTGTAGGCTATAAAGTAGGTGGAAATATATGACGAATCGCATTTTTCGGGCAATTTTTCTGGTGGCGGCGGCAGTTATGCTTGCCGTTTCCCTGCTGACTATGGGGATGATGTATCAGTTTTCCGCGGAGGAAACGACGGAAAAGCTGCAAAGAGAGACAGAATATATTGCCTGTGGCATTGAAACGGACGGCGTGCGGTATCTGGAGAAAATCAAGGACGCAGAAACGAGAATCACTTGGGTTGATGCAGATGGGACAGTGCTGTATGATTCCTCCGCGGATGCATCCGAAATGGAGAATCACGGCGACCGTGAGGAAATAAAGGAGGCCATGCAAAGCGGCGAGGGCAACAGCAAGCGCATTTCCGCAACGCTTTCCGGACAGACGCTTTACCATGCGGAACGGCTGACAGATGGGACGATTCTGCGGCTTTCCGTGGAAACGATGAGCGTGGTTGCGGTATTTCTGACGATGGCATTTCCGTTGGTGCTGATTCTGGCAATGATGATGGCGGTTTCCGTTTTTCTTGCCTTCCGCACGGCAAAAAATATCACAAGCCCCATCAATGAGATTGATTTGGAGCATCCCGAGCAGGCGGAGGTTTATGAGGAGCTGACCCCGCTTTTGCGGCGAATTGCCGTGCAGAATCGGGAAATTCACCGCCAGATGGCAGAGCTGAAGCGCAGAAAAGAGGAATTCGATACGATTACCTCGAATATGCAGGAGGGTCTGCTTGTGATGGATGGCGAGGGGGATATTCTTTCCTATAACGCCGCGGCGAAAACGCTTTTGGGCGTGGATGCCGTAACGGAGGGCGAAAATATTTTTTCTCTGAACCGCAGTGCTGCTGTGCGCCGCAGTGTGGAGGGCGCGCTGGCAGGGGCGCATCGAGAGGAGCGGCTGGAGGCAAACGGCAGAATCTGCCAGATTTTCGCAAACCCCGTTTTTCGGGAGGAGGAGGTTGCCGGCATGATTCTGGTGCTTCTGGATGCAACGGAAAAGGAGGAGCGCGAGCAGCTGCGGCGCGAATTTACCGCCAATGTTTCCCATGAGCTGAAAACACCGCTGACCTCGATTTCCGGCTTTGCGGAGATTATGAAAAACGGCATGGTGCCGCCTGCGGATATGGGAAAATTCGCAGAAAAGATTTATGACGAGGCGCAGCGGCTGATTGCGCTTGTGCAGGATATCATCAAGCTTTCCAAGCTGGACGAAAAGGACACGAGCCTCTGCGAGGAGGAGGTCGAACTGGATGCACTGGTGCAGGAGGCATGCGAACGCTTACAGCCTGCGGCGGAAAGGAAGCGCGTAACCCTTTCGGCGGAGACCGAACCGATTCTGTTTCGCGGCGTGAAACAGGTGCTTTCCGAAATGATATACAATCTCTGCGATAATGCCATTCGCTATAACAAGGAGGGCGGCGCGGTTTTTGTCACCCTGAAGCAGAAGGCGGACAGGATTTCCCTTACCGTAAGGGATACGGGCATCGGCATTGCGAAGGAGGAGCAGGGGCGGATTTTCGAGAGATTCTACCGTGTGGACGCAAGCCGCTCTGCGGAAAACGGCGGCACAGGCTTAGGGCTTTCTATTGTCAAACATGGTGCGGCACTGCATAACGGAAAAATTTTTATCGAGAGTGAAATCGGAAATGGGACAAGCATTGAGATTTCCCTGCCATATTCAATAAATTGAATATACGAAAAACATACTGAAAACCCCTTCTCTGTTTTCCTCAGGAGAGGGGTTTTTTTCGTGGAGTGAAAACGCATGGGGAGGGGGTTCTGTCTCCGGTGAAAAAATGGGCGAATTAGACAAAGTAACCGGCGTGCCGACCCATCGGAAAAGCATAAAAAACAGGGGAAAGGAGGTGGAAATCTTTGGTTGGTTTTCTGTATACATTATCTTGCATGCGAAATAAGGTTGTGCTAGAATGATAGCGAGAGTGAGAATATGAGGAGCAATTTTAGGGGAAATGAGCGTATGGTTCCGCATATCAGGGTACACCTTTTGGACGTGCGCTTTTGTTGGGTAGTATATTAGAAAAAAAGGTGAAGGTTATGAGCAAGTTTGAAAGTAATGTACAGTACATCAAATATCTGGTAAACAGGGAATGCGCGAGCCGCTTCTTCAATGGGGAGCTGGATAAGGAAATCAATATGGAAAAGGAGATTGCGGAAGCGATCATTCCGGGGCCAAAGGCATCCTTCCGCTGCTGTATTTATAAGGAGCGCCATATTATTGAGGACCGTGTGCGTCTGGTTCTGGAGCCGACAGAGGGCGACCGTGTAATCAACGTGCTGGATTCCGCCTGTGATGAATGTCCGATTGACCGTTTCGTGGTCAGCGATTCCTGCCGCGGCTGTCTGGGGCATAAATGTCAGGAGAATTGTCCGAGGCACGCCATTTCCATTGTAAACCACAGAGCATACATCAATCAGGAAATGTGTATCGAATGTGGACGCTGCAAGCAGGTCTGTCCCTTTGGTGCCATCAGTGAGGTCATGCGTCCGTGCATGCGTGCCTGCTCCGTCAATGCGGTCAAGATGGATGAAAACAGAAAAGCGATGATTGACCATGATAAATGTATTTCCTGCGGTGCCTGCGTGCAGCAGTGCCCCTTCGGTGCGATTGTGGATAAATCCTTTGTTATGAACGTGCTGAATCTTCTGCGCGATTCCTGGAACAACACAAGCTATCACGTTTATGCGGTGGTTGCGCCTGCGGTTGCCAGCCAGTATACAGGCATCAAGGTTGGGCAGGTGTTTGCCGGCATTAAGGAGCTTGGCTTCTATGATGTGGTTGAGGCGGCGATTGCCGGTGATATGGTTTCCGTTGAGGAAGCAAAGGAATTTGTGGAAACCATTGAGGAAAAGAAATGGAAAACAACCTCCTGCTGTCCTGCCTTTGTGGAATATGTGAGAAAAAATCACCCCGAATATATGGATCATGTGTCCACCGTGGTTTCTCCCATGATTGCCATGGCAAGAGCCATCCGCGCGAAGGATAGAAAGGCGCGTATCGTCTTTATCGGGCCCTGCACGGCGAAAAAGGTCGAAATCAAGCAGGATGACGTAAAGGGCGCAGTGGATTATGTGCTGACGTTTGAGGAGCTGCGTGCCATCCTTGACGCAAGAGGATTGGAGCTGGCGGAAATGCCGGAGATTACCGCAGGGGAGCCCTCCTCCTACGGACGGATTTTTGCAAGAACGGGCGGCGTGGCGGAAAGCGTGCGCCGTGTGGCAAAGCTGGAGGGCATTGAAACGGAAATCAACCCCATCCGCTGCAGCGGCATTGAGGAATGTATCAAAACCATGAAGCTGGCATCCTTCGGCAGATTGGAGGAAAACCTCATTGAAGGCATGGCGTGCAAGGGTGGCTGCACAAACGGCGCAGCGTCCATCTTTCATGACCAGAGAGGGATTCAGCGAGTGAATGATTTCAGCCGCCTTGCGCTGACGGATAACCCAATGGAAGGGATTCGCGGCTATGATATGGCAGGCGTGAATATGGAACGTGAATTTCCTGAGTTGGAAAAAATGAAGGAGGTTACCGCAGGCGAGAAAAAAGCCAAGAAGCAGGCGACCGCAAAAGCGAAAAAGGAAGCGATTGCGAAGGGCGAGATGGAATAACCCCTTTGTATACAGCATAAAAATAACCCCGAATTTCAAGCAGAACGCTTGGGTTCGGGGATTTTTTGCATAAAAGGAAAATAAAAAAGACCGAAGCGAAAACCTCGGTCTGAAATGAGTCATCCGGGACTCGAACCCGGGACACCTGGATTAAAAGTCCAGTGCTCTACCAACTGAGCTAATGACCCGCAACAGAAATTAGTATATCGCAGGAGACGGGTTTTGTCAACAGCTTTTTTGGGAAAAGCGGAAGTTTTTTTATTTGTGCAAATTCTGCGCGGCTTTGGGGCGTATTTTTTCCGAACCTTAAAGAAATCGTAAGAGAAAGCAGTTTTTTTTGTCGGAAAAACATGATATGCTATAAAAAATGTGTAAAGGAGGCATAGGAAATGGAAGAATTTAACATTCTGGTTTGTGATGATGACCACAGCATTGTGGATGCGATAGAAATATATCTGAAGCAGGACGGCTATCGTGTCATTAAGGCGTATAACGGCTTGGAGGCACTGAAGGCGTTGGAGGAAAACGAAATTCATCTGATTATACTGGATATTATGATGCCGCAGCTGGATGGGCTGCAAGCAACGGTGAAAATCAGGGAAATCTGCAATATTCCCATTTTGATGCTTTCCGCGAAATCCGAGGATACGGATAAGGTGCTGGGGCTGAATTTCGGCGCGGATGATTATATTACCAAGCCGTTCAACCCGTTGGAGCTTCTGGCGCGCGTGAAAAGCATGATGCGCCGCTATACCTCCTTGGGCAGCATTGCCGAGAAGAATAACGTGATTCGTATCGGGGATGTGGAGCTGGATAAGGACGCGAAGGAGGTGCGCGTAAATGGCAAGCTGGTGAAGATGACGGCGACGGAATATGGCATTTTGCAGCTGCTGATGGAAAACGCAGGGAAGGTATTTTCGATTGATGAGATTTACGAAAGGGTCTGGAATGAATCCTCCTTTTCGCCGGAAAATACCGTTTCCGTACATATTCGGCGGATTCGGGAGAAAATCGAAATTAACCCGAAGGAACCGAGATATCTGAAGGTGGTGTGGGGGATTGGCTACAAAATCGAAAAAATCTAAGCTGTATCGACTGAGATATAAGGGAGTTGCGGTGGTTCTGTTTTTCACCTTTGCGGTGTCGATTTTCTTCTGCGGCATTGTGGGCGTGAATATTTCCAGAAACTGGAGCTGGAATGTCATCAATGCGGATACGGTCTATGATACGGAGGAATTCCGCGAGGCTTTCAGCCGCACGCTTGACCGAGCGGTGCAGGCGGATATTTATTATCAGAATGAAGACCGCGTTTCCAAGGGCGCAGCGGTTGACCGCAATGACCTGCTGAACAGCTTCAAGCGCTATTACGGCATTATCGACGGCATTATTACAGCCAATACGGAAATCAATGCCGCCTATGACGGGCTGATTCTGCATGGAGAGATTCCCGCAAGCCTGCAAAGAAATCTGGAGGAATATCGGAATCTGGTGGAAAGCCGTCTGCCTGCCTATTATAAAATGTATATCCAAAGACAGCTGGATGAATATAAAAACTGCATCCGCTATCTGGAAGGGTTCAGAAACTTCCTATATTATGTAGAGGATGAAAACGGCAATGTTGTCGGCGGCAATGCCACGAAGGGCGAAATCAGTCAGGAGGCGCGCACGCTTGTGCTTTCCTCAGGCTTTAGCAGCGACCATCTGGGCGAAAATCCGTATTATTTTGATACCTACGAGAATCCTGTTCTGGAAAAGAGCAATTTCAAATTTTACGGCGCGATTCGTGACCCTCTGCTGCCGGGGGATGAATTTTACGACCTGTGGCAGGGCTTCGGCTTCGCAAAAAAGAGCATCCCGATTCTTTCCTGTGTTTCGGCGGTTTCCCTTCTGGGGATGCTGCTTTCCGTCATCTATCTGGTGCGGGTGACAGGGCAGACGGAGCGGCACGGCAAAATTCAGCTTGGCATAGTAGACCGTCTGTATAACGAGGTGCATTTCCTGCTGGTGGCACTTTTTGGCTGCATTGCGGGCTTTACGGCGCATACCCTTGTGGATACCATAAGGCAGGGAGCGGTGCTGTTCTGGAATTACGTTTTCGCGACCATTCTGGGCGTGCTGTATCTGGTGACGGCGGCAATTCTGCTGAATTATCTGCTTTCCGTTGCAAGGCAGCTGAAAAATAAAAGCTTTTTCCGCAATACATGGATTTCTGTTTCCATCCGCAGGATGAGCGAGCTTTTCACAGGCAGCACCTTCCGCGGCTGGATGGTGATTGTCATGCTCTGCTATGCGCTGGGCAACTGCGTCATCATGGGCGCAATGGTGATGGCACCGTATTACGGCTACGCGGAGCTGGCGGTTCTGGCAGGCGTGGGGCTTGTGTGCTTCAATGGGCTTTGCATGTACTGGTTTGTGCGCGCGCTGCGTTCCTTGAAGGAGATTATGATTTCTGTGAAGGAAAGCGCAAAGGGGAACTTTTCTTATCAATTAGATTTGAATAGGATTTCGCCCTCGTTCCTGAATTTTGCGGAGGATGTGGCGAATATTCAGGAGGGCTTCAAAAATGCCGTGGATGATGCCGTGAAGGGCGAGCGGATGAAGGCGGAGCTGATTACGAATGTTTCGCATGATTTGAAAACGCCGCTGACCTCCATCATTTCCTATGTGGAGCTTTTGAAGCACGAAGACCTGAAAAACGAGCGCGCGAGGGGCTTTATTGCCGTGCTGTATGAAAAATCCTACCGATTAAAGCACCTGATTGAGGATTTGATTGAGGCGAGCAAGGCTTCCAGCGGCAATCTGACCGTTGCGAAAATGCGCGTGGATTATAAGCAGCTGACCCTACAGGCGATGGGCGAGCTGGAGGATAAAACAAATGCGGCAGGGCTGACGTTTAAGCTCAGCTGTGACGAGCCTGTCTTTATTGATGCGGACGGCGGACACATGTGGCGGATACTGGAAAATCTGCTGTCCAATGTGATAAAATACGCCATGCACAATTCCCGTATCTATGTGGATATTTTCAAAATGGACGGCTACGGCGTGCTGGTTATGAAAAACATTTCCGCAACGCCGATTGATTTTGACGAAACCAGACTGACGGAGCGCTTTGTGCGCGGCGATGCCTCCCGCACCACGGAGGGGAGCGGTCTGGGGCTTTCCATCACGCAGAGCCTTGCGGAAATACAGGGCGGCACCTTCGGGATTCAGGTGGATGGCGATTTATTCAAGGCAATCGTAAGTATTCCTCTGTGGGAGGAGGATGAGGAGGAGGAAAATGAGGTGGATACGCTGTGATTAACGCGTTTTATAAAAAATATCAGAAGCATTTTGATGTGAGCGAAAACAATTTTGCGCATTTCGTGATGTGGAGCTGCGGCGGCATCTGCATCGGCTTTGTGATTGGGCTGGTGGGGATTGCGTTCCACCTTGCACTGGAATGGGCAACGGAATTTCGCACTGCGCACCCAATGCTGCTCTGGCTGCTGCCCTTCGGCGGTCTGGCGATTGTGCTTGCCTACCGTCTGGCAGGGCAGGAGAAGGACAGAGGAACGAATTTTATTCTGGTTGCGGTGCGTGCAAATGAAGCTGTGACGCTAAGAACAGCACCGCTGATTTTTTTCAGCACCGTTGTGACGCATCTTTTAGGCGGCTCGGCAGGCAGAGAGGGCGCGGCACTCCAGCTGGGCGGCAGCATTGCCTCCAGCTTCGGGCGGATGTTTCAGCTGAATGAGCGGGAGGGGCGCATCATGACGATGTGCGGCATGGCGGCAGGCTTTGCGGCACTTTTCGGCACACCGCTGACCTCTGTTATCTTCGCGATGGAGGTTATCACCGTTGGGGTCATGCACTATTCCGCCATTGTGCCGTGCATCATTTCGGCACTCGTTGCGGCAGGGCTTTCGCAGGCTGTCGGGATTGCGCCGACTACCTTTTCCATCGCACATATTCCGGCAGCGGTCGGCTTGGAAAACTGCTTTCGGGCGGCGGTGCTTGGCGTACTCTGCGCGATACTGAGTGTGCTGTTCTGCATTGTGATGGAGCATATCGGGGGTGCATATCGCAGGATATTCAAAAATCCCTTTGTGCGTGTGTTCTGCGGCGGCTGCATCGTCATTGCGGCAACCTATCTTGTCGGGTGCAGGGATTATAACGGCGCAGGCATGAATATCATCACGCAGGCATTGCAGGGGGATGCGAAGGCGGAGGCATTCCTGCTCAAGATTCTTTTTACCGCGCTGACCTTAGGCGCAGGCTTTAAGGGCGGCGAAATTGTGCCCTCCTTCTTCATCGGGGCAACCTTCGGCTGTGTGGCAGGGCCATTGCTTGGGCTTTCCGCGCCGTTTGCGGCTTCGCTCGGCATGGCGGCGGTATTCTGCGGCGTAACGAATTGCCCACTTGCGTCCATCATGCTCTGCATTGAGGTGTTCGGCTTTCATGGAATGGCATATTATGCACTCTGCTGTGCGGTCAGCTACATGCTTTCCGGCTATTACGGGCTGTATACCGAGCAGAAGATTATGTATTCCAAGGTAGAGCCGGAGTTTATCAATAAGAATGTGCATTAAAAGGGTGCATTGAATAAAAATGAATAAAATGATTTTATGCAGTATTTTATACATTTTTTTATATTGCATTTTATGCTGCATCCTGCAAAAGCCGCAGACAGAAACGGTTGTTTCCCTTGAAAATATCGCAGCTCTGTATATATTTTATAAAAAGGGAAGAGAAAAAAATAATTTATTGTGAAAAATGATTATTGTATTTTATGCACTTAAATAGTATAATTCCAATATCAAATATTACAGAAGAAAATCATTTTTAGGAGGAAGAGGACAATGAAGAAATTTATGAAGGGCCTTCTGGCTACAACAATGGTATTTGCAATGATGACTTCTCTGGCAGGCTGCGGCGGCGATGCGGCAACAGATGACAGCGCAGATGCAAAAAAGGAAACACTTACTATGGCAACAAACGCAACATTCCCTCCGTATGAATATTACGAAGGTCAGGATATTGTCGGTATCGATGCGGAAATCGGTCAGGCACTGGCAGATAAGCTGGGCATGGATTTCAAAATCGAGGATATGGAATTTGATTCCATCATTCCTGCGGTAACAAGCGGCAAGGCAAGCATTGGTATGGCTGGCATGACAGTTACACCGGATCGTCTGAAAAGCGTAGACTTCTCCGATACCTACGCAACAGGCGTACAGGCAATCATCGTAAAGGAAGGCTCCGATATCACATCTGTGGATGATCTGTTCGCAGAGGGCGCTTCTCATAAAATCGGCGTACAGACAGGTACAACCGGTGACCTGTATACAACAGATGACATCGAAGGCGCAGGTCTGGGTACGGTAGAACGCTTCCAGAAGGGCGCAGACGCAGTTCTTGCGCTGACACAGGGCAAAATCGACTGCGTTGTTATCGATAACAACCCTGCAAAATCCTTCGTTGCGGCAAATGAAGGTCTGAAAATTCTGGATACAGAATATGCAGTAGAGGATTATGCAATCTGCCTGCCGAAGAACAGCCCTCTGACAGAAAAAATCAACACAGCACTGGCTGAGCTGACAGCAGACGGCACGATTCAGAAAATTATTGATAAATACATCAGCGCTGAATAATTTCAAGGCGAAATGCTTTCAGGGGTGACAAAAAACGTCACCCCTGTTTTATGGTTACAGGAAAAGCAAGGGAGGAATTTTTGGAATGAGCCTGAAAGAGAAATTCATATTCAACTTTATTGATGACGGGCGTTGGCACTACATTGTGGACGGGCTCAAGGTTACGCTTGAGGTAACCTTTTTTGCGGTGCTTCTGGGCATTGCGCTTGGCGTGATTATCGCAATCATTCGCTCTACATACGATAAAAACAAAAGCTCGATGCGCGGCTTCAGTAAATTTATTGTGGTTCTGCTGAATTTTATCTGTAAGATTTATCTGACCGTCATCCGTGGGACACCTGTGGTGGTACAGCTGATGATTATGTACTTCATCGTTCTGGTATCCTCCACGAATAAGGTGCTGGTTGCGGTGCTGGCGTTCGGCTTCAACTCCGCGGCGTATGTTGCGGAAATCTTCCGCAGCGGCATTATGTCCATTGATGAGGGGCAGTTTGAGGCAGGGCGCAGTCTTGGCTTTAACTATGTGCAGACCATGCGCTATATCATCATTCCGCAGGCGTTCAAAAACGTACTGCCTGCACTGGCAAATGAATTTATTGTGCTGCTGAAGGAAACCTCTGTTGCCGGCTACGTTGGTCTGGCAGACCTGACAAAGGGCGGCGATATCATCCGCAGCCGTACCTTCCAGGCATTCATGCCGCTGATTGGCGTTGCGGTGATTTATCTGGTGATGGTAATGTTCTTCACATGGCTGGTTGGGATTCTGGAAAGGAGGCTGAGAGACAGTGAGCGCTAAGGAAACACTGATTAAGGTTGAAAATTTACAGAAATATTATAAGGGCGGTGCGATTAAGGCACTGGACGGCATCAATACGGAAATCAAAAAGGGCGAGGTTGTTGTTGTCATCGGACCTTCCGGCTCCGGCAAATCCACCTTCCTGCGCTGTCTGAACCTTCTGGAGGTGCCGACAGGCGGACATATCCTCTTTGAGGGGACGGATATTACGGATGAAAAAACAAACATCAATGTCCACAGGCAGAAAATGGGGATGGTGTTCCAGCATTTTAACCTTTTCCCCCACATGACGATTTTGAAAAATATGACGATTGCACCCATGAAGCTTCTGAAAAAGAGCGAAGCCGAGGCAACAGAAAAGGCTATGGAGCTGCTCAAGCGTGTCGGCTTGGAGGACAGAGCGAATGCGTACCCCTCTCAGCTTTCGGGCGGACAGAAGCAGCGTATCGCCATTGTGCGTGCGCTTTGCATGGAGCCTGAGGTGATGCTGTTTGACGAGCCCACCTCCGCGCTTGACCCCGAAATGGTCGGCGAGGTGCTGGATGTTATGAAGCAGCTGGCGAATGATAGCATGACGATGGTTGTGGTAACGCATGAAATGGGCTTTGCAAAAGAAGTTGCAACCCGTGTGATGTTCATGGCGGACGGCAAGCAGGTCGAGGAGGGCAGTCCCAAGGATATTTTTGAAAATCCCAAAAGTGAGCGGCTGCAGCAGTTCTTGGCAAAGGTGCTGTAAGCATAAAAAAAGAAACAAAAAAGCGAAGGAGTATTCCCTAAAAGGGAGCTTCCTTCGCTTCTTTTTATATGTTTTCGATTTCCTCTGCGGATTGCAGCGGAATCCCTGCATCCGCAAGGGCTTGGGCAAACAGCCCCTTGCCGGAAATCTTTTTTCCGGAAAAGGAGCCGTCATAAATCTCTCTGCATCCGCAGGAGGGACTGCGCGGCTGTAGTATGGCAAGGTCGATTTCCTCTGCCGAAAGGCGCGCCATGGTCTGCTCCACGCCGCGGCGGAAATATGCGGTCACATCCTCGCCGTTTTTGTTGATGGCACGTCCATTTTGCAGTTCCACAGGCACACGGGGCACAGGCAGACCGCCCGTCACCTCCGGACAGACGGGGATAACCACATGCCCCTTGAGGAAATCCAGAACCGCCTGACTGCGGTTGTTGCCGCCGTTATATTTGCAATTTCGCCCCAAAAGACAGGCACTGACTGCGATTTTCATAAATATTCCCCCCTCTTAAAAGCAATTCAGCTGCTGCTGCAATGTGTGGAAGAATAGGGAAAGATGGTAGCCGTCCATGCAGGCGTGGCTGATGGTAAGCGTGAGGGGGAGGGTAAATGCGCCGTCCGCCTCGGTATATTTCCCGAAGGTGAGAAGCGGGAAAAGATTTGGCGCGCCGCCGTAATTAACGGGGCAATACGCCGTATAATCGAGCCATGGCACGCAGGAGATGCAGAAGAAATTCGCAGGCTGTCCCTCCTTCACCTTAATGCCCTTTTTATCCTGATACTGCGCCGCATCTGCGACAAGATTCTGATAAAAAGCGTCAAAATCCGCATCATATTCGCTCCAGACATCCGAAAAGGTCTTGTCATCCTCGTGGAAGATGGTGAAATTCGGGTTGAGGTAGGAATAATAGCCGGGGGTGCCGTTCTCGTCCACAGCGGTACACATTTCGGGGATGGACGCAATGACCTGTCCCGTCAGAGCGGCAAAGGCAGGAAAAAATTTCAGATTGCGCCGCTTCACCTCTGCCAGAAAATGCGTCACATCTATCCGCACCGTCATGCTGTTGACGGATTTGACAAAGCCCTTGGTGTAATATTGAAAATGACTGCTCCTTGCCCAATCGGCAGGGAAGGGGGTAAAGGTTGCCTGTTTCATAATATCTCCTTAATACTTTAATGTAACGGTTTTTGTTGCGCTGTTCCAGTCAAGCTGTGTGCCTTCGATTTCCATAAGGCTCATCCAATCTCTGAGGGAAACGAACAATCTGCCGTCCTTCAGCTCCGCAGGGGTGGAAAGCTGGATGGTTTCGGTGCCCTTTTTATACGTTGCTGCATTGGGGGTAAGCATCGTCAGCTTATCATTCACGAAGGTATAGGCTGCGTTTTCCGTTGCGCTCCATTTTACCTCCTGTGCAGGATTGGAAACCGCAAGCAGTGCGCGCAGGGGCAGCATGGTGTAGCCGTTTTTGATATAGGGGGCAACGTCTGCGGTATGGGAAACTGCGCCGTTTTTCAGAATATCCGCCTTGCCGATGGTCAGCTGATAGGTATTTGTGGTTTTGGTTTCGTCTGTTTTGGTTTCGTCTGTCTTGGTTTCGTCCTTCTTCTCGTCCGTTTTATCGTCCTTCTTTACCTTATTTTTTGCGACCAGCTCAATGGTATCGTCAAATTCGTCATAGGCTTCGGCATAATCGAACCAGTTTTCCCCCTGCTTGGTGGAGGAGCTTTTCGTTACGAGAATGCTGTTTTTATTGGCGTTGTCCTTCGGGAAGGTCACCTTTGCATCATCCTGTACGCTGATGATGGGGTTTTTGCCCTTCGCCTTTTCGATATAAATGACATGCCCATCGGGGTCTGTCGCAATTTCTACGCTGTCATAGAAGGTAACAGGACCCTGCTTTGCATAAATCGCACTGGCGGAATAGCTGTCCGTCATGATTTTCAGCTTTCCCTTGCCCTCGAAGGTCAGCTCACCCTCGCAGTAAATCCCGTCGCAATGATAGGAAAGGGTGTTCAGGCTGTTATTGCTGCCATTGACACGCACCGTGCTTTCATCGGGCAGATAAATTGCCGCGCGCTCCTCCAGCTTCCCCTGCGGAACGGTGAGGGAAAGGTTTTCAACGGTCAGCGTCTGGCTGCTTGCATCCCAAGCCCAGCCTGCGTCCGTATCCGCTGCATCCTCTGTCATGCTGCGGAAATCAAGGGGCTTTTCCAAATCTGCCGCGAAAACGGCGGTAGGGCATGCGCCCATCAGAACTGCGGCGGAAACCACACCGCAAAGATATTTCTTCGTCATAGAGATTCCTCCTTTTTTTGCTTAATTTCTTCTAGTTTACCATGACTGACGGAAAAAACCAAGACGGCAAGGCTTAATTCTGTCTAAATGTTTGACGCGCAAACGGTTTTATTTGTTCCGCAGGGGGACAAAAAATGCTGCTTTGTCGGAAAAGTTGAAAAAAACAAATGGTACATTCGGTAAAAGTATAGTATAATGAAGGGTAATCTAAAATGGGTGATTTATGTAAATTTGCGTGCCGCAAGGATAGAAACGGAGGATTGGCATGAAATATATCAAGGAACTGAGAGAGGGCGAAAATGTCATTGAGCATTACCTTTGCAAATCCAGAGCAAGCATGAAATCCCGCAACGGAAAGACCTATCTTTCCTTAAAATTGCAGGATAAAACAGGCATTGTGGATGCGAAGGTCTGGGATATGAATAAGGATATCCAGAGCTTTCAGGAGAATGATTTTATCAAGGTGGATGCGTTTGTAACGACATTTAATAACGAATTGCAGTTAAACGTCAAGCGGATTCGCCGCAGCCGCGAGGGCGAATATGACCCTGCGGATTTTATCCCCAGTACGGATAAAAATATTGACGAAATGTATACACAGCTGCTGGCGTATATCAAGACCATTCAAAGCCCCTATATCAAGAAGCTGCTGGAGGAAATTTTCCTCAGACACCCTGTCATCAGCAAGGATTTCAAATATCATTCCGCGGCAAAAACCATGCACCACAGCTTCCGCGGCGGTCTGGTGGAGCATACGCTTTCCGTCACGCAAATCTGCGATTTTATGGCACCACGCTATGAATTTGTGGATAGAGATATTCTCGTTGCCTGCGCCATGCTGCATGATGTCGGGAAGATTATGGAGCTTTCCGATTTCCCCGAAAACGATTATACCGATGAGGGGCAGCTTTTGGGACATATCTTCATCGGGGCAGAGCTGATTCGGGATACCGCGGCGAAAATCGAGGGCTTTCCGCAGAAGCTGGTGACGCTGCTGATGCACTGCATCCTTTCCCACCACGGCGAGCTGGAATATGGCTCTCCCAAGGTGCCCGAAACCATCGAGGCCTTTATTTTGCACTGCGCCGACAACATGGACGCAAAAACGAAGATGTTTGAGGAAATGCTTGCCGCAGACAACACACAGGGCAGCTGGGCAGGGTATCACCGTATGCTTGCCAGAAATATTCGTAAGAGTGATTACAAATGATAGAAAGAGAAACCATATCCGCGCACGAAATCAATAAATATGACTACTGCCCGTATCAGTGGTATTATGAACGGCTCTACGGCAGGGCGGAGCTGCGGCGGCTTTATGCACAGAGAAACGCACGCCTGCATTTAGAGGATAGCATGAGTGCCAACTTCCGTAAGGGTGAGGGCTATCATCAGAGGAGCTATTTTCTGCTGCGTCTGCGGCGGATGGCTTGGAAGATTGCCGTTCTGCTGTTTGCGGCGGCGGCCTTCGGCGGATATGTATGGGTGAAATACAGTGGAATGGGTTAAAACAATCGGAAATGGCTTCGGCACGGCGGATTTGGTGCTGCTCTGCGTGGCAGTGCTGCTGGTGGTGCTTTTGTGCATCAGGCATGGCAGACCTGCGTTAAAAAAGCTGACCGCAAGGGATGATATCCCCGGCTATGCGCTTCTGTATGCCGACCGAAAGCAGGATAAAAACAAGGATTTCGGCAGACTGCTGTATTCCGCGAAATACGATTTGCAGGGCAGACCCGATTATGTCTTTTGCAGTCGGCTTCTGGGGCGTATCGTTCCCGTGGAGCTGAAAAGCGGCTGCATCGGTGAGGCGGAGGAGCCACACCACGGCGATTTTTTGCAGCTTGCGGCGTATTTCCTGATCTTGGAGGATGTCTATGGCAAAAGACCTGCATACGGGCGGCTGGTGTATCGGGATTATATGTTTGAAATCAAGAATACGGCGCGCGTCCGCAGGGAGGTGCTGAAAGCAGTGCAGGAAATGCGGCAGATGCTTCGGGATGGAATTGCAGAGCCGAAGCCGAGCTTTGCCCATTGCCGCCCCTGCGTCTGCAACGGAACGGTCTGTCAGTTTTCGGAAACAGAAATAGAAGGAGTAAATGATGATTCCTGTAGAGAAGAATAAAACGTATGAAATCAAAATAGCTGCACTGGGCAGTAATGGCGAGGGCATCGGGCGGATAGAGGGCTATACCGTCTTTGTAGAGGGGGCATTGCCCAGAGAGACCTGCCTTGTGCTGATTGTAAAGACAAGAAAGCATTTCGGCTATGGCAAGCTGCTGGAAATCCTGACCCCCTCGCCCGACCGCAGAGAGCCCTGCTGTCCTGTTGCGAAGCAGTGCGGCGGATGCCAGCTGCAGCACCTTTCCTATGCGGCGCAGCTTGCGTATAAAACAAAGGAGGTGCAGGACGACCTCGAACGCATCGGCGGCATTACGGGCGTGACCGTAAGACCTGCCATCGGCATGGATGCGCCTTGGCGCTACCGCAATAAGGCACAGTTCCCCGTGGGGCAGGGCAAGGACGGCTGCTCTGTCGGCTTTTATGCCAAACGCAGCCACCGCATTGTGGATACCAAGCAGTGCTTCCTGCAAAATGAACGGAACGATGCCATTGTTGCCCTTGTGCGCGATTTTCTGAATGAATTTCAGATTCCTCTGTATGATGAGGAAACACACACAGGGCTTGTCCGCCATATTCTGACACGCATCGGCAGAAGCAGCGGTGAGGTGATGGTCTGCATCGTACTCAACGGGAAAAGACTGCCGCACAGCGAGGTGCTGGTGGAACGCCTGCAAAGGATAGAGGGCATGGTCTCCATTGTGCTGAACGTGAATCGGGAGAAAACAAACGTCATCCTCGGCAGAAAAATCATCACCCTTTGGGGGAAGGATACGATTACCGATTCGCTTGACGGCATCGAATTTGAGATTTCGCCGCTTTCGTTCTATCAGGTGAACCCCGTGCAGACAGAGGTGCTGTATAAAAAGGCTGTGGAGCTGGCGGATTTAAAGGGGGACGAAACGGTGCTGGATTTATACTGCGGCATCGGGACGATTTCTCTTTTCTTCGCAAGGAAGGCAAGGCAGGTATTCGGCGTGGAGATTGTGCCCGAAGCCATTGCGGACGCGAGGAAAAACGCGGAGCGAAACGGTATCACGAACGCAGCCTTTGCCGTCGGCGCGGCGGAGGAGGTCATCCCAGAGCTGTATCGGGAGGAGGGCATTGCGGCAGATGTGGTTGTGGTTGACCCGCCCAGAAAGGGCTGTGATGCACGCCTGCTGGAAACGATTCTCCAAATTGCACCCGAAAAGGTCGTGTATGTTTCCTGTAACCCTGCGACACTCGCACGGGATTTGGCTGTGCTTGCGGCTGGCGGCTACCATACACGCGAGGTGCAGCCTGTAGACCAGTTCCCTCATACAAATCATGTGGAGACTATTGTGTTGATACAAAAGAAAAACTCGTAGAAATCCTTTATTTTAGGCACTTTGCGAAACATTTTACCTTTACTTCAGAGGGCAAAAATTCACGCAATAAACACCTAAAAAACTATTTTGATGTTTCGGTGGTAATAGATATCGGGTGTGGGAACACAAACGAAAAATAAAGGTTTTTTAAAATATATTTATCTATGTAGTGTCCACCTTGCCACAAAAATGTAGGCGACATTCATTTGTATAAGGGCAGATAAGCGTATCATTAGAAATAGTGGTACGCTTATTTTTTACCCCTATTACACATTTGAGTACCCTACCCATTCTTCTATATAATGAAGTCAAGAACGGAGGTGCTGACAATGAGAGAAACAAAATACCATGCATATCTGGATAGTGAGGAAAGAACAATCCTTTTACATAGCCTTGTGGAATTGAAAAATCAACTTATTCAGCAAGGCAGATATACAGACTGTGTTGACGAGCTGATTGTCAAAGTCATAAACGCCCCTGTGAAGAAACTAAAAGTATTGGTGTAGGAGGTTGTGATGTATGACAAAGATTTTGCCGAGCTTGTGAAAATTGCAGCGGAGAAATTAAAAGAAGATACCGTTTATAAAATGCTCACACGCAGCGAGGATTATCAAAAAGAAAGCGACGCAAGGGATAAGGCGGAACGAAACTATGAAAATCTTGATTTGACAATGGAACAGAGAAAGGTCTGTGATATTTTTTTAGATTACAGAGATAGGCAGAGCTTGGAATACTCTGATTATTCCTATTTGGCAGGCTTATATGATGCGTTCCGTATCATGGCGGTCATTTTCCCTGACAGGTGGGATATGGAGCAGATACAGAAAGCCTTATCCTTAATTGAAAACTGAATATAGAAATGGATACATAGCCGATTGGTGTAACAGCCAGTCGGCTTTCTTGCGTTCAGAGCGAAGTACATAGCCGCCTTTGACAAAGCGGCTAAATAAAAGCGAAAGGAGGACGCTATATGTCAAATTGCAAAGTGATCGCTCTGACCAATCAGAAAGGCGGTGTGGGTAAGACCACCACAGCCGTCAATCTGGGCGTGTGTCTATCAAAGCAGGGAAAGAAAGTCCTGCTTGTGGATGCAGACGCACAGGCGAATCTTACAATGTCGCTTGGCTATCCACGACCAGATGATTTGCCCATATCCCTTGCGACGATTATGCAGGACATCATCGACGATAAACCCTTTGATGTTCAAAAAGGCATCCTGCATCACAGCGAGGGTGTTGATCTGTTACCCTCAAATATTGAGTTATCAGGTCTGGAAGTAAGGCTTATCAATGCAATTAGCCGTGAGCGTGTTCTGACGACCTGTATTAACGAGGTCAAAAAGAATTACGACTATGTGCTTATTGATTGTATGCCGAGCTTGGGTATGCTGACAATCAACGCATTGGCGGCGGCTGACAGCGTGGTTATCCCGACACAGCCGCATTATCTTTCTGCAAAAGGTCTGGAGTTATTGCTTCGCTCTGTGTCAAAAGTCAGACGGCAGATCAATCCCCATCTTCGGATTGACGGTATCTTAATGACAATGGTAATGCCACGCACGAACATTTCTAAGGAAGTGACTGCATTGGTAAGGAGTGCATACGGTCAGAATATCAAAGTTTTTGATGCTCAGATACCACATTCTATCCGTGCAGTAGAAGCTACCGCAGAGGGAAAGAGCATTTTCGCCTACGACAAAGGCGGTAAGGTTGCCGCAGCTTATGAGCAGTTTGGAAAGGAGGTGGCACATATTGGCGAGAAGCAGAAAAAGCAGCATCGAGCTGACTGCATACGATGACCTTTTTCAGACAGACGAAAGCCGTGCAGAAGCGGCATTAAGTAAGATAAGGGATATTCCCATTTCTGAAATTGATGAGTTTCCAGACCATCCCTTTAAGGTTTTAATGGATGAGGATATGGAACAGCTTGTTGACAGCATAAAAAGAAACGGTGTAATGACACCTGCGACTGTCCGTTTGAAGGAGGACGGCAGATATGAGCTGATTAGCGGTCACAGGAGAAAAAAGGCTTGTGAGCTTGCGGGGCTTGATACGCTGAAATGTGAGGTCAAGGAGTTTTCCCGTGATGAAGCCATTATTGTAATGGTGGAAAGTAACCTGCAAAGAACGACCATTTTGCCGAGTGAAAAGGCGTTTGCCTATAAGATGCGGTTGGAAGCGATGAACAGACAAGGACAAAGATTAGATTTAACTTCGACACCAATGGTGTCAAAGTCACGGTCAAACGAGGAACTTGCCGACAAAGTTGGCGAAAGTCGTGAACAGATACGCCGCTATATCCGCTTAACTGAGCTTGTACCTGAAATTTTGCAAATGGTGGATGAGCGTCAGATTGCGTTTCGTCCTGCGGTAGAAATCTCTTATCTTTCCGAGGAACAGCAATATACTTTGCTTGAAGCGATGGAATATAATGACGCCACGCCCTCACTTGCACAGGCTATCAAAATGAAAAAGTATATGCAGGAGGGAAAGCTGACAGACGGGGTGATCAGTTCCATTATGGAAGAAGAAAAACCGAACCAGAGAGAAAAGCCTGCTTTCCGTGATGAAAGGATAACCAAGCTCATTCCCAAATCTGTACCCAAAGGGAAAGAATCCGATTTTGTGGTCAAGGCGTTGGAGTTTTATAACCGCCATCTGCAAAGAAGCAAGGCACAGGAACGATAGCCACACATCAAGGGACAGGTCTGTCTGCTTGGGGGGATAGCCTTTTTTTTCGCTTTCCCCCTCTCCACACCTCTCCCCCTTAATACTGCCAGTTACTATCCGAGAAAAGAAAAACAATAAGCTGCCAGAGGGCGGCTTTTTTCGGTTAGCAGGCAATATCTATTTTCAATATCAACAGGAGGTAAATGATGAAATTCAAAAAAATATTCCAAAAGGCTGCGGCTGTTGTGATGGCTGCGGTTACGGTATTCTCCGTACTGCCTGCCACCACAGCCTTTGCAGCCGTAGGAGATGTTGGTACGATTTCCTTTTCACACACTTATGACGGGAACGGAAATGCAATGAGGTACAATTCAAGTGCCAACATCAACGGTTATATCGCAGGCGGTACGGGTAACTATAAATACCGTATGTTTGTGGATGGCGACACAGCATTTTGTTTACAGCCAGGTGTGCCGCTAAAAACGGGCAACACCTTGAAAGAAGCATCTTCCGAAGCATGGAACGCTCTTTCGAGAAGCCAGAAAAAAGCAGTTGGGCTTGCCCTGCTCTATGGGTATCAGGGAAACCGAGGAAATCTGTCTGGATCAGACGATGAGAAATGGCTTGCGACCCAGACTCTTGTATGGGAGTTTGTTACGGGATGCCGTGAAGCCACAGGCTCATACCGCCAGACAAGCAGCACCGTGTACAGCCTGCACTTTGGTTCTCATTATCCAAACAGCGGAGCAAAGAAAGTCTATGACCAGATTGTTTCGCTGATGAGTAAGCACAATACCATTCCGAGCTTTATGTCAGGCGGGAAAGACGATATTACAAAGGAGCTTGTCTATAAAGACGGGAAATACAGTTTAACGCTGACAGATAAAAACGGTGTGCTGTCCGAGTATTCCTTTGCAAGTTCCAGCGATGCAGTCAGCGTAGCAAAATCTGGAAATAAGCTCACGCTCACATCAAAGAAAGCCTTTCATGGTTCTGTAAGGATTACAGCAACCCGAAACGGAGTGCCTGTGGTCAGTCAGAGTGCCAAACTGATTGCTTATGGTGATCCGAACTTGCAGGATGTTATTACAGGTGTAGAAAACGCTTCTCCTGTATCTGCCTATCTCAATGTGGAAACACCGACAGGCACGATTGCCCTGAAAAAGACTTCTGAGGACGGCGTTGTAGCAGGCATTCAGTTTACCATCAAGGGTGAGGGTATCAATAAGACGGTAACGACCGATGAAAATGGAAATATCACAGTAGAAGGTCTGTTCCCTGCCACTTATACCATCACAGAGCAGACCATTGACCGTTATGAACCACAGCAGACTCAGACGGTAACACTCATCGGCGGCAAGACAACCACAGTCAACTTCAACAACACCCTAAAGCGTGGCAGCCTTGAAGTAGTCAAGACTTCCGAGGACAATCTGGTGGAGGGCGTGAAATTCCATTTGTACGGCACATCTCTTAGCGGACTTGCAGTCGATGAGTATGCTGTCACCGATGGAAAAGGTGTAGCCAAGTTTGAGGATGTCCTGATCAGCGGCGACACCCCGTATGTGCTTGAGGAAGTGGATACAGCAATCCGCTATGTTGTTCCTGCATCCCAGACCGCACCGATTGAATGGAATAAGGTTACAAACCGCAGTTTCCAAAATATTCTCAAGAAATTCAATGTGACGGTAACTAAGACCGATGCAGAAACAGGAACACCGCAGGGGGACGCATCTTTGGCAGGTGCGGTTTATGGCATTTACAAGGGCGAAGAACTGATTGACACCTACACCACCGACGAAAACGGTCAGTTTACGACCAAGTATTATGTGTGCGGCGATGACTGGACAATCCGAGAAATCAGTCCGTCCGAGGGGTATCTTCTTGACCCGACTATTCATAAAGTCGGTGCAGAGCCAGAACTTTATGAGGTGGAATATAATTCTGTCGAAAATGATGTGAATGAGCAGGTTATCAAGGGAAATATCGCTATTATCAAGCATACCGATGACGGCGAAACAGGCATCGAAACTCCAGAAGAAGGTGCTGTCTTTGAGGTATTCCTTAAATCGGCAGGCAGCTTTGAGCAGGCAAAAGAAAGCGAGCGTGACAAGCTCGTCTGTGATGAGAACGGTTTTGCCCAGACAAAAGATATGCCTTATGGCATTTATACGGTAAAACAGACTTCTGGATGGGAAGGGCGTGAGCTGATGAAGCCGTTTGATGTGTTTATCAGTTCCGACGGTCAGACCTACCGCTATCTTATCAACAATGCCAACTTTGAAAGCTATATCAAGGTTGTGAAGAAAGATGCGGAAACAGGGAAAACCATCCCGTATGCAGGGGCAGGCTTCCAGATTTACGACCCGAACGGCAACCTTGTGACAATGACTTTCACTTATCCAGAAGTGACAACCATTGATACTTTCTATACTACCGCAGATGGCGAGTTGATCACCCCGCAGGCTTTGGAATACGGAAAAGGCTATTCCCTTGTGGAAGTACAAGCCCCGTACGGCTATGTGCTTGACTCCGAGCCTGTGTATTTTGATGTAGTGCAGGAAAATTCGGAGGAAGAAAGCGGAATTACCGTGATTGAGGTAGTACGATCCAATCTGGCACAAAAAGGTAGGATTACCGTAGAAAAGTCTGGAGAGATTTTTTCAAGTGTATCGGAAAACAACGGAATGTATCAGCCAAACTTTGCCGTAGGAAATCTGGAGGGTGCGGTTTATGAGATTACCGCAGCCGAGGATATTGTAACCTTAGAGGGAACAGTCAGAGCAAAAAAAGGTGAGGTGGTAGATACCCTGACCACAGGTGCAGACGGTACGGCAAAATCAAAGGAATTATATCTTGGAAAATATGAAGTGAAGGAAGTGACAGCACCGAATGGTATGGTGCTGAATGATGAAATTCACTCCGTCGAGCTTGTCTATGCAGGACAGGAAATTTCGGTAACAGAAACAGAAACGAGTTTCTACAACGAGCGTCAGCGTGTGGAAATCGACCTTGTAAAGAACCTTGAAACCGACGAGCATTTTGGTGTGGGCAATAACGGGGAGATCTTTGATGTTGCCTTTGGGCTGTATGCAGAAAAGGAATTGACTGCCGCAGACGGTACGGTCATTCCTGCTGACGGACTGATTGAGATTATTACTCTTGACGAGAACGGAAATGGCAAGGTTAAGACTGACCTTCCGATGGGCAATTATTATGTGAAAGAGATTGCAGCAAACGAAGCGTATCTTACAAGTGATACGAAATACCCTGTAAACTTTGAATATGCAGGACAGGATACCGCCATCGTCCACCTTGCAGTCAATGACGGCGAACCCATTGAAAACAAGCTGATTTATGGTTCTGTAAGCGGAAAGAAAACCGATGAGGACGGCAAGGGCTTAGGTGGTGCTGTCATTGGCATCTTTAAGACCGGCACAGAAGAATTTACAAAAGAACATGCGATTTTAACTACCACATCAAAGGATGACGGTAGTTTTTCTTTTGCCAAAGTGCCGTATGGTTCTTGGATTATCCGAGAGGTAGAAAGTCCGAAAGGCTTTGTACTGTCCGAGGAAGAAATTCCTGTTACGATCGGCAAGGTGGATGAAGTTGTGGAAATCGAGCTTGTGAATGAATTTATCATAGGCAATATTGAGCTTACCAAAGTTGATAAGGATTATCCTGACAATAAGCTGACAGGTGCAGCTTTTGAAGTCTTTGCGGATACCAACAAAAACGGCGAGTACGACAAGGAAGATGAGCTGCTTGGCGAAATGTCTGAGCTTGGCGGCGGCATCTACCAGATGAGCGAGCTTCGATACGGAAAATATTTTGTCCGTGAAAAGACAGCACCAGAGGGCTTTGTTCTTGATGAAAATGTCTACACCGTATTCATTGAGGAAAATGGCAAGACCTATGTGGTGGAAAATGAAGCAGGCAAAGGCTTTGTCAATGCCCCGCAGTCAGGCAGTCTTAAAATTGTCAAAACATCTTCCGATGGCAAGGTGGAAGGCTTCTCTTTCCGAGTGACAGGTGCAAATGGATATGACCAGACTTTTAAGACCGACAAAAATGGAGAAATCGTGATTGAAAACCTGCGTATCGGAGAATACACCATTTCCGAGGTCAGCGATAAGGCATCGGCAAACTATATCCTGCCTGCCGAAAAACAGATTACGGTCAAAGTGGGATCAACTACGGTTGTTCAGATGCACAATGAACTGCGTGACACCCCGAAAACAGGGGATGACTTCAATCCGTTCCTCTGGGGAGGACTGGCGGCAGTTTCCCTCATTGGTGCAGGTACGCTCTTGATCGCAGGGCTGAAAAAGAAGAAGAAGGAGGACTAAGGAATGGAAGTAAAGACGGTGATCGCCATTGTGCTTGTGATGTTCATTGTGGGCGGAGCAATCTGGCTGAACATCCGTAACCGAAAGAAGAAGTAAAGTGTCTGGGGGCAGCCTTTTCGGGCTGTCCCCTTTCCATATACGGAGGTATGTATGCAGAAATTGAGAACCATTGAGGATAAGGTGCGAGCCATTCTGAAAAAGGACGAGGAAGCCAGAAATGACGATATGGTGCTGTATCTGAAAGTATGTAACAGCTATTTTAAGGACGCAGGGGCGATGCCCTTTGCGGAAGTGATGTCGCAGTACCGTTATCTGGGACTGCCGAGCTTTGAGAGCGTGGGCAGGACACGCCGAAAGCTGCAGGCAGAACATCCAGAGCTTTTAGGCAGCATCCGTATCCAGAAGATCCGTGCCAAGCAGGAACAGAATTACAGGCGTTACGCCAAAGAATGAGAGGTGGCTTATGAACGAAGAAAAACGAATGAACGGCGGTTATGAAATTATTGAGAGCTGTCAAATCGGGCGTACAGAGCTTGTTATCGGGCATAACTCCAAAGCCCCGAACCCTTATGTGTGTTGGTACTGTAAGGACGGATCAGATTATTTCTGGGGGTATTATTGCAATCAGCTTTCCGAAGCAAGGGATAAGCTGAATGAACGCTATCAGAACGAGTGCAGGATGCCCTATAACCAACCAGAAAAGAAACAGAGGAATCACAATGACCGAGAACGCTAAGAAAAAATATGATTGTGCGACCTGCCCTTATCCCCGCTATAAGGAAGGGACGGTTATTTTCTGCGATGTATGTATGCAGAAGATTTTAGACAGGAAGAAAGAAAAACAGCGACAGGAGGATGGGAATGAGTAAGGAAAAACGAATGGCAGGCTCTTATGAGATTGAGCAGAGCATTTATATCGGCGAAAAGGAAGTGCTGTTTGGGGTAAATAAGGCGGAAGAATATCCCTTTATGGTCTGTTACTGTTCTTATAACAATCCCCTGTCTGCCCCGTGGTGTACGGAAGCTATTGGTACGGACGATTATCTGGAAGCGATGCAGGTGTTTACAGACCGAGTACAGGCACAGATCGAGCTTGTAAAAACGGAGCAGGAACAATACCGCTTTGATAAAACACCGTTTACTGTTTCCGACTGTATTCCCGATAATCACAGCTCGAATATCGTCGGCAAGGTGGTGGTTATCAACGCCGAGCCGAAACGATATGAATATCAGCACGCTGCCTATCAGCTTGTATTGGCAGACGGTGGACACGGTGCAACAGGCGGCAGAGGGCAGGCGGTGTTTGGCACTTGCCTTGCCACAGGTGAGCGTGGCAGATGGGAAAGATATGATGTGCTTGGGGAAATCAAGCCAGAAAAAATGCCAGAGTGGGCAAAGGAAGCTCTCACAAAACTGAAAGTACAGCAGAAAGAGAAAAAAACGCACAGTCGGGAGGAACGCTGATATGGAGATACGACCATTAACCCCGACAGAACAGAAATACACTTATGCCCAAAGTATGCAGATTGAGGGGCAGACAGGTACAATCGGACATCTGCGTGGAGATTTTGCAACAACAGGCTATGGCTTTTATACCACTTGGTTTGATACCAGACCCCAATGGAAAACGGACGAATTTAAGGCAGACCTTGATACCGTCATCAATGCTTTGCGGGAGGATAAGGGACTTTTGCACAACCGTTATGATATGGGTGCTTTTGCAAGGAAATATCCTGAAAGTGCGATGCAAGGGAATTATTGTACGGAATATGGTTTTCGTGTGGACACAGGAAAGCACGCTTTTCTATTTCGGTGCAATCCCACCAAAGGCGATTATAACTTTTACTGTTATTGCTATGTGAAGGAATGGCTGAATCAGCATATGGAAAAAGCTGAGCAGGGCATCCGTTTTATTGATACGCAGTATAAAGAACTGTTCCGTATCCCAGACGGTGGGAAGATTATGGTAACGACCGCTTGGGGCGAAAAACGGGAATACACCTGCCGCTTTATTGACGAATATCATACGGAGGTCGGTAACAACCTGTATCATATCGGTGAGTTTGCCGAGTTTCTGCACAAAAACGGTGCAGCCTGTGATCCGATCAGTAAAGAGCCGCAGGCAACAAAAGCACCGAAGCACAAAGACTATGAACGATAGGAGGGATGGGACAATGGCAGTCAACCAGAAAGCGGTAAAGGTTTTGAATAAAGTCTTTGAAGCAGGCTTTGCAGATGAAAAGGCAATCGCTTCTATGACAATGGACGATATTCTTTCCATGCAGGGCATTACGGTGGCAGATATTACCCTGATCAACGACCTGCAAAAGAGTATCAAATCGAACAAGGTCATTTCCTTTCTTGGTGGTGGTATGAATGAGTGAAAAAAGAATGATCCATTTCAAAAATGAAGAAAACGGGATTGAAGTTTCTGTTCCAGACGGAGGTATGCTTCGGCTGTTTTCTGAAAACGGGGATGCACAATGTGTCCTTTGCCGCTATGTAGATGAAAACCACACAGAGATTGACGGTGTTCTGTATGACACCAAAGACTTTATCAGACGAATGAAACACAATAAAATCAGTTACGCTCCTGCCTGATCGCAGGGGCAGATAACAAGGAGGTGTAAAGAAAATGGCTGCAAAGTATCAGCTAATCACGGAGCTGTATCGGCGTACAGGCGTGTCGGTTGCGAAAAGTCCGCAGGCGTGGCAGAGTTTTCTGTCCTCTGCCTGCCGCAACTATAAGTGCCGCTTTGACGAACAGCTCTTAATCTATGCTCAACGCCCCGATGCCGTAGCTGTGGCAGAGCTTGGCACTTGGAATAAACTCTTTAAGCGGTGGGTAAATAAAGACAGCAAAGGGATTGCCGTGTTCGACCCAAAAGGTCGTAGGAACACGCTGAAATACTACTTTGATATATCCGATACCCACGAGGGTTATTATGGAAGTCGTCCTGTTCCGATCTGGCAGATGGATGAGCGATATGAGCAGGCAGTAAAGGAAAGGCTTTCTGACCGTTTCGGAGAGATTGAAGAAACAGACTTGGCGGAAACACTTTTTAAGACTGCTGAGAACGCTGTGGAGGACAATCTTCCCGATTACCTGTCACAGCTCAAAAGCGTAACTCAAGACAGTTTTTTAGAGGGACTGGATGAATACAACATTGAAGTGCTGTATAAGAGGCTTGCGGTCAACAGCGTGGCATTTATGCTGATGAGCCGCTGCGGTCTGGATGTAAAGGAATATTTTGACCGAGAAGATTTTGCCGACATTGTGAATTTCAATACGCCCCATACGATAAATGCAATCGGGATTGCCACGAGCGATATATCGGAGATGGCACTTCGGGAAATTTCCGCAGCTATCCGAAATGTGCAAATGGAAGCAAGAGGAGAAAACCGCACCTTTGCACCAAAGTCCCAATCCCGTTATGATGTAGGCAGAAAACAGCCCGAAAGGAGTGAAAATAATGAGCGAAATCACATACACAAGGCAGGGGGATTATCTTATTCCCGACCTAACATTACCGACAGAGCCAGAGCTTCCGCTTGGCAGATACGCTATGATGCACAGGGAGTATCTGGAGCAGCACAAGAGAGTGACCTATCTGAACCTGCTGACAGAGGGGATGCTAAATCAGCATCTTTACGAGGTGGAACAGACGGCACTCAAACGGTTGGAGCTTCTGACGAAGCAGCTCTCAATGGAGCAGGGCGTGACGGAGGAACTGAAGGAAGAAGCCCCGATGCAGTGGGTAGGATTGATGAACAACATCCGCAGCCAAGCGGAGGAAGTCATCTTGACGGAACTGATTTACAGCTAAGCATTGCCAATGAGGAAGAAGTAAGTGCCAATCTTCCAACGGTTGAACAGCAGATAGAAAAAATCACACAGGCAGAGGATGAAAAGTCCTCTGCTTTTGTCGTTTCACAGGAAGATATTGACTCTGTTTTGCAAATGGGCAGTAGTTATGATAAGAGCAAATACCGCATCTATCGTCAGCTTCAGAAAAATAGTGACAGCAAAACAAACATTGAATTTCTCAAAAAGGAATATGGTACAGGCGGCGGAACACACATTTTTCCAGACGGGACACAGGGCGGAAGATGGGCAGACAGTAAAGGAATCGCCATTGAAAAACAGGGTTCTTATACTGATCCAGACCTGCGATTATCTTGGTCGAAGGTGGAAAAACGCCTGCGTGAGCTTATCAAGAATGACCGCTATTTAAACCCAAAAGAGAAAGACCATTATGCGGACTATCTGGAACAGGTATCTGCACCGCAGTATGAAATCGACACCCAGAGAAAACTTGTAAGACAACGGTTTATCCAGTCTAAGCAGGCACTTTCCCCTGCTGACAAACGGGACAGCCTTGCCCTGCGTCTGTCTGATTTTATCCGTGATTTGGACGGTTATGAAAAAGAGCTTTTGTCGCAGGTAAATCGTACCGACCTTGCCAATATAAATGACAGGCAGATGGAGGAACAGCTTTCTGATCCTGCGACGGTGCAACAGCTTCTTGATTTTCTGGCTTTGGTACAAGGTAAAACGAGCGACACTTACAGCCGCAGTAATGCGTGGTATTTTTCCAAAGAACTGACGGAGCTGCATCCAATGCACTACCTCTGTCACGAGGGCGATGTGGTGTATCTGGGGGCAGACAAATATGAAGTGCAGTCGGTGACTGAGGATAGGGTGACTTTGCAGAATGTGCAGTTCCCGATTTTGATGCAGGCGTACAATCATACGAAACTAAGCGAACTTCTGAACAAAAACCCTGCTAATGACCATCTCAAAGTCGTAGTAACCGACAGGCAGAAATCAGAAACACTCACCGAGAAAAAGCCTGACAGCTTAGAATTTTCTATCGGCTTTTCCGAACATCCCTGCTTTTATGCAGACGGATTAGGCGATGATATTGAGATCAGTTTTGCATTAGGAAATAAATTACTCGGTATTTTGGATGAGAAACAACACCGTGAAAGGCAGGATGAGAGTAAAAAAGTCGGGTGGTATAAAAAAACTGACTTTCAGATAAACGCAGTAATCAATGGAGAAAACTTCCGATATGATGGGCGATTTGACATCGGTGACGGTGAGGGCGATTTAATTGCTCATTTGAAAAACCATTATGACTATTGCCTGTCGCCGAACTGTCCGTTTATCCCAGAGTGGAAAAAGCAGGGCGAGGATGCGTATCGGAAAAAGATGGAAAGCCTGCGGTGGGGGCGTGAGGTGTTTATTCCCTATTTGGAACAGCACACCGAATTGTCGCAAGAAGATGAAATGCAGCTTGATGCATTTATGGCGTCTGAAAGTTATTGGTATAAAGAGAAAGAAGAACTATTAGAGCAGGCTAAAAAATTCATTGATGACTATGCCTATAAAAAATATGGTCAATCTGATAGGGTGGATTATTCTGACCTGTCAAAAATAGAGATTGCGACGGCTACTACTGAGGATGGTCAGCGTAAGTTTATGGTTATGCTCGATCTTGAGAACTACCGTATGAAATTTTATGAGAATGGTAAATGCACGGATTATACAGAGTATCTTAGCCTTGCTGATATGATAGCAGCCGACATTTCTCATTCAGATTTTGAAAGTTTCGTGTTAGAACGGGCTGAAAAATATAATCAACTTTATCGTGAGGAAAAGACCGAAGCAGTACCAAAAGATACGGATAGATTAAACGCAAGAGAACTGGAAAGCTCAAGGGAACAGTTGAGTGAGCCAATAGAGGATGACTTTATCGGCAGGGAAATTGTTCTTGATAACCGCCGCTATGTGATCGAGCGTATCAGCGAAATCAGCGGTGATGTGTCAATGCGGGATGTGACTTTCCAAAATCAAGCAGGTATTCCGATAAACCGTGTGGAGAAAATTGGTTATATCCGCAGCCTTTTGGAACGGGAAGTATTACCACCCGAAAAAGAAAATGTAGATGTTCCTGTTCCGTCTGATGACCGTCGAAACTTCCGTATTACGGATGATGCTTTAGGCGTGGGCGGTGCAAAGGAGAAATTCAGAAACAACATCGCAGCGATCCAGACACTTCACGAGCTTGAGATTGAAAACCGCCTTGCAACGCCAGAGGAACAGGAAATTCTCTCAAAGTATGTCGGCTGGGGAGGTCTGTCACAGGCATTTGATGAAAATAATGCAGCGTGGGCAGATGAGTTTATAGAGCTTTATGAGAACCTCTCCCCAGAGGAATATCGTGCGGCAATGGAATCGACACTTACTGCCTTTTATACTCCGCCCGTGGTAATCAAGGCGATGTATGAGGTGCTTGACCGTCTGGGCTATGAGAAAGGAAATATGTTAGAGCCGTCTTGTGGCACAGGAAACTTCTTTGGTCTGATCCCTGAAAAGATGGCAGGATCAAAGCTCTATGGCGTGGAGCTTGATGATCTGACTGGCAGGATTGCAAAGCAGCTTTACCAGAAAGCCACCATCGCCGTACAGGGGTTTGAAGATACCAAACTGCCAGACGATCATTTTGATGTGGTGCTTGGCAATGTACCTTTTGGAGATTTTCGGGTCAACGACAGCCGCTACGAACAGCAGAAATTCCTTATCCACGACTATTTCTTTGCAAAAGCCCTTGATAAAGTAAAAGCAGGCGGCGTTGTAATGCTCCTTACCTCAAAAGGCACAATGGATAAGGCAAGTCCCGAAGTACGAAAATATATCGCCCAGAGAGCCGAGCTTTTAGGGGCGATACGGCTTCCAGACAACACCTTCAAAGCCAATGCGGGAACGGAAGTTACAAGTGACATTCTGATCTTAAAAAAGCGTGACCGAGTTATGGAGATAGAGCCAGAGTGGGTACACCTTGACACGGACGAGAATGGGATCACAATGAACCGCTATTTTGTAGAGCATCCAGAGATGGTGCTTGGAACAATGCAGATGGAAAGCACCCGTTTCGGTATGGATACTGCCTGTAAAGCAGATAAAGAACATTCCCTTTCCGAGCTTTTATCGGAAGCGGTGCAGCGTATCAATGGGGAAATCACAGCACAGGAAAATCAGATTGATGAAATCTCCGATGAACAGGCAGAGAGTATTCCTGCCGACCCTTTGGTACGGAACTTTTCTTATACTTTAGTGGATGGCAAGGTTTACTTCCGAGAAAATGATGTGATGACCCCTGCCAAAGTATCTATGACTGCCGAAAACCGTATCAAGGGATTGGTGGAGATCAGGGACTCTGTCCGCAGGCTCATTGACTATCAGACCAACGATTACCCTGATGAAGCGATACGAAAGGAGCAGGAACAGCTTAACCGCTTGTATGATACCTTTACGGGGAAGTACGGGCTTATCAATAACCGAGGGAATTATCTTGCCTTTGCATCCGATGAAAGCTATTTTCTGTTATGTTCCCTTGAAGTGCTTGACGATGATGGGAAATTTAAGCGGAAAGCGGATATGTTCACGAAACGGACGATCAAACCGCACCGTACTGCAACTTCTGTGGAAACCGCAAGCGAAGCCCTTGCCCTTTCTATTGGAGAAAAAGCCTGTGTTGATTTAGGTTATATGGAACAGCTTACAGGGAAAACACAGGAGGAACTGATTGCAGATTTGCAGGGCGTTATCTTTCGTGTACCCAATGCCGAGCCTGCCCGTTATGTGACTGCGGATGAGTACCTTTCTGGAAATGTAAGGGAAAAGCTGACGGTTGCAGAAATTGCGGCAAAGCAAGACCCGTCGCTGTCTGTCAATGTGGAAGCCTTAAAACAGGTTATTCCCAAAGACCTGCCTGCCAGTGAAATCGCTGTGCGTCTTGGTACGACTTGGATACCGCAGGAGGATATTCAGCAATTTGTGATGGAACTTTTAACCCCGTCACAACACGCAAGAGGCAGGATCAAAGTCCGCTATACACCATATAATGGCGATTGGTTTATCGAAAATAAAACTTCCGATTACGGGAATGTCAAGGCGGACAGCACTTACGGTACGAAAAGAGCTTCCGCCTATCGTATTATCGAGGACACGCTGAATCTGAAAGATACCCGTATTTTTGATTATGTGTATGATGAACACGGAAACAAAAAAGCGGTGTTCAATCATAAGGAAACCACAGCGGCACAGGCAAAGCAGGAAGTGATTAAACAGGCGTTTCAGGATTGGATATGGAAAGACCCTGAGCGAAGAAACCGCCTTGTCCGTTACTATAACGACACTTTCAACAGTATCCGTACCCGTGAGTATGATGGAAGCCATATCACTTTTGGCGGGATTAGTCCAGAAATTCAGTTAAGACCGCATCAAGTGAACGCTATTGCCCATATCCTTTATGGAGGGAATACACTTCTTGCCCATAAGGTAGGTGCAGGCAAGACCTTTGAAATGGTCGCTGCCGCACAGGAGAGCAAGCGTCTGGGACTGTGCAATAAGTCCATGTTTGTTGTGCCAAATCACTTAGTCGGACAATGGGCGTCTGAGTATTTAAGGCTGTATCCCTCTGCCAATATCCTTGTGACAACGAAACAGGACTTTGAAACAGCGAACCGAAAAAAGTTCTGTTCCCGTATTGCCACAGGCGATTATGATGCGGTCATCATCGGACATTCCCAGTTTGAAAAAATTCAGATGAGCGTGGAAAGGCAGTACGAGCAGCTTCAGAAACAGCTTGACGATATTGAGCGTGGGATTGAAGATGTGCAGAAATCAAATGGCGAGCAGTTCACAGTCAAACAGCTCATGAAAACAAGGAAAGCCATTGAGCAGAAGCTCAAAAAACTCAACGATACCAAACGAAAGGACAATGTGATTGACTTTGAGCAGTTAGGCGTTGACAGGCTTTTTATTGACGAGAGCCATTTTTACAAAAACCTCTACCTCTATACCAAGATGCGAAATGTGGGCGGTATTGCCCAGACCGAAGCCCAGAAAAGCTCTGACCTCTTTATGAAGTGCCGCTATCTGGATGAAATCACAGGCAACCGTGGCACGATTTTCGCTACGGGAACACCGATCAGTAACTCAATGGTCGAGATGTACTCCGTGCAGAGATACTTGCAGTATGATACACTTGTAAGGAACGGTTTGCAGCATTTTGACAGTTGGGCGTCCACTTTTGGTGAAACCATCACAGCATTAGAGCTTGCCCCTGAAGGGACAAACTACCGAGCAAAGACAAGGTTTGCGAAATTCTATAACCTGCCAGAGCTGATGTTAATGTTTCGAGAAGTAGCTGATATTCAGACTGCCGATATGTTAAAACTCCCTGTGCCAAAGGTCAACTATCACAATATCAAGACCAAGCCAAGTGAGATACAGATAGAAATGGTAGCTTCTCTTGCTAAGCGGGCAGAAAAGATAAGGGCAAGGCTTGTTGAGCCGCAGGTCGATAATATGCTGAAAGTGACCAATGACGGACGAAAACTTGCCCTTGACCAGAGAATGATTGACCCGATGCTGCCTGACGACCCAGAAAGCAAGGTCAACACCTGTATCGACAATGTGCATCGCATTTGGGAGGAACACGCTGACACAAAGGCGGCACAGCTTATATTTTGCGACCTTTCCACGCCGAAGAATGATGGCTCATTTAATGTTTATGATGATATACGGGAGAAACTGATCCGCCGTGGCGTTCCTGCTGAGCAGATACGCTTTATCCATGAAGCGACTACCGATGTGCAGAAAAAAGAGTTATTTGCGAAGGTCAGAAGCGGCGAGGTGCGTATTTTGTTAGGCTCTACCCAGAAGATGGGGGCAGGTACGAATGTGCAGGACAGGCTTGTGGCACTCCATAATTTAGATTGCCCGTGGCGACCAAGCGATTTGGAACAGCGGCAGGGGCGTATTGAACGGCAGGGCAATATGTTCCCAGAGGTGGAGGTTTACCGTTATGTAACGGAGCAGACCTTTGATGCCTATCTCTATCAGTTGGTGGAAAGCAAGCAGAAATTTATCAGTCAGATCATGACGAGTAAAAGTCCTGTCCGTTCCGCAGAAGATGTGGATGAGGTTGCCCTTTCCTTTGCGGAGGTCAAAATGCTTGCCACAGGGGATGAGCGTTTCAAAGAAAAGATGGACTTGGATATGCAGGTGTCGAAGCTCAAGGTGTTAAAACAGAGTTATCTTAGTCAGCATTACGAGCTTGAGGACAGAGTTTTGCAGCACTTTCCGAAAGAAATTAAAGAGCTTGAGCAGCTTATTTCTGCCTATGGGTGTGATGTTCCCCTGCTTGAACAGCATAAACCAAAGGGCGAGGATCGGTTTTGCCCAATGACTTTGCAGGGTGTGACTTATACAGAGAAAGCCGATGCAGGCAAAATGCTTCTTGCTGTCTGTAAGGAATATCCGCTGACACAGCCGAAAGAAATCGGCAGCTATCGAGGGTTTCAGATGGAGATTTACTATGATACGGTCAATACCCATTATTGCCTGAACTTGTGCGGTAAGACAAAACACAAGGTCAATTTGGGCGAGGACGCTCTGGGAAATCTGACCCGAATAGAAAATGAGCTTGCCAGAATACCCGATAAGTTGGAAGCGGCAAAGACCAGACGGACGGAAATTTTATCGCAGATTGAAAATGCAAAGGAAGAACTGGCGAAGCCTTTTGATTTTGAGGACGAGTTGAAAGAGAAAACGGAAAGGCTCAATGCTTTAAATATTGAGCTGAATCTGGATCAGAAAGACCCTGCGGTACTTGATGCAGAGCCAGAGGAAACGAATGAACTACCCGAAAGAAAAGCGGCTGACCGTGAGCGATAATCTTCTTTTGCACATTTGAAAAGCCGTTATTTGGGCGGTATAATGGGAAAAGATTGAATAATCGGAGGTGGAAAAATGTCTTTGGAATTTCAGTTTGAAACATTTGTAGATGTGTACCACAGCATCTTTTCCGAATATCTAAGCACTGTTATCGCCAAGTTGCCGAAAGAAAATGAGAAGTACCGTGCCATGAAAGAGGAACTTTCAAACCTGTATGACAAATATCCGAAAATCTTGGACATCTTTGATATGGATAAGGCAGAGGGGCTTTCTGCTGAAGAATGTGCAGGGCTTGTAAAAGCCTTGCAGCTTCGGAACGAGCTTACCGATATGGAACTGCAATCAGTTTATTTCCGTGGTTGCTATGATGGTGTGGGGTATCTGAAAAAAGCAGGAATTTTGTAATGGAATGATTGAGGAAAGGCGGCGTTGGTGTGAAGCTGACGCCGCCTTTTTTACATAACTTTGGCGATGGAATTGTATATCAAAATATGTTATGATTAGAAAAAGGAGACTTAAGCTATGGGATATGATTTCAAGTGGATACAACCCAACATGTCATTATATAATGTAAATCCCAATTGCCAATATCCAATATCTATATTGAATAGTGGCAATTTGGCGATTGATTTTTATAAATACGCAAAAGATTTTTTTGGAGCAGCAGAATGTGTTGTCCATTATTTAGGAGAAGAAGTAGCAGTAAAATATGATATTGCGAAACTTGATATATGGTATTTCGCAATGATTTATTTATATCGACAAAGTTTAGAATTAATATTAAAAGCCAATATTTTTCAGGTTGTTGTATCTGATGGGGAGAGGAAAGAGATTATTGGAGAAATACGTCATGACCTTAAACAAGGATACGATAAACTGTTGGAATTAAAAAATTTAGAATTTACTGAGAATAATAATACAAATTGGTTGTGGGAATTTTTAACAGATATTTCCCGTATTGACAGGGAGTCAGATATGTTTCGATATCCTTTTGGAAATAATCTCAAAGTGCTGTTTGACAAGCAAACGCATATATCATTGGTGGCAACTCATGATAACATGAATAGAGCTTATGATATTTTAAGAGGACTATATGATACTGGAAATTTTTCGGAACAAGAATATGAGATACACTTGCCACAGCTAATCATAGAAGGTGGAGATTATTATCAGCAAAGTGTAGTGGGATATAAGTATGCTGAACGTTCATTTTATCCATATTATTCTTCTTATGAAGAAGTTGGGAATTTTTTGAGAGATAAAATATTGGAAGATAACAAAAAAGAATATTTTATGCCAATGTGCTATATGTATCGTAATGCTGTAGAACTTGGGTTAAAAAGAATTATTGTTGAGAGTAGCCATATTGAAAGAGCGAAGGCATTAAAAGTATTACAAAAAAAGAAACATAGCATACTTGGTCTTTGGAATAGTATTGCTGATGAAATTTATAAATATTCTAATATATCTGAGGATGACACAACATTAAATGATACTATTCAATATATAAGAGCATTCCATAACTTTGATCAGACATCAGATTTATTTAGGTATCCATGTAATAAAAATTTGGAGATATATTTTTCGCAAGAAGAAACTTTTGATATAGAAAATATTTCTTCGTGTTTTGAAGAACTGTGTAATTTTTTGGATGCTGTTGATTGTATGCTAACTGAAATTAAAGATTACGAAGCAGAGATGGAAGCAGAATTAGCGAGCTATTATGATTATTACTGAATGAAGTCTACATATCGGAGGATGTTTCTATTCATGTAGATGTTAAATAATATGGTAGTGTTAGTTTTATTAACAGGAATTTGTAGTAGGAAAATAGTATAAAAGAAAAGTTAATTCATGGAAGGAATGAGGATAAGGTGGAAAGATTACCTAAATGTAAATCGTTGGTTGCTATTTTCAAAAATGATAAAATGGTTTTGGACGGACCACATGAAATAAAGTTTGATATAAAAAAAGATGTGATTTTTCATATTTGTATTGAACAACTGGGAATTAGAAAAATCAATATATCTTCAGATAAAGATGTGTCTGCATTTGAGCTATATGCTATCTTGACGAGGGTTGAAAGGCTCTTAATGTTATTGGAAGGTTCGTTTATCACATTGTCTGAAATAAATTTGTCAGACTCGGATACAGTCGATGATACAATATTACATTCGTGTAAAAATCATTTATTGAAACAACGCTTATCTTATTTTGAATCTGCTGATTTTTGTAATTATAGTGTGGATAAACTACTCAATTTTGAAAATATTATTACAGAAGATTTGTTTTATAGATGGGAAGAATTGCTTGATGAATTAGATGTTGTAAACCAGATGTATCTTTATGCAATAAGTGATAGCAGAATACCAGTAGATATTAAGTGTGCTTTTTTAATTGAATTAGCAGAGCCGCTTGTTGAAATTGTAAAACAGCATACAAAATTTTTTTCATCGTTAAATCCAGGAGTAAGAGGAACAGCACTTGTAAATTGCTTGGATGCATTGATTAGCAAATATGGTGTAGATATTTTTAGGAGTGAATTATCAGACGATTATGAGAAGATTTTGGCAGTAATGGTTAATAGCCGTGTGAGAATAATGCATATTAAGAGAAAGCAAAGAGGAATGTACTTTAATGGTTCAGAATCTGTTCTTTATGCAATGAAGATGAGTTTGTTATATAGAAAAATAATATTTGAAATATTAAATATAAATGAAAAAGACTATAAAGAAAGATTGGGGAATAATATTTCAAGATTAGATAATTGGAATGATATATTGAAAAAATTTCTTGAAAAAATACATAAATAGAAGTCTTGTTACATAGCCGAGAGGTTTTCTCAACGAAAGCCTTTCGGCTTTTTCTATTTCTGGAGGTGATGATGATTGAATGAGAAGTAACAAGCCTTATGTTCCTCTTGATCCTGCACTCATTGAGCAGGCAAGACAGATTGACCTTTTAACTTATCTTAGGGACTGTGAACCGAGTAATCTTGTAAAGGTCAAAGGTACAACAAATGTGTATTGTACCGCCGAACACGACAGCCTAAAGATTTCTAACGGCAAGTGGTATTGGTGGTCGAGGGGTTTTGGCGGCGTATCTGCCCTTGATTATCTGATGAAAGTCAGAGGTTTTGGCTTCGTGGAGAGCATTGAAATTTTGACAGGCAGGGAGTTTTCTTATGTGCCACCGCCCCCTGTTCCAAAGGAACAAAAAGAAAAAGTGCTACTTTTACCAGACAGATATTCCAACAATGAGCAGGTCATTCACTATCTGTTCGGGCGTGGAATTGACTTGCAGATCATTCAGGAGTGCATTGATGAGGGTATCTTGTTTGAGAGTGCAGGGCGATACCACAACGCTGTTTTTGTCGGTAAGGATGAAAAGGGCGTACCCAGATACGCAGCCTACCGAGGTCTTGGCGGCAACTTCCGTTTGGATGCTTCGGGAAGTGACAAGCGGTATTCGTTCCGACTTCTGGCAGATAAGCCTTCAAGTTCGGTGCATTTATTTGAAGCCGCCATTGATTTACTGTCCTATGCCACTTATCTGAAAT
>OGMW01000014.1_pt1 | contig 154620 bp, 132 predicted proteins | sample 1573281 | NCBI WGS metagenome assembly OGMW01 (sample SAMEA2581907, study PRJEB24529) | metagenome | biome: Human gut stool | place: China | collected 2011 | reverse complement strand
GAAGCACTACAGGCATATGCACAAACTGCCTAAAATCTAAATCAGAAACTTGAGTAAGTATATATTCTATTTTGGGGTTGGGTCATTTGAAGACGTAAATTCCGTCATTTTCTATTTCTTTAAGCAGGTAGGGATTGATATGCTTATGTAGCCTTACGACATCTACCGGGCATTCCCCGTTGAGGCAATGCATTGGAGTTTCAATATTGTTTCTTCGGATGGCCGCTGCATGGCGTGATGTTTCCGAGGCCCGATGGGCTTGTAGAAAAAAGATGAAATATTTTAGGGAGAAATAAATCCATTTTGAATTTATTTCTTATCTTTGTTCGTGGTACCGTCAGGATTGTCGGATTTATCTTTTTACAGGTTGATGAGACGGTTGCTTGCAGGTGCCCGTGCCTTGAACCCACGCCAGGCCTTCCATGGGGAGGCGGATGGGTGGGAACTTAAATTCGTTTGAAAAACTCGTTCGTTCGGATGTGATAGACCATGTTTAATTGGTTCAGAAAATGGGAAGAGAATCCTGTTGTGTGGATGTTAAGATGGAAGAGATTTATGAATTAGACGTGTTTTTATGGCTACCAAGAAAATATTTACGGAGGACTTGGCGATAGCGAAAGCAATTCTTGCCAGAGACGGCGACATCACTCGTCGTTACTTTTATGGCAAATATTATCCGCTGTTTAAATCAATATATAATCGCTATTATACGGATTGCGCCCGTTGCAAGGAATTTATAGATGAAATTTACCTGTTGGTTATGACTCCCGGTAAAGAAACCGGGAGATGCCAATTGGAATATTTCAGGGGCGAAAGTTCACTTGCCACTTGGCTGAAGACAATCTGTTTGTTCTATTGCTATAAAAGATTTAAGATTAAACGGCTGAAACCTGAACAAGAACCTATTTCGACAAGTGGAAATGGAGAAAAAGATATGTTCAATGATAGAAAAGAAGCGATGTATGGCTCTATAGAATTAGATGTAAATGACCTGAATCGTGAGGATGTCCGTAAGTTGCTTGGCCTTATGCCGAACAGTTCGTATCGGGAACTAATCCGACTGAGGTATCTGGAACAGAAGGACAATGAGGAGACGGCGCGGATATTGGGTGTCACGATGGGGAATTACTATAATATGCATAAGAGGGCAAAAGAGCAGTTCGTATTCTATTGCAGAAAGGAGGAATCGCATGGATAAGAAGGAGAATCCGATAAGCATAGAAAGATTTGCGGCCTATCTTGATGGAAACTTAGACGCAAAAGATATGCGTGACGTATTTATGCAGATACAGGAAGATGATGGTTTGCGGCAGATTGCGGAGCAATGTGTCACAGTGGATAAGGACATGAATGATGTTTCCGATGGTGGTATGGATGGGATTTCGTTAGATGATATTGAGATTCCACAAATAGCAACTGATGGGAATGGGAGCAATATATGCGATGATTTTTATCATGAGGACGGTGTGGGTGATGTGTCATTGGGGCAACTGACCGCCGATGATATCCAGCAGAAATATCCAGATACCTGCGCGATTAAGTCGCAGCAGATTATTTTGGAGTCGAATGACATAGAGGTGTCCGAGGATGACTTGGTTTCCGAATCCATAGAAAAAGGATGGTATGTTCCGGGGCAAGGAGGAACTTCATCAATGGATGTCGGCAATTTGCTGGAAAGTCACGGTATGACGGTCAGTCGGTTTATTCATGCCTCTATTGATGATATTGCGACGGCGTTGGCACAAGGGCATCATGTCATTGTGGGGGTTGATTCGGGTGAGCTTTGGAATTCCGGCACGTGGGAGACATTTGAGGATTTCTTAAATTCAGGTGGTGCGGACCATGCGCTGATTGTAAGCGGCATTCAATTGAACCCGTTGACGGCAGAGCGTGAAGTGGTGCTTACCGACCCGGGAACAGGCGAGGTGGCTCACACCTATACGATAGACCAATTCTTGGACGCATGGGGCGATTCGGATAATTTTATGGTAATAGCAAATATATAATAAGATAGATTATGAAATGTCCACATTGTAACGGGGAGCACCCCGATAATTACAGGTTCTGTCCCATAACGGGAGAGGAAATCATGCCGCAGTTCAAGGCATGTACAAATGAAGGTTGCCCGGATTATGGGAAATATATCCTGCCTTTGGAGGCGAAGTTTTGCCCTAGATGCGGCAAGCCGATTCGTGTTGGAGGAAAAGGTAGTACTCAAAAGAAAGGACAAGATGCCAACCATAGCCAAACTGCGGATAAAAATCATTTTGCTAGTCATGGCTCTAGCCATAGCCAAATAGTGGTGGTTTGTTCGAAAGCCGGATCTTTCATCCAGATAGGACATTGGCAGGATGATGAGGATGAAGGACTTCAGCGTGAGAAACGGATAAGGCTTCGGAAGGGAGAAAATGTCATCAATGTAGAGGAATATCCCGAACTTCAATATGGGTTCTCTTTTGATGAACAATCAGACAAACCGGAGCATATAGAAGAAATCATTTTGGATGGATATGATACTTCTAATGTCACGAATATGAGTTGTATGTTTTGGGGATGTGATTCTTTGGAATCCTTGGACTTGAGCTGCTTTGATACGTCTAATGTTACGGATATGAGTAGTATGTTTGAAGGTTGCAGTTCTTTGGAGTCCTTAGACTTGAGTGGCTTTGACACGTCGAATGTCACCAATATGGGTTGTATGTTTGAAGGTTGCAGTTCCTTGGAATCCTTAGACTTGAGTGGCTTTGATACGTTCAATGTAACCTATATGGGTTGGATGTTTTGGGGGTGCAGTTCCTTGGAATCTTTGGACTTGAGCGGTTTTGACACGCTGAATGTCACCGATATGAGTAATATGTTTTCTAGTTGCAGTTCTTTGGAGTCCTTGAATTTGAGTGACTTTGACACTTCGAATGTCACCGATATGACTGCTATGTTTGATGGCTGCAGTTCCTTGGACTCCTTGGATTTAAGTGGTTTTGATACGGAAAATGTCACTAGTATGAGTTGTATGTTTTATGGTTGCAGTTCCTTGGAAACTTTGGATTTGAGCGGCTTTGATACGTCCAATGTTACCAATATGCGGAATATGTTTCATGGTTGCGATTCTTTGGAATTCTTGGATTTAGATGGCTTTGACATATCTAATGCTAGTACTGATGGTATGTTTGATGGTTGCAGTGAAGAGATTCAGGAACAATATGAATGTTTGTTATGAGATGTCCACATTGTAACGGGGAGCACCCCGATAGTTATAGGTTCTGTCCCGAAACGGGAGAGGAAATCGTGCTGCAGTTCAAGGCATGTACAAATGAAGATTGCCCGGACTATGGGAAATACATCTTGCCTTTGGATGCGAATTTTTGCCCAAGATGCGGTCAGCCGATACAAATGGAAGGGAAAGATAGTTCTCAGAAGATGCGGCAAGAATTCAATTCTAGCCAGATTGTGGAATCTGTAAAACAGGTAGTAGAGTCTTTAACAGAGAAAATTATTAAAAACAATTTTTTTGCTATTCATGGCTCCAGCCATAGCCAAATTGTAGTTGTTTGTTCAAAAACCGGTTCTTCTATCCAAATAGGACATTGGCAGGATGATGAGGAAGCAGAACTTCAGCGTGAGAAACGGATAAGGCTCCGGAAGGGAGAAAATGTCATCAGTGTAGAGGAATATCCCGAACTTCAATATGGGTTCTCTTTTGATAAAGATTCTGATAGACCGAATCAGATTGAAGATATTATTTTGGATGAGTATGATGCCTCGAATGTTACCGATATGAGTTTTATGTTTTCCGGTTGTAGCTCTTTGGAGTCTTTGGATTTGAGTGGATTTGACACCTCGAATGTTACCGATATGAGTTTTATGTTTTCCGGTTGTAGCTCTTTGGAATCTTTGGACGTAAATAATTTGGATACATCGAGTGTCACCGATATGACTAGCATGTTTCAAAATTGCAGTTTTCTGAAATCCTTGGATTTAAGCGGCTTCGATACATCTAATGTTACCAATATGCGTTGTATGTTTGATGGTTGCAGTTCTTTGGAATCCTTGGTTTTAAGTGGTTTTGATACGTCTTGCGTTACCGATATGGGTTGGATGTTTGTTGATTGCAGCTCTTTGGAATCATTGGATTTGAGTGGATTTGATACCTCGAATGTGACCGATATGAGTGGTATGTTTTATGATTGCACGTCTTTGGAATCATTGGATTTGAGCGGATTTGATACCTCGAATGTCACTGATATGGGAAGCATGTTTCATGGTTGCAGCTCCTTGGAATCCTTGGATTTAAGTGATTTTGACACGCTGAATGTTACTGATATAAGTACTATGTTTGGTGGTTGCAGTTCTTTGAAATCTTTGGACTTGAGTGGCTTTGATACGTCTAATGTTACCGATATGTCTCATATGTTTTATGAGTGCGGTTTGTTGGAATCTTTAGATTTGAGCGGTTTTGATACGTCGAATGTTGATGATATGGGTTATATGTTTTATGAATGTAGCTCATTGGAATCTTTGGATTTAAGTGACTTTGATACGTCAAATGTCATCAGGATGAGTAATATGTTTGATGGTTGCGAATCTTTGGAATCCTTGGACTTGAGCGGGTTTGACACGTCCAATGTCACTGATATGGATTATATGTTTTATCATTGTTTTTCCTTGGAGTCCTTGGATTTGGATGGTTTTGACACCTCAAATGCTAGCACCAATGATATGTTTATTGGTTGTAGTGAAGAAATACAAGAAAAATACGAATATTTATTATGAAATGTCCACATTGTAACGGGGAACACCCCGATAATAATCAGTTTTGTCCTATAACAGGGCAGAAAATAGAGCCGCAGTTCAAGGCATGTACGAATGAAGATTGCCCGGACTTTGGGAAATATATTCTGCCTTTGGATGCGAAGTATTGTCCGAGATGCGGAAAACCGATTCAAGCGGAAGGAGGAAATGGTTATCAAAAGAAAGGGCAATATTCCAACCATAGCCAGAAAGTGGGAAATATTATCAATTCTTTAAAAAATAATTTTGCTAATCATAGCTCAAATCATAGCCAAATTGTGGTGGTCTGCTCAAAAGCCGGTTCTTCTATCCAAATAGGACATTGGCGGGCTGATGAGGATGAGGAACTTCAGCGTGAGAAACGAATAAGGCTCAAGAAGGGAGAAAATGTCATCAGTGTAGAGGAATATCCCGAACTTCAATATGGGTTTTCTTTTGATGAACAATCAGATAAACCGGAGTATATAGAAGATATAATTTTGGATGAATATGACACTTCCAATGTCACGGATATGGGTTGTATGTTTTGTGGCTGCAGTTCCTTGGAGTCTTTGGATTTGAGTGGATTTGACACCTCGAATGTTACCGATATGACTCGTATGTTTGATGGTTGCTGTTCTTTGGAGTCTTTGGATTTGAGTGGATTTGACACCTCGAATGTCACGGTTATGACTTGTATGTTTGATGGTTGCAGTTCCTTGAAATCCTTGGATTTGAGTGGCTTTGATACGTCGAATGTCACTAATATGGGTTATATGTTTATGAATTGCAGTTCCTTGGAATTTGTGGATATAGATGATTTTGACACATCTAATGTCATCTATATGGGTTATATGTTTAGTGGTTGCAGCTCTTTGAGAATCTTGATTTTTAGCTATGACACATCTGGTGCTAATACCACTCGTATGTTTGATGGTTGCAATGAAAAATTTCGAAAAGAACATAATCTTTCGTAATGAGATGTCCACATTGTAACTGATTAAGATCAATATTTAAAGACAAATAAGATAATAGTAAGTATGGAATGGAAAGACATTGAACCGCAAGTTCAAAAATTGAATTCGGGGTTGCTGGAATTGATGAAACAAATCAGTAGTATGTCCTCAAAAGACAAGAGATACCCCAAAACGAGTGAAGCCTTTAATACGGCTTTTGAACATTTAGGGCATCCCTCATACGACATTGTCGTTTGCGGAGAAGTGAAAAAAGGGAAAAGTTCATTGCTCAATGCCATCATTGGGCAAAACATACTTCCAGTAGATACCAATGTGGCGACTTCGCAAGTATTCCGTATCAGTAATAGTGACGAGGAATCATTCTCGCTAGTCTTTACCGACGGGACAACCCAGTCAATCAGTCGGGGGCAACTTGAAATATTCGGTTCCCAAGTGCAGTCGAATCAAAACGGGGGCACTGATTTTGGCAACCGTATCCTTTCACACATACAGGTAAATGTGCCGGTACAGTTTCTTCCTGCACATGTGAACTTGGTAGATACCCCGGGATTGGGTGCGGTATATAAATCGCATGAGTGGTTGACCCAAAATTATGTAAAAAGGGCGGCTGCGGTATTGTTTGTGTTTGAAGTCAGCCAGCCTATGGTGGAATTGGAAAGGACTTTTATCAATAAAGTTTTGGATGTCACGCCGCATGTGATGTTCGTGATGACGAAAATAGACACGGTGATGCCAAGCGTGTGGACAGCCCAACTGAATCGCATTGAGGAGAGCCTTGCCACTATTTTCAAAGAACGTAATTTGCCGGCTCCAACCGTATTCCCCATCTCCAGCAAAGCCTTGATGAATGCGGCGGAAGAGGATGAAGAGGATTTTAAAATGGAGAACATCCGTACAAGCATGTTTCCGGTGGTTAAAGACGAATTGATGGCCATGATTGTCCGGACGATGGCACTGAGCCATTCTTCCATCGCGCTCTATGAATCGCAAGGGCAGATTCTAAAAACCAAGACCGTCATCACAGACCTTCTGAAAACAACCGCTGAAGAGGGGCAGCATTTGGATCAACAATTCAGGGCAAACAAACTGGCCAAACAGCAAGAGTTGCAAAACGAATGGGGGGAAAACAGCCGGCAAACGAATGGCATTGCTAATAAAATCTCGGATATCTGCAACATCGTAAGCAACCGGGTGGATCAGATGTTCAGGCTGACAAGCTCCATACGCGAACATTATGTGTCGCGCATAGAGGCCATCACGTCTATGGATGAAGTGGAAGAAATGTGTGAAACTTTGCCTTCTTCCATTAAGGATGATGTAGCCCAGCAGTGGGAATCCATTATGCGTGATGCAGTTGATGAGGTTTCTGCCCTCCTTCAAGATGCCATGTCGGATATAGACCGTGTCTCCATAGACGATGTTTGTGCTACCAATTTTGAAACGCTGGAGATGACTCCGTCCCAGCGATTGAACAATATTAGAAATGTGGTGGGGACGGGGGTGTTAGCTACTGGGCTTGCTACTATTGTCTTTCCTCCACTTGGAATTGTGGCAGGCATCGGTTCTGCGGTATGGGCCTGGATGGCCGGTAAGGACGATAAAGTGCAACGTAATAAGGCGAACCTTAAACAACAGTTGAATGAACTGATGGATAAGATTTACCATGCTCTGAAAGATGCACGGGGTTATAATCAGGTGTCGGTTGTGAACGAGTTTATTGCCAATCTGAAAAGAAACGCAGAAGAGGCTATTCAAAACGCCGTGAACTCCAAAAAACAGGAAATGAAAGAACAACTGCAGGATTTGGAGGAACAAGCCAATAAAAGCATAGCGGAAAAGCGGGCAGAATGTGAACGTTTGCAAGCCGATTTGGCTTCGTGGAACGCGCTTATTGGGCAGACCAAAGAACTTTGTGACTTGAGGGAGTCCATTGAAAAACAAATTTCACACTGATACGTAGATGGCAAAAATAGGGATAGACTTTGGGACATCGTTTACGACGATGTCTTATGTGGATAAGCAAGGATTGGCTACTCCTATCCGGATGCATGGAAAAGAAAAGATACCGACCATGTTGTACTTTCCGGAAGACGGAGGAGAAATTCTGATAGGTGAAGCGGCATACAACAAATACCAGGATTGTATGGACGCAGAAACATCAGAAGTGGCTGACCTTATATTAGGAGGTATTATTACAGGTCTAAAACGCGACATGTCGCGTAAAGGTTTTGTCGCAACCCCACAAGGAAACATGTCATACGTGTCGGTTATCGCATTATTTTTAGGTTTCCTTAAAAAGTACGCAGAAGATAATGTGTTTGAAGGAGAAAGCATTACGGATGTGTGCATGACTTATCCGGTGGCATTTGACTGGCAAACTGAAAAAAAAGAGATTCTGAAAGAGGCGGCAGAACAGGCTGGCTTCAGTCATGTTAAGTTGCTCAAAGAGTCAGTCGCCGCTTTGATGGGGTATGAGAATAGCCATGAAATCAAGAACGAGGGTGTGCTGGTATATGACTTTGGGGGTGGGACATTTGATGTGGCATACGTCATGTTTGACCACATCGGTGAACAATATATGCTGCCACCTATTGGAGATGGGGAATGCGGTGGGCAGAATATAGATTTCGCATTGTATGAGAATTGGGATAAAAAGGTGCAAACTAAAAAGGGACGGCATATATCCAAGTATGACGGTGAAATCTTTTTACCAGTACTTAAGAGTAACTGTGTGAAGCAAAAGGAAAAGATGTCTAACGGTTCTTTTGGACCGGAGTACTTGCCTTTGCCGCCAGCTGGTTCCGTCTTTGTGAAGTTAGGAGCATTGTCCCGTCAAGAATGGGACGACATAGTGGAACCATGGGTTGACAAGACTATTCAAAAGACGAACCAAATGCTTCAGGAAATAGAGCATCACAATGCAACCTGCAGCAACAAGCTTCGTGTGGACAAAGTCATTCTGATAGGAGGAAGCTCACGCCTCCCCATGGTATATGAAAAGCTGAAAGAGATTTGTCCGGTGGAACCGACACGTGTGCCGGAAGTGGATGTGGCGGTGGCCAATGGGGCGGCAATATTCATAAACAAAGACGAAGTGCGGGAGCAGGCGTGTTATTGCATAGAGTGTGGTCATAAAATGACCAATAAGCAGCGTTTCTGTATGTATTGTGGTAAACCTAACCTGCGGTATAATCATTGTTTTGATGATATCTGATACATTGCCGATATGAATGAGATAAAGGAAACACAACAGTTGTTGACGGATGTAATTGACTTTATCAAGTCTTCTCCATGGAAGGCCGACTACCAAGCCCAAATGGAGCGGTTTTATGACTTGGCTGAGAAACCTTGTGTCCTTGCAATAGCCGGGCAGGTAAAGGCGGGTAAAAGTTCTTTCTTAAATGCACTGTTGGGGATGGACTTGGCTGCTGTGGGTACTACAGAAACAACCGCCACCATTAATGTCTTTAAATATGGGAAAGTGAAAGATCCTCAGAAGCCGGTAATGGTTTATTGGATGGACGGGCGTGAACCGGAGGCACAGACTAAGGAATTTATAGATTCTCTACAAGGTTACAGTGATGAAGTTCTTGAAAAAGCAGAAAAAATAGACCATCTTGAATATATCGTTGAAGACGAAAGGCTTGCAAATATCACTCTTGTTGACACTCCGGGGTTTGCTTCGGTTGTGGATGAACACGAGCAGCGTATGGCAGATTATTTCAATCCCCGAAGAGAAAGACTGCGTAACAGGCAATTTGAACAGTCTGGAGCATTGACAGAAAGTGCGGACGCTGTCATTTTTATCAGCGGGCCAGTGGCAAAAGCCAATGCACAAAAGTTTCTCGGAGAACGTATTTCACATATTTCTCCATTTAATGCTATTGGAATACTGGCACAAATAGACACGATAGACCCATCATCGGACGTGCAAAAAGATAGATGGGAAGGCGTAAAAGAGACCTTATCCAAAGCCAATGAATTAGCAATTCTTTTAGGCAGAACTTTTGAACATGAGCTGCATTCCGTTCTGCCAGTTGCGGCAAGTCTGTATCATAACATAGAGAAACTAAGACAAACCGGACAACTTGAGGAACTTCAAAAAAACATAAGGCTTATTCCTCAAAACATGTTTAACAAGCGCTTTGATACGCTTTCACACAATTGGAATGCAAAAGATGGGTCTTATCAAAAGTTTTTTGAATCGTGTGGTTTGTCTTTGGAGTTACGGATGGAAATGGTTGGTGATATGCCCTGGAAGGTATTTTGTGTTATCGCCATTACACTCTATTATCTTCCTTTAGATGAAGCTGTTGACTATTTATTGCGTTTTTCTGGGATGGACAGAGTCAAACAACTGTTGGAAGAACGATTTTTTAAGCGTTCCAAATCTATACGTTGCGCACGAATCCTGAGAGATGCACAGCAGAGTTTGGTCTATATTAAAAACATGGAACTTCCGCGTAAAAGATCGGAGGTGAAGAGTCGGGACGCATTTCTTGATGTTATAAGGACTTCAAAAGGGCGGTATGAAGATTCTTTGCTGGATGCATTCACCTCCTTTGTAGAAAAAAATACGTCAGATGGAGATGCGTTGGATAGATATTCGGAGAAAATAGACTCTTTATTAATGAGAATAGATCAGTTGCTGCAAATGATGGGACAAGTGGAAACGCTTAATGAAGGGCAGATACTCTTAAGGAAGGTACAGCATTTGTTGCGGGGGGAAGAAGAAATAAAGGAATTGGAAGTACTCTTGGAAGGAGATGCTGAGAAATTGCGTGAATATACTTCAGCATATTGCAATCAGCGGCAGCGGATATGGCGGGCGAGGATGCAGAAGGTAGCCAATAATCAAGACCTTTTCCATCTTTTGTCTATTGTGTGCAACTGTTATGGTAAACTTTTAAGTGACAAACAAAATTAGCGCATTATGAAGATACATGATTTCAGTTGGTTATGGAGGTGGTTGTTCCCGACAAGTTCAAAGCAGGAAGAACCACAGATTCCAACGGTGATGGAGCAGGAACAAGGTGATAATCCACTCCATATAGATAACGAAATGCCTGAGTTTTTAAAGCATACTCGAACAGACGATTCATCTATAGAATGGCATTACGCTACGGAGACGGTTGCTCAAGAAAAGGTGGAAGGTCTGGACTTGTCGGCAGCAAACAAGGAGTCAGAAGATGTTCCATCCGAAGTTGTCGAATCCTCACTATTGGACAATAAGCCGTTGGTTAAAGTGTTTGCAGAATGTGCAGACTTGCTAAACGAATTGGATGGTCTGGCGAAAAGTCTCAAATCAGAGCGTGAACAGTTCTTGTTGCAAATGGTGCGTGAGAAGATTCGTTCAGCATTGATTCTTTCCGGTGGAACCCCGATTGACAGTGATGAGGTGTTTGATATTATCCGGCATTTCAGTCTGAATTGTAATCACGCCAATAATGGAATGCCCATTCAGGAGTTTGTCGAATCGGGCATCATGCTTGGAGAACGGGTTTTTGTCAGGGCTAAGGTAAATTTAAAAATGTGATTATGTTTATAGATAATTTTGATGTCATTGATTCTGGTGATACGACTATGCCGGATTTTACAAATGGCGATATGGGGTTAGGGGAAGATTTTTCATTAAAACTTTCCGGGGATGATGCATTGGGTTATGATGAATCATTCAAAATTGCAGATGACGATATGTCCTTCTTGAAAACAGATACGGAGATGAATTCGGATGATTTTTTATTCCCGTCTAAGAATTCAGAATTCTCAATGATGAGCCAATCTGCATCGTGGAACTATGGGGTGAATGATGACAATTTGTCTTTTATGGGCAGGGATACATTGCCTCCTAATGCCAATGCTGATGGTTACATACCGGATGGAAGGATTGATTTGACCTCTACGGTAGGAGATGTGTCTAAATCATTTAAACTTTATACAAAAGACGGCCACAGTTATGTTCTTGACCATGGTCACTATTATAAAATTGATGGTCCGGGGACTGTTACGATAAATGGAATTAGATATGATAAAACGTAATTGTGAAGATAGCGAACATGGGAAATCGTAATAAGGATAATGAAAAAGTGAACGACAGGTCAAATGAGGCTACGGATGAAGAAATGCAAAAGTCCTATCATAACATCATTCGTCAGATGATAACGAATGAAAATGAGATTAGGAATCAACGTACTAACTGGTTCCTTGTTATTCAAGGCTTTTTAGTTGCAGGATGTTGCGAATTATATGCAAATAAATGTCTATGTCAAATTTGTTATTTGATATTAATAATATCTGTTATCGGTATAGTAACTTCACTTTCTTTTTGGCATGCTGCATGGAGAAGCGAAAAAGCTATAGAAATGGTTCTTGCATGTTGGGATATATTTATTAGAGATAATAATAGAAGGATTAAAGAATTTCCACCTGTTATTGCATTGACTAAAAGTATTATACAGAGGTATAAATTTAGCAATGAAAAACTTACGGAAAATGACAATAGAGAAATTGAAATATTTCATCAAATATATTGTGTTGGAAAAAATTATAAGAAAAAGAAAAGGAAAATCTGTTGGGATTCTAAGCGTAACAATTTGGATTGTATGTTGCCGTTTAAGGCAATGCCCATAGTGTTTTTTCTTGCATGGATTATTGTGCCTTTCATGTGTTTTTTTAGTATTCTGTAAAATCATTGATAATGCGAATCTTTAGAATAGAACCTTCTTGCTGGTTTAACAATTTGAATGAGAATAATCTTCAATTACTGATATATGGAGAAGGGGTGGATTGTGCAAATGTACAAACGACAATCCCTCATGACTTAATCTCAATAGTCAGGGGATTGGAAGGCAAATATTTGATAGTAAATCTTTCACTCCACAATCATATAAAGGAAGGTTTATATGATATAACAGTTGTTTCTGCAGCTGAGAAGGTGGATATTCCATATGAAATCAGGAGTCGGAACAGTCTGAATGGGCAGAGAAAGCCTGCTATTACAAATGAAGATGTAGTGTATATGCTTATGCCAGACAGGTTTGCGAAAGAAGGAACTGCCTCGCAAAATTTGCAAACACAGAATGATCCGAATAAAAGACATGGCGGAAATATCCGTGGAATAATAACGAATCTGCCGTATCTCCGTGATTTGGGGATAACTGCATTGTGGTTGACTCCGGTATTTAAGAACAGTGAATATCATGGCTATTCGATTACGGATTTCTATGATGTGGAACCTTGTCTAGGAACATTAGAGGATTATAAAACCCTTGTGAGGTTGGCACATGAGAATGGCATAAAGATAGTTATGGATGTGGTGTTTAATCATTGCAGCATAGAACATCCATGGGTGAAAAATCCACCATTGAGTGATTGGTTTAATGGGCAAAACGGGAAAAAGATAAGGATAACGAATTATCTTGTGACCACTATATTTGATCCTTATGCCTCTCAAGTTGATAGGGACAATACGGTTAAAGGATGGTTTACGGAAAAGATGCCGGATTTGAACATAACCAATGAATTCGTTTTCAGATATCTGACCCAAATGACGATATGGTGGATAGAAACTGCCGGAATAGATGCCATTCGGATGGACACCTATTTGTATTCTGATTTTGATAGGATGATTGAATGGCAAAATATTGTCAGCAAAGAATATCCGGGATTTTCTGTGATAGCAGAAACGTGGGTTCCGGAAGCGGCATATACGGCAAAGATTCAAAACGAAGCATATAAGAAGCTATGTGAGAACGCTTCATTTATTGTGATGGATTTTGCGTTCCAGAAGCGAATAGAGGCTTGTTATGACAGGACGGCCCCTTATGATAAAGAAGCACAAATTTATAATCATTTCTTATATGATTATCTTTATTCTGAGCCTGAGAATGCATTGGTGTTTTTAGATAATCATGATTTGCCGCGTTGGTTCTCTCATATAAAAAATAAGAGCAAATTGAAGCAGGCTTTGGTTGTCTTGCTGACGGTTCCAAGGATTCCGCAAATATACTATGGTACAGAGTTCCTTTTTAGCAGTGACGGGAATGGTAAAGGTGATGGGAATTATAGGGTGGATGCTTTTGACGCAATGTCCGTTTCTGATAAGTTTGCGGGCAATGATATGGCTCGGTTTTTGAGAACTGTTTTGAATTGGCGAAAGACCTCGCAAGCAATATCACGTGGAAGCATGAAACATTTTATTCCACAGAATGGGGTTTATGTGTATTTTCGCACTTGTGAAGAAGAAAAGGTGATGGTGTTGGTTAATAATACATCAAAGGCGTCAATAGTTGATACGTCTTTATATCAAGAAGAATTGCAAGGATATAAAAGTGGAACAGATGTTATCACAAAAAGGGAAATAAGTCTTGGTGGCTTATTACCTCTGCAAAAGAATGAGGTATTTGTCTTGGAATTGATTAGGGACTGAATACCAATTCGGGCAAGTGGAAGGTTATGTAGGAGTTTTTTTTGTAATTATAGTTGTGGGACTGATAGATTTGACCGTTTTCATAACTCTATAAGGACAAGAGATTAATTTTATAGGACTATGTTGACTATCGTTTGTATTACAATTCTTGCCTATTGCATCATGGGTAAGGACATCCGTGCGTTATTGGAACGGATAAAGGGCGTTGATTGGAACACGAAATCGAGGGAATTATTTGATAAGTTGCGTCCATACGTGCTGAAGGTCGGACGGATGGCTGCCAGACCGTTGCTTCAGTTCTACTACGTCATGAGGGACGAAAGCACACCTGTTGTTGACAAAGCATTGGTGTATGCGGCTATCATTTATACCATTTCCCCAGTCAGTCTGATACCGAGTGCAGTGTACAAACTATTGGGCGTGTTGGATGAAGGTGCTGCCATGCTCTATGTCTATAAGAAGATTGAGGGCAGAATCACACCGGGAATTAACGCCAAGGTGGAAGACACCTTGAATGAATGGTTCGGGGCGGAGTATGAAATGGTGCAATGATGCAATAGGGAAAATAGTAGAATGTTTGTTTCATAAAGAATTTGGGATATGGACACAAATGAATTTGAGTGCTTGATGGGAAGCTTGGAGTCGGGGGATAGTGGTTATATGTGTTATGACTGTAAGGACGGGATGCTGTTCTTGGAGTCGCGCACGGGATACCAGTACCTGTTGGTGGACAAAAAGAATGGAGATGTCGTGGAACTGGTGGATAAGGAAGGCAATATGGTGGCGTTTACTCCGGAGGATGTGAGCAAATCGGTGATAGACCGTGATGTGGTGACAGGTAATGCCCGTGCCCTTCTTGCCCGATATAGGTTTTTCGTCCATGAGTTTAAAGGTGGAAAGGCGGTAGTGGAATGGACGATATGTCCTGATGGACGGTATTTTGCGGATGAGGATGGATTTGGCGGGGAAGATTGCGATGAGTTGACAGCAACGGCTGTGATAGACAGGAAAGGGCAGGTGCTCGTGCCGTTCCATTGACCTTTTTAGGGTGAAAGAAAATTAGGTGTTGGAATGTGAAAAAATATGGTAATGGAGAAGGTGACTTTCAGGGAGTTTTTCACGACCTTGGGGCGTGGCGTGTGGCAGGCCATGAAGTGGGTGGCAGGCATGTTCGGGTATGGTGACCCTTCGTGGTATGGACGGTTGATTCGGCGGATATTTGCGGGTTGCCTGGCTATTATTGCCATGGTGGTGGCGTTGGCTGCCGTGTGTGCGGCCTATGAAGGCATCAAGGAGGACTATTTTGCAGAAGACGTGACTGGCGGGCTTGAATCTGTGCGTTATGTGGGAAGGGAAGTGTATTATGATGAGGCTAAATGCCGGGTCGTGAACGAACGGACTGGGGAGGAGATAGAAGATGTGGATTGGATTCGCATGAGCGTGGACGGCGATAGCTTGGTGTGTTTTGCCACGGCTGGCAAACGAGGGTATTTTAACCGGTTTACCGGAGAGGTCAGCATTGCACCGGAATATTCCCGGGCTTGGATTTTCAGCGAAGGGTTATGTTGCGTGGAGGATGGCGACAGTCTGATTTTCTTGAACCATGCGGGTGAACGGGCTTTTGATGCATCGTTCAGGCGTAGTCCCAATGCGGACGGATATGTGTTCCATGACGGGTATTGCATCATGGCGGTGGAGGATTATCGCTATGGGGTCATAAACACGAAAGGCGATTGGGTGTTGGAGCCGTTGTATGACGATGTGCGGTATTTCGGGAACGGGCTTTGGGCTGTGGAGCAGTCGGGCATGTATGGCCTTTATGATGTGTTGGTGCAGGAATATGTCTTACCTTGCGAATACCGGTTCATCGACGTGCGGGAAGGCGAGTATGTGGTACAGAAGCAGGATTACAGCATGGTGCGGTTGGATTCGGCTTTGAACGTAGTCCGTTCTTTTGTCTATACTTCGTTGTCGGATTTGTATTATGGCACCGGAACGTTTGACGGGATGGGGGATGAGATGCAGGCACGGGCCGGATGCAAGGTGTATGAGGTTCAGCCGGATTGGGACAAGGGTGCGCGTTATGGTTTGTTGGGAGCTGACGGGAAACCGGTGACGAAACCATTGTATAGCCATATCCGGGCGATAGGCGAGGACTTGTATTCGTGCAGCCAAGGCAACTATTGCGTGACGGTGAACGGCAAAGGGGAATGTGTGGAATGAACAAGAAGGAAGAGGCTGAGTGGCAAACAGGAAATCGTGGTGGGTTATGAGACGAAAAACCATCATATTGTTGGTCTTGTGCCTGGCGGCATGGACGGGCATCGCGGTGCAGGCTTCCAATCCGGACCGGGCGAAGTATTACCAGCGTCAAGCTGAATATTACCAGGAACAAGCGGAACGGCATCGTAAAGAGGCGGCATATTGCCTGAAGCAGGCGGAACGTAACCAAAAGCAGGCGGCCTATTATACGAAACAAGGGGATATAGGCCGGGCGGAGATGTATGCGCGCAAGGCTTCACGGTATGTGGAGAAATATGAGGCGCAACTAAAGTATGCGAAGCGGGATGATGAAAAGGCGGCAGGCTATCTTCGGAAGGCTGCGAATGCTTTGGAGTGATTATGAAGAAACAACATATATGAATAAGGAAAAGAATGGATTTCGGACGGCGGCGGTCAAACTTGGCCTGTCTCCAAAGGACTTGTCACAGCGTAATGGGGTGGCCAATGCCGTGTTGGCCGGTGTTGAAGTGGCTGCCGTCTTTTATGGGCTATGGTTGTGTGTGGAATTGGCCATACAATGCTACCATGATGTCATTGTGCGAGACCGGTGGTTGGCAATGGGTTTCGCGGATTTCATGGGTTACCATTATGAGAAGGGATTTCTTCCGGGGCTTCTTGTCTGCATTGCCGTGGCGGCATGCAATGCCCGTGTCATGAGGTGGAAACAGGACGGGGTGTATGCCGCGTTCGTCGTGCTCTTTGCCATTTCATGTTCCACCTTGTTTTGCAGTATGGGATTGTTTTTGTATTTTAGTGCCTTTTCTGCAGCGGCATACTTCGTTTATGTGCTTGCTTTATGTTTGCCAAAAGGCGACACAAGTACTTTCCTGAAGTGCAAGCGGGCTAATCGTACATGGGTCGTTGTGGCATGTTTGTCGTTTGTGGTTTGGCTGTGGCTTGCAGTTTGGGTTGTCGGCCGGCAAATGTAGGATGAGGGTTGCGGGACGGTGCATAAAAACAGTGCTGTGCTGTTTCTGTTAAGAGGGTGAAACCGAATTAAAGTTTTAGATTTGACAAGATGGAAATGGAAAATGGACACCCGTTAGGTGTTTTCGTGGAACTGGACAAAGGGCGGATTGCCATAGCCCGTGATTTTGGAATTGTGTTGAATGATGACTCGCATCTTACGTTGGTAGGGCGTAATGATGGTTTCAGACAGCTCCATACTTCTGAAAGAATCATAAAAGTGGCAGCTGCATTTGCCGGCTACATGGGATTGACAAATACAAGACGGGTCGTGACTTGCGGGTCAGCCAGTGAATTTGAAAGAAGCGAGGAAATAGAGCGTTGGCATTTTGTGAAAGACGTGGTGGCGTGTGAAGGGCATACGGCGGCTGTCTTTGTGGATGGCACGGTGGAATGTGTGGATGAACCGGGAGGTTGGGAGGGAGTGCCCAACCATTCGAAGGTGGTCAAGGCTTGGCGCAACATTAAACAAGTGGCGGTGGGATATGCCAACGTCATGGGGCTGACAGAAGATGGCCGGGTGGTGTATCATAGCGTGGATGGGTGGACGGATTGCCATTTTTATGACCAATATTCGGATGTTGTCCAGGTTGATTGTTATAGCCATTATTACGGTTCGGACTCGTCGGCCGTGTTGCATCGGGACGGGACAGTGTCGTCTGATACGTTTGAAGGCGTTAAGGCATGGCGGGATATTGTCCAAATATCCGTCGGAGCTGATGTGGTGATTGGATTGAAGAGGGACGGAACCATTGAGATGTCGGACGACAGGAACCTGAGATATGAGGCCAAGGCGTGGACAAACCTGGCTTGCGTGGAGTGCAAGTTTTTCGGGGTTGTGGGCATCACGAAGGATGGAAGGATTTTGTCCTTGTTTAAGGATGCCTGATGTCGGTCGGAGTTGGGTTGGGTGGCGTGGTGTTTTTAGTCCAGCAACCGTTTGGCCAAGTAGCGCACGGGATACCACAACGCGCCATAGCTGACCAGTAGCACGGTGACAAAGATGAGGGCGACATCCCACAGGCGGACGCTGACGGGGTAGGCATCGACAACGAAGCTGCCGGCGGAGTTGCCCAGTGTGATGAATCCATAAGCCTGTTGAAGGTAGCAAAGCAATAGCCCGAGCACGATGCCGGCCAATGCGCCGAAGCCGGAAATCAACCGGCCTTCGAACAAGAAGATGCGGATTACCTGGTTATCCTTGGCTCCCAGGTTGCGCAGGGTGCGCACGTCGTCTTTCTTGTCGATGATGAGCATGGACACGGAACCGATGATGTTGAAGCAGGCCACGAGGAGGATGAAGGTGAGGAAGAGGTAGGCGATGAGTTTCTCCACTTCCATGATGCGGAACACGTCGGCTTGCTGTTGGTAGCGGTCTTCCACGGTGAAGCCTTCGCCTAGGATTTCCTGTATGTCCTTTTGGGCATCGCGGATGTCCGTGCCGTCCTTGAATTTGAGCTCAATGGCCGACACACGGCCTTGCTGTCCGAAAAGCTGGCGGGCGAACCGCAGGGATGTGATGATGTAGTGGGCATCGTATTTTTCTTGTTTCACTGCAAACACCACGCCGGGTGAATAGAGCTCGCTTTGGGTGAAGCTGGCGGTGGGGTTGGCCAGGTTTACACGTTCTCCCTTTTTAGGGGCATAGACTTGCAGGGGAGCATCGAAACTGGCACCGAGGCCAAGCTGTGCGGCTAGTTGTATGCCCAGCACACCGAATTCCAGCACGTCGGCATGCAGGGTGAAAGTGCCGTCGCCGTAGAGCAGGTTGCCGATTTCGGTGGCTTGGGCGAAGTTGTCGTCCACGCCTTTGATGGTGACCATGGCTTGGTGGTCGCCGCTGATGACAAGGGCATTTTCTTCCAACGTCTCGGTGTAGGCCTGGATGGCCGGATAGGCCTTCAGCCGTGTAAGTTCTGGTGCATCGGCGGCTATGGTCTTGCCTTTCGCGGGAGTGACTTTCAGTTCCGGGTCGATGTCGGTGAAGAAAGAGGCCACGAGGTCTTGGAACCCATTGAACACGGACTGTGCAAGCAGGTTCCTGGAACGCGTGAGCATCTCCACCTTGGTTTCACCATTGGCAAGCAATGCAGGCCTGTATTTCTGCTTGCGTATGCGTTTGCGGCCCCTGTGTTCTTTCTTGTTCTTTGGATGCCTCTTGCGGTAATACGCCCTTTGTTTGGCTTTGCGCTCTTCGTTTTGGACAAAGGCGGCAGCTTCCTTTTTGGTCTCGGTAACGGCCAGCCGTTTGAATTTCAACCGCATTTCCTCAAGTCCTTCGCACAGGCGTTGCACAATATGGAAGCAATCGATGACGATGGTTGCTTTGGGGAAGCACTGTTTGGCAATGCTGAACTTTGAATCGCTGAAGTCCATTGTTATCTCCGTGACCTTTTCACGCTCAGACTCGGGAATCTTCTTCAAGACGGCAGACACGACATGGGCTTTCGTCCCCTTGACTATGGCTATGACGGAGCCTTTCTTTCCATGTCTGCCTTGTTTGACAGGATCGTGTATACTTCATTACAGAGGCTCGTTTCATCAATGCTACAGCAACCGCCCAGGTTGTTGGCCAACAAGACCCGGTCTGTTGCATGTTCCTTTTGCGACCAGGTTGAAAAGTCGCTGAGATGGTGCTTGTAGTAACGCTCGACCTCACTGCCTTTAATATGAAAGAATCTTGCCAATGACGCTGCTGTCAATGGAAGAGTATCCATCGCTATCTTTAAAAAAAAGACCGAATTCAACGGACACCTTCGTACCATCGGATGTGAGAGGATACTGATTGAGGATGATGTTTCGGTTGTCTGCGTCAAGATAGCGCCTGCGCCTAACATGCAGTAGGACCTTCCGGTTGCGGATGGGGTAATCCTTGATGAGGGTGGCTTCGGTAAAGCCGTTGGGCTTCAAAACCATTTCTTCTCCACTGCGATTGTCACGCTCGTCAAGATAGATGTGGAGAACACTCTTATATAAAATATCGGCTTGCGCTGTCCCGGTATTGGGCTCTTCTTTGATGTTGACCACTTCAAACCAGTCAATCATACCTTCGGGAAGAAAGAAACTTATAATAAAGTCCGTATTGATATTTGATGAATTCTTTTCCATGAAGACAAAGATACGAAGATTGTTTTCATCTCATAGCATTATGAACAATAAATTGCCACGGAAGTTTTAAACTGCGCCTCGTTTTTCACTGAAAAAACTCTTGAGTTCTGACGGAATATTTGTATATTTGCTCATAGTTCTGAGATGTGTGATTAGTTGTTTGGGTACTCCTAATTTACTCAATTTCTGTTATATACAGAAATTCTCAAAGCCTTTTTTGTCTATTTTTTATCGAAATATTTAAATCCGAAACTTGAGTTACTAAAATTATTTCCCTTCTTTTATTTTCTTCGATTTTTTTCTATCCTGAATAATGTTTTCCATATTTTCTTTTGCCCAAACTATAAGTGTATTAATACAAGGCAGTAAAGATAGGGCTCTATCGGTTAAAGAATACTCTACCTTCGGAGGAACTTCTGCATAGACCTTTCTGCTTACAAAGCCATCTTCCTCCAATGTTTTCAATGTTACAGTCAGCATTTTCTGAGATATATCAGGAATACTCTTCTGTAAAGCATTAAAGCGCATTGTCGGTTCTTGGTTTAATGTGTATAACACTAAAAGTGACCATTTATCACTGATACGAGCAAGTATATTCCTTATTGGACAATCAGGAACAAGCTCGTCAATTATTTCATTTCTTTTCATCATTATCGAATTAACTGTTACTATACAAAAGTAACCAACAATATTTTATTATGCAAGCAAAAAAAAATATTTTATTTTTTTGCTTATGTATTACATTCATTATCAACAATAGTTTCATTCAAGTAACTTACTGTCTCCTACGTGCCTTCTTGCATAATCAAAAAAAGAAACTCATCTTTGCATACGAAAAGAAACAAGCATTCTTTTAGTTAGTATTGTTGAATATTAAATTTTTAGAATCATGAAAAGTGTAGTATTGATAGGAGCGAGCGGATTTGTAGGAAATGCCATCCTGAACGAATTGCTGTCAAGAGGTCACAAAGTAACAGCTGTTGTACGTAATCCGAAGAAAATTAATGTAACAAATTCTAAATTGGAAATTGTAAAGACAGACGTATCTGATACGAATGTAATGGTTGAAATCTGCAAAGGCAAGGAGGCAATTATCAGCGCATACAATCCGGGCTGGGCAAATCCTGATATCTATGAGGAAACTTTGCGTAATTATCCGTTGATATTGGAAGCAGCCAAACGGTCGGGTGCGAAAAGACTGTTGTGCGTAGGTGGAGCAGGCACTTTGTTCTGTGCCCCGGGACTTCGTGTGGTCGACTCCGGTGCTATTCCAGATGCCATCATGGACGGTGTAAAGTCTCTCGGCGAGTTCTATCTGAACACATTGATGAATGAAAAGACCATTGATTGGATTTTCTTCTCACCTGCCGGAACACTGGAGTCCGGCAAGCGTACAGGAAAATTCCGTCTGGGTAAAGATGACCTTATCGTAGATGAGAACGGTATCAGCCATATTTCCGTGGAGGATTACGCTGTTGCGATGGTCGATGAACTGGAAAACCCGAAACATCATTATGAGCGTTTCACCATCGGATATTAAGCAAACTATTGTATAACTCAAATTAAAGGCATAAACAATGAAAAAGGTATTATTTATTTTGTTCAATCTTTTAACAATTACAGCTATGGCACAAACTAAGGGACGTTTCGAGGTACATGACCTCGGCAATTACAAACTGCACGTTTATTACACCAACGATGCGTTGGGCGATGCAAGTTACATCATTGAGGGAAAAGATGCTCTTGTAACCATGGAGCAACCGCTGTTCAAGGATAATGTGGCTGAATTTGACACCTATCTTTCCAAGTTGGATAAACCTGTGGAAAAACGCATCACGGATTATCATGTGGGAGGAACAGGGAAACATGACGTGGTAATGGCTCAAGGTATGCCCGAATTTACCAAAGGTGAAATCTATGGCGGCATGATGAAAGGTTTTGCACAGGCCTTCGGCGATGCAATGACAGACATGCCAACAGGTAAGGCTACGGAAGTCGCTTTCGGTACAACACAGACATGGGCAGGTATTAGTTTTGAGTTCTGTCATGGGGCGACATCGGACTTCCCGGGTGCAAGTATCCTGATTGGAGGCAAAGCTTATTATACACACTGGACTCCGGCAAAGGCACATGTCAGCCATTTACAGATTTCTTCCCCGGCAGCTATCGATGCTGAAATTGCTGAAGCTGAAAAGTCTCTTGCTTCGAGTGCGGAACTGTTCATCGGCGGACACGGAGGTGCGACAAAGCGCGATGCAGTAGAGTTCAAAATCGCTTATCTGAAGAAAATGAAAGAACTATTGGCAGCAAACAAATCTTCTCAGGATTTTGTGGATGCAATGAAAAAAGCTTATCCCGGTTTGCCCGGAGAAGCCGGATTGGAAGATTTGGGCAAAGCCCTCTACAGATAAAAATAAGACATACTGTGCATGATGCTTCGGATGGTACTTGAATGTCATACCATCCGAAGTCTTTTTCAAGCAATGAATAAATGAGATTCAATTATGGAAAAAGCTTTTGATTTTTTAAGCAAGCATAAGGATGTAGCTTTTGCCACTGTGGAACAGGATAAACCCAAAATTAGAGTGTTTCAAATCATGAAACAAGAGAGTCATACTCTGTACTTTGCGACTTCACCGCACAAAGAAGTACATCGCCAGTTAAAACAGAATTCCAATGTGGAAATACTTGCTATGTCTGGAAATATTTCTGTTCGCATTAGTGGAGAAGCAATATTTGATGTTCCAGACAACATTGCAAAAGATATCTATATCAATAATCCTGTTTTACCGCGACTGTATAAAACTTATAAAGATTTGGTATATTTTAGATTGACCATAGATAAATTAGATTATTACGATTTAAGTTTTACACCACCACTATTTGAGCACTATGAGAATACACATTAAATAAGTTTATGGCACATGTGGGGAAAATGTGGGGAAAAATCAAACAAGAAGAAAGGCTAAGTAATTGATAATTCAATACTTAGCCTTTCATTCAGTACCCAGACCCGGGATCGAACCGGGATGGGTTTCCCCACTGGTGTTTGAGACCAGCGCGTCTACCTATTCCGCCATCTGGGCTTTTTGTTTCTTGATTGCGGTTGCAAAGGTATGCATTATTTTTTAATCTGCAAAATTTTTATCTGTTTTTTTATCCGTTTATGGGATTTTTTTTTAGAAAAGTGTTCTGAAGTCCCCTTTGGAAGCCGTTTTAAGCGACTTTCAAAGGGGGAGAAAATGGATTATGGTATGGCTATGGTTTTGCCAAATATCGTTTCGCCCTGTTGGTAACGTAGGATGTACAGACCCTTTTTCATTGGAATATAGGTGTCATATTCAGAAAGGATACGGCGGAGCACTACTTTGCCGTCTGCTGCGTATAATGTCAGCAGGCCTTGTGATGCCGTTTTTTGCTGGATATGGAGTATACCTTCTGTTGCAGACAGGTTGATGGGACATTCATCGGCAGAATTGTCGTTGATGGGACGGATCTGGTCGGGGTTTTCTTCATCCGGAACACGGACCAGCTGGAATTGGCGGTGGCTGGCAGTCGGACTGTCACCATACTCCCATAATCCGATCCGGGTGCCGGCAGCGTAATTTCCTCCTTCCAGGTCAAACGCTTTACTACCGTCCGAAGTCAGTATTTTGCAGAAAGGCTCGTCTATTGATTCAATTCTGAATTGTTGGCCGTTCTTCTCAGTCTGTGAGGCACCGAGATAATAGTTGGGAGACTGTTCGGTTAAGATGTCTCCATTCTGGTTCTTGAATGTGTATAGCCCATCCTGTTCGGTGACAGTCCAGATCTGTTCCGGCAGATTCTGGTTGGTTCCGAGGTTGACGGTGCCGTTGTCTGTCTGTATAGAAAGACCGGAGGCTGTACGGGGAATGATAAAATAAGATGCTCCGCTTTCTATCCCCTCACTGCTCTGCTCCTGTTCCTTGACCGGAATGATAAATGTCGTGATGCTGTAGCCTGGCATTTGGTAAGTCAGATATTGGTCTTCAAGGTCAAAGTCGTGATAAGCGGCCAGATCTCTGTTGTTGTCTGTAATGATACAGGTAATGTCGCTTCCGATATGGTCATAGAAGGAAAGGTCTGCCCGATAGGCTGACGGCAGAGCCCCTGTGTTGATCGTAATCAGTACGAGTGTGTCGCCAGTTGCATTGCGGGCAGCAAGGGTCTGTTCGTTTAAGGATGTCAGGAAAGTGTATCCTTCTTTGATGAACCGGCTGAAGTGTTGGCGGATACTGTAGTTCTTGACTTTGTGATACGTCTGTTCGGAGAAGTTGCCCTGCACCATACACCACTGGTCATTTCCTTCCTCGATGTATTGCCAGTCGATCCATGCAGACGGCATGATGTAACGGATGTCATCCATCAGTTTCTGGGCCAGTCCGAGGTTGCCCGCAATACCGCTTCCGCCGGATCCTACTTCGCTCATCCATAAAGGAATGCCGGCATCTTTGCAAAGGGCATTGATCTGGCTTCGGCTGGTCTGGTCTGCACTGTAGGTATGGACATTCCACTGTCCGACCAGAGACAATACGTCTGCTGAACGATAAGCCTCGAAACCGTTGACCGAATGTACTGTACTCGTTTCATCGGAAGCGGAAATAACAGTTTTGAGTCCGGATGCTTTAAGAATGGGTGAGAGGACCTTGAGAAAGGCAATTTGAGAACTGTAGTCGAAATGGCAACCTTCCTGTCCGCCGTTGGCTCCCCAATAGCTGGTCATCGGTTCATTGAAAGGTTCCAGTGTCCTGAATTCAATGCCGTAGGTATCTTTATAGTGTTTGCAGACATCTACAAGATAATGGGCAAATTCTTCGTAGTATTCCGGCCGGAGATTATCTTTTCCGGCATCAGTGTTTCCGGCACAGCAGCCGCTGTATGTCATATAATAAGGACAAGAATTGCTGAAAGCCTCAAATATGGCATCGGGTCGTTTTTCCTTTATTTTCAACATGATTTTACGTTGGGCTTCATCGCGGCTCCAGATGTATTCACCATCTGATGAATCCTTGAATCCTTCCATTTCGGCCCGCAGTCCTTTGCCGTTGCCCATGTGATGAGGGGTGCAATTGCGGTTGAGAGGATCGTCTCCACCACCAATGTTGTAACGGAAGATTCTGAAATTCAGTCCTTCCGGATCAACAAGCCAGTCTACGATCTCATCAATTTTTTCGTCGCTCCATTTGCCGCACATATTGGCCCACCAGCAGAGCGAAACGCCCCATCCTTCGAATGTCTGTCTTGTTGCAGCCGGATTGATCAGATAATTTAAGGTATCCGTTTCGGGAGTCTGATACGGATCTGTTGAAAGATACCAGTAGTGACGTGAATCAGTGCCGTTTTTGTCGGAATAGACGTGAGCACCTGGGCCGATATCGTCTGTTCCCAGGTATTTGTTGTTTGCTTGGCATCGCAACCGGATAAATGTACCGTTTACTTTCTCTATGGCATATTTGGCATTGGGTGAAGTAGGATCATTTTCGAAGAATGTATTCCATGATCCGTTGAGGGAAAGGTAATTCTCTCCGTTTGTAGTCTTGATGTTGTAGTAGCCGTCGTTGCCCGGAATGAATTCCAGCATGTTGTTTTCAGCCTGATCAGGAGATTCGAGTACGGCTCTGTTGTCAACTCCTTTTGTCAGGATATTGCCGCTGGAATGTTTCAGATAACAAATGCCCGGATTTTCAACGGTTTGGGCAAGCCCATATACGGATAGGGCCAGAGAGAGCAGAAAGAATAGGGCTAATCGTAGCTTGATGTGCATAATTTGTTGTTTTTAAGGTTAATGTTGATGGGCAAAGTTACAACTAATAATCGGGTTTTACAAATGTAGTGTCAGTATCTGGCCAGACGGCAGGATGACAGTGTGCAGATGGGGATTTTGAATCACAAGGAGATTCTTTTAACCTCTATTTAACTGAATTTTAATGAAGACATTTTGAGATTGTACTTAAAAAGGCTTATCTTAGCGCGAGTAAATTAAACCAATAGTTTATGAAAGAACAGGATTTGAATTATTGTGTCATATTGGCGGGAGGAATAGGAAGTCGTTTGTGGCCTGTAAGCCGTAAGGAAAAGCCGAAACAGTTTCTAGACTGGTTCGGAGTAGGGCGAACATTGCTGCAGCAGACTTATGACCGTTTCCGTAAGATTATAGATCCGGACCATATTTTTATCGTGACGAATGAACATTATGCTGATCTGGTAGCAGAACAGTTGCCGGAGGCCAATCCCAACCGGATCCTCAAAGAGCCTATTCGCAGGAATACGTTGCCGAGTGTGGCTTGGGCTACAGCCTGTATCGAGCGTCTCTGTCCTCAGGCCAGGGTTATCGTTTCGCCGGCTGACCAACTGATTCTTCAGGAAAATAATTTTGATGAAGATATGTTGAAAGGACTGGATTTTGTAGGCCGTATGGACTGTTTGCTGACGATGGGCGTAAAACCGACCCGTCCGGATGTAGGTTATGGCTATATTCAGGCTCATGAGGAGATCCAGGAAGGGGTGTTCTCCCGTGTCAAATCCTTTACGGAAAAGCCGGCTCTTGAGTTTGCCAAGGTCTTTATGGAAAGTGGTGAGTTCTTCTGGAATACGGGATTGTTCCTTTATAGCATCAATGCGATGATGAAATCCATCTATGATCTGGTGCCTGACTACAGAGACAGTCTTACTGAAGCGATGGAGCAGCTTGACGATGATTTGATCCGTTGTGTTCCGGCTCATTTCGATACCTTGCCCAATTTGTCTCTTGATTACGGCATATTGGAAAAAAGTGAGAATGTATATGTGCAGATTTGTGATTTCGGATGGGCAGATCTTGGCTCCTGGTATTCTTTGCACAATGATACCCAGCATGACACAAAGGATAATGTCTTGTTGAACACGGAGGCTTTATTGTATAATAGTGAAGGGAATGTAATCTGTCTTCCCAAGGGCCGTATAGCCGTTATTGACGGTCTGAAAGGTTTCGTCGTGGCAGAGAAGGATAATATACTGATGATTTGTCCGAAGGATGACAACGCGGCATTACGCCGTATGATGACGGATGCCCAAATGGAATTGGGTGAGGAATTTATCTGACAACAATCGGTTGTCTGATATTTATGCAGGCCAGATTGGAACTGATTTTAGTAATACGTGGAGTTTGCGATGTCTGTGATCGTAAACTCCACTTTTTTGGGGGAAGCATGAAAAAATTATTCTTGCATGATTTTTGTGGCGTGAGAATAATGGATTTCCTCCCTTTTACTTTTGTTCCGGAAACCCCTTCACTCCTTCACCTTCCTTTGTTTATAAGGGATTTGGGGTGAACATGATCCTTCACCACTCCTTCACCTCTCCTTCATTTTCTTCTTTTTGAACTTTCGGGCAGATGTGATGATTGTATTTTAAAAATAAAATATCCTGACATGTTTAAAAAAGTAAAGCTTACTTTCAAAAAAGTAAGCTTTACTTTTCCAAAAGTAAGCTTTACTTTTTTGAAAGTTTGCCTAAGTCTTGGTTGCTCAAGGTAATTTTTATGAACAAATTGGACTGTTTTAACCTGTGAGGCCGGACAAGAGAGGTGAAGCCTGAATATTCATCTGTATTATATTGATAATCAATATGATATATAGTATAATGAAGAGGTGAAGCATTTTATGCAGGTTGCTTTCTTGGAGAGGGGGCTGTATGTGTGGGGCGCTTGTTGAAGGGGTCGGAATTCATACTGTTTTTCTCTTGTCAAAAAACCAACTTAAGGAAAATTGCAGGGACCAAACTTGTCATAAAAAGACAATCTGCTTTTTAAAAAAACAAGTTTGAAGAATTGATGAAATAAGGGGGTGAAAAGAAAAATGATGATGTGGGGAAGAGTAGGATGGATAATTTTAAGAAAAGCGGAGTTTACGCCATTATCCAGTCTGTAAACTCCGCTTTTCTTATTTATCTTCAGATGTGTAGTAACTTAAGATAGCATCAGCAGTGGCCTTGAATTCTTCCGGTGTGAAAGACTGCTTGGGGTTGTTGAAGAGCATGTCTTTTTCGCTCTGCATCGGGATAAGGTGGATGTGAGCATGTGGAACTTCCAGGCCAAGTACAGCTTGTCCTACTTTAATGCAAGGAAAAGCTTTCTTGATGGCAATAGCTACATGTTTGGCAAAAACCTGCATGGCTGCCAGTTCTTCATCACTCAAATCGAAGATGTAGTCTACTTCGCGTTTGGGAATGACCAGAGTATGTCCCTTTACCAGTGGATTGATATCGAGGAAAGCATAAAAATCCTCGTTTTCTGCACATTTGTAGCTTGGAATTTCGCCAGCTGCAATTTTACTGAATATAGAAGCCATAATTCAAAACGTGATGAAAAGGGTTATTCAAAAGAAATGTTTGTGATCTCCAGTTGAATGGTTCCCTGAGGAATCTTGATTTCAGCAATATCGCCGATTTTCTTGCCGAGCAATCCTTGTGCAATAGGGGTCTGTACGGAAATCTTTCCTTCGCGCAGGTTGGCTTCGGTTTCAGATACGATCGTATAGGTCATTTTCATGCCGTTCTTCACGTTCTTCATTTCTACCTTGGATAGGATCTGTACGGTATCAGCCTTTAGTTTTGAAGTGTCGATGATCTTGGCTTCGCTGATCACGGCTTTCAGCTGGTTGATCTTCATTTCCAGCATGGCCTGGTGTTCTTTTGCCGCATCGTATTCGGAATTCTCACTCAAGTCGCCTTTATCGCGTGCTTCGGCAATAGCGGCAGAAGCGGCAGGACGCTGTACGGTTTCCATTTCTTTAAGCTGGGCCACTAACTTGTCGTAGCCCTCTTGTGACATATAAGCCATAATATTTCCTCCTAATTTTTATTAATTTCAACTTAAGGTTAAAGATAAAAACAAAAGAATTCCGGCCATTGAGCCGGAACCCTTTCTTTATCTTCTCAAATTACATTGCAAAGATAAGCTTTAATTTCTGATTGGCAAAAATTTTTGCTTTTTTTTGTGTTTCACGGGGTTAAGAGCGTGTGACGGTTGTTCCGGACTTCTGATTTATGCCTGAGGCAGAATGGATGACCGCAGTCCGGAGTCTGATTTTTCAGAGTAAGGCTTCTATGGCTTTTCCGATATTCGGGATATTCTCGGAACGTGCTACCACATTGCCTTCACGGTCTATCAGGAAATAAGTCGGAATATTGCGGACCTGATAGAGGGCCAGATAATCTGAGGCGGTATTTTCTTTTTCGTATACACATATCCATGGAAGTGATTCGGTGACTGTTTTCCAGTAGTGTTCGTTCGGATCGATGGAAATCTGATATATTTCGAATCCTTTTGAGGCGTACTTTTGATAAAGCGTTCTGAGCTGCAGGGTCCGTTCCTGTGATTTGGGCATTGAATATGCCGTAAAGTCGAGCATGATGACTTTGTCCTGTATGTCGGAAAGTTTTCTGTAATGACCTCTGATGTCCGGCAGCTCGATATCAATAAAGCCGGCTTCCCTGACTTCGATGTTTTTGAGATTCTCCGGATTGATCTCCATGGTTTGTGGCGTTTTGGTATTTTTCAAGCCTTGTATGGCGATGTTGTAAAGATTCTCTGCCCGTTCCGTTCCGTTGTAGCGTTCGTTCCAGGCCGTAGCTACTGCGGCAACATATCTTACGTCTTCGTGATCGTTGACGGGGTCGAATACCAGCATGCGTCCGAGCGTCTGGAATACGGCAAAGTAGGCATACGAAGAGCTCGGATCTTTGGCTATGTAGTTTTTCTTGAGATCTTCTTTATATTGTAGAACGGCTTGCATGATAAGGCGGTCCTGTTCGCCGACCGTGATTTGCTTGTTTTGGGCTATTTGGTCGATTTTGGCCTGTACGGCATTTTGCTTAAGGCTGATTTCGCGGATGACTTCGCTGTTTTCAGATCCCTTGATTGTATAGTTTGTTGACATGGTCGGGAATTCGGCCTCAATCTGGATCTGTTCCGTAGAGTCAATGGCGATATTGATAATTTGCCGTTCTATCCTCAAGCGGAAAAATTCGGGGCAGGCAGGTCTTTTATGGCTGAATTCGAATTGTCCGTTATCGTCAAGCTTGACGGAGTCAATGGGGAGTGTGCCGTTTAAGGTCATTGCTTCGAAATATAAGGTTTTGTCTTTGGCCGAAGTAATATGTCCTTTGACGTCAAATTGTTCTCCCTTTTCCTTGCAGGCGCTGAGGCAGAACATGGAAATTAAAAGGATGAAGATGATTCTGTTCATAATGTATGTCTTTTTTTCGTTGGCAAATATACATATAATAAATGAAAGAATGCAACTGATGGCAGGTAATGTCCGAAGTGAAGGTTTGAATAATAGAACCTGTTTTCAAAGGATGGCTGACAGGGGTTTGAATGACAAATGTCATAAAAATAAGGCTCTATTCGTAAAAAAACACGGTTATTATGCATTTTTTTGTCTGGTAAACACCCAATTAATCAAGAAATATGTTTAAATTTGCCTGATCTATTGAAGAAATATTTTAGAAATCAAATGAATGTAATTACGAAGACAGTCGAATTGCCTGATGGAAGAACCATCAGCATCGAGACCGGGAAACTGGCCAAACAAGCCGATGGAGCCGTGATGCTTACCATGGGTAACACTATGCTCTTGGCCACCGTTTGTGCCGCCCAAGATGCCGTTCCCGGAACAGATTTTATGCCTTTACAGGTAGAGTACAGAGAAAAGTTTTCAGCAGCTGGCCGTTTCCCTGGAGGATTTACCAAGCGTGAAGGAAAAGCTTCAGATTATGAAATCCTGACGTGCCGTCTTGTAGACCGTGCATTGCGTCCTCTTTTCCCGAGCAACTATCATGCTGAGGTTTATGTAAATGTGATTCTTTATTCTGCCGATGGTGTAGATATGCCTGATGCATTGGCTGGTTTTGCCGCTTCAGCTGCATTGGCTGTTTCGGATATACCTTTTGAAGGTCCGATTTCAGAAGTCCGTGTTGCACGAATCAACGGAGAATATGTAGTAGATCCTACATACGCTCAGCTTGAACAGGCCGATATGGATATTATGGTCGGTGCTACGGAAGAAAACATCATGATGGTTGAAGGTGAAATGAAGGAAGTTTCAGAGCAGGATTTGCTGACTGCATTGAAAGTTGCCCATGAAGCCATCAAGCCGATGTGCCGTTTGCAGAAGGAACTGTCAAAAGAACTAGGTAAGGATGTTAAGCGTGAGTATTGTCATGAGGTGAACGATGAAGAACTTCGTGAGGAATGCAAGAAGGTTTGTTACGAACCGGCCTATCGCATTGCTCAGGAAGGAAACCGTGACAAGCATGCCCGCGAAGATGCTTTCATGGAGATCCGTGAAAACTTCAAGGTGGCTTATGCAGAGGCTCATCCTGAACTGTCTGAAGAAGAACTGGCAGAAAAGAATGCAATGATCGACCGTTATTATCATGATGTAGAGCGTGATGCCATGCGTCGTTGCGTGCTTGATGAAGGCAAGCGTCTGGATGGTCGTGCTACAACAGATATCCGTCCGATCTGGTGTGAGGTAAGTCCGCTTCCTGGTCCTCACGGTTCAGCAATCTTTACCCGTGGTGAAACTCAGTCTTTGTCTACCTGTACATTGGGTACTAAACTTGATGAGAAGATTGTAGATGAGGTCCTGGAACAGGGAAAGATGCGTTTCTTGCTTCATTACAATTTCCCTCCTTTCTCTACCGGTGAAGCTAAGGCTCAGCGTGGAGTAGGTCGTCGTGAAATCGGTCACGGACATTTGGCATGGAGAGGTCTTAAGGGTCAGATTCCTGAAGATTATCCTTATACAGTGCGTGTCGTATCAGATATTCTGGAGTCTAACGGATCTTCTTCCATGGCTACGGTTTGCGCCGGAACATTGGCTTTGATGGATGCAGGTGTGCCTATCAAGAATCCGGTGAGCGGTATTGCAATGGGATTGATCAAGAATCCGGGAGAGGACAAGTATGCTGTTCTTTCAGATATCTTGGGTGATGAAGATCACTTGGGTGATATGGACTTCAAGACCACTGGTACGGTTAACGGTTTGACTGCAACCCAGATGGATATCAAATGTGATGGTTTGAGCTATGAAATCCTGGAAAAGGCATTGATGCAGGCCAAGGCTGGTCGTGAGCATATTCTTGGCAAGATCACCGAATGTATGCCGGCTCCTCGTGCGGAACTTAAACCGCATGTACCTCGTATCGAGCAGATTACTATACCAAAGGAATTTATTGGTGCAGTGATTGGCCCGGGCGGAAAGATTATACAGGGTATTCAGGAAGAAACTGGCGCTGTGGTTACAATTGAAGAGACTGATGGCGTTGGTGTGGTACAGGTTAGTGGAGCCAACAAGGCTGTTATTGATGCTGCTTTGTCCAAGATCAAGAATATAGTAGCTATTCCTGAGGTAGGTGAAGTTTACGACGGTGTAGTTCGCAGCGTAATGCCTTATGGTGCATTTGTGGAATTTATGCCGGGACGTGACGGACTTTTGCATATCTCTGAGATTGACTGGAAGCGTTTGGAGACGGTTGAGGAAGCCGGTATCAAGGAAGGTGACCAGATCAAGGTGAAGTTGGTTGATATTGATCAGAAGACGGGTAAGTTTAAATTGTCTCGTCGTGTGTTGCTCGAAAAGCCGGAAGGTTACGTAGAGCGTCCTGCTCGTCGCGAGCGTCCTGAAAGAGGGGAACGTCGCGAGCGTCGTCCGCACAATAACGGTGAGCAGAAAGGCGAATAATTGTCTATTCTTTCATAGAAAATAATCAAAAGGCTGTCTGTTTTTGCAGGCGGCCTTTTGGCGTATTTTGAATGTTCCTTTTAAAAAGAGAATATTTGAATTACTAATAATAGACTTTGATCTGAAGTTGATCTTTGATTTCAAGAAGTAAAACACAAAAAAAGGAATCCGTAACGGATTCCTTTTTGCGCTTCAGGATGGGCTTGAACCAACGACCCCCTGATTAACAGTCAGGTGCTCTAACCAACTGAGCTACTGAAGCAGTGTTTTGAGTATTTCTCTCAATTGCGATGCAAAAGTAGTGCTTATTTTTGAAATATGCAACAACTTGGAGAAAAAAATACGTTTTTATGCAAAAAATATATAAGTATTAACAATAGAAAGGGGGATATTGTCGTGTAATCTCACATATTTATGTAAATTTGCTGCATGAAAAAGATATTTATAATGGCAGGACTGCTCATTGCAAGTATGAGCGCCTCGTTTGCACAGAAAAGTGATAATCATAACTTTGAAATCTCAAAGAATCTGGAGATTTTCAATGATATTTATAAGCAGTTGGACTTGTATTATGTGGATACTTTGTCTGCAGATACGGTGATCGGATGGGCTATAGACGGTATGTTGCAGCGCGTGGATCCTTTTACGGAATATTATCCGGAAGATAATATGAATGAACTGCGTGAAATGACAACAGGTAAATATGCCGGTGTTGGCGCGGTAATCCGTTATTATAAAAAGGAAGACCGTGTCATATTTGTTGAACCTTGGGAGGATAGTCCGGCTACTGATGTGGGGATTAAAAGCGGTGATGTCATATTGACTATTGACGGTGTGGATGTGAAGGGAAAGAATGTGTCTGACGTCAGCAAGATGCTGCGGGGTGATGCCGGCACTTCCTTTGAGTTGAAGGTTAAAAGATCCGGAAATCCGGATCCGCTGGTTTTTAAGGTGACCCGTAGGAATATTGTAATGCCGCCGGTTCCTTATTATGGAATGGTCGGAAATCAGGTGGGTTATATCTATTTTGACCGTTTTACGGAAAACTGTTCGCGTGATGTCCGTCGGGCTATCATAGATCTGAAGAAGCAGGGGGCGCAGTCGCTTATATTGGATATGAGAGGAAATGCGGGTGGTCTTCTTGTTGAGGCGGTTGAATTGGTGAATATGTTTGTACCAAAAGGACAAAAGGTGGTATATACAAAGGGTAAATTATCATCTGTCAATTCTGAATATACGACGACCAAGGAGCCGTTGGACGAAAAAATCCCTTTGGCTGTTCTGGTTGACGGTATGACGGCTTCGTCTGCTGAGATCGTATCCGGAGCATTGCAGGATTTGGATCGTGCCGTAATTATAGGTATGCGTACTTATGGCAAGGGGTTGGTTCAGGTGCCGCGTGAGGTGCCATATCATGGTAGTCTGAAAGTGACGACGAGCCGTTACTATATCCCGAGCGGGCGTTGTATTCAGGCCTATGATTATCGTCACTTGAATGCAGATGGTTCGGTAGGAACCGTTCCTGACAGTCTGACTAAGGTGTTTTATACGGCCGGAGGGCGTGAGGTCCGTGATGGTGGAGGAATAAAACCCGATATTGTGATGCAGCCTGACAGCTTGCCTGCATTGGTTTATGATGTGGCAGCCAGTGATGTGGCATTGGAATATGTATGTAATTATGTGGCTGCGCATCCGGAAATAGCTCCTGCCGGTGAGTTTGCACTTTCGGATAAGGATTATGAGGATTTTGTCAATCTCGTGGCAAAAAGTGATTTTACCTATAAGCGCAGAACGGAAGAAGTGCTGAAACTGTTGAAGAAGGCTGCTCAGTTCGAGGGCTGTTATGATGAAGCCAAAGATGAGTTTGAGGCTTTGGAGCAGAAAATGTCAGGAAATGTGACGGCGGATCTGATGCGCTTCAGAAAAGATCTCTCGGAGATACTGGAAAATGATATTGTAAGCCGTTATTATTTCCAAAAAGGAGCAATCAAGCAACAGCTCCGTGATGATAAGTTTGTAGAGAAGGCATTGGAAGTGTTCTCGGATGAGGATTATTATTATTCAATATTGTCTGTAAGTCGCAATGAGAAAAAATAAGTTGAATCATAACCGCCAGTTTATGTTTGGTATTATGGCGATGGCCATAGTTGTATTGGGAGTAGTGGTGCTCTTTTGGATGTGGTGCTTGCCTGATGGCGGTCTGAAAGGTCCGGCAGAACCTTGTTATTGTACGGTAAATATAGATGAGGCGTTTCTGGGCGACAGTCTGCAGGTGGTATGGAATGACAGTGTGATCTGTGACAAGGTGATAACAGAGAGTGATTCGGCAGTTGGTTTTCCGGTCGGATCTGCAGGTTTGCTTATGATTTCAGATGTCGGATCCGGAGTGACAGCTTCATCGAATGTATCAGAAGAAGGCGGATGCTTTGAACTTTATCGTGATCGGGGTGAATTGTTTATAAAATCCGTTCCGGACAATAAGGAATAGTTTGATTTTTATAAAATTACGGTCATTTATTTTGAGAATTGTATTAAAATGCTTAACTTTGTAAGCGTAAGATGAAATGAGGGGCTGATCAAGTCCCTCATTTTTTTCATATAATGTAATTCACATGATAGAAAAAAACGTTGTAAAAGAGTTAGTTGAAGAGTGGCTGCAGGATAAAGACTATTTCCTGGTTGACATTACCGTAAGTCCGGATGACAGAATAGTTGTAGAAATCGACCATGCTGAAGGTGTGTGGATAGACGATTGTGTGAGTCTGAGCCGTTACATTGAGTCAAAGCTCAGTCGTGATCAGGAAGATTACGAACTGGAGGTAGGAAGTGCCGGTATAGGACAGCCTTTCAAGGTGCTGCCACAGTATGTATGCCACATAGGAAAAGAAGTGGAAGTCCTGACTAAGGACGGCCGTAAGCTTCGTGGTATTCTGACGGCTGCAGAAGCAGATCATTTTGAACTGACTGTGAGTGTGAAGAAAAAATTGCCGGAACAGAAGCGTCCGCAACTGGTGGAGGAAGTATTGTCTTTCCCTTATGATGAAGTGAAGTATACCAAATATTTAATCCGTTTTAAATAAATCATGGCAAAGAAAGAAGAAACCGTAAATTTGATAGATACATTTTCGGAATTTAAGGAAAATAAGAATATTGACAGAGCTACTTTGGTGAGCGTACTCGAAGAAAGTTTTCGTAGCGTCATTGCAAAGCTTTTCGGATCAGATGACAATTATGATGTGATTGTCAATCCGGATAAGGGCGATTTCGAAATTTACCGTAACCGTATAGTCGTAAATGATGGTGAAGTAAAGGATGATAATCGAGAGATCTCGCTGAGCGAAGCCCGTGAAATAGATGCTGACTATGAACTTGGTGAGGAAGTGAGCGAGAGTGTGGACTTTGCGAAATTCGGACGCCGCGCCATATTGACTCTCAGACAGACACTTGCCAGCAAGATTCTGGAACTGGAGCATGACAGTCTTTATAACAAATATAAGGATCGCGTGGGTCAGGTGGTCAGTGCAGAAGTATATCAGGTTTGGAAGAAGGAAATGCTGTTGGTGGATGATGAGGGAAATGAGCTCATTTTGCCTAAGACAGAACAGATTCCTTCAGACTTCTATAGAAAGGGTGAGGCTGTAAGAGCGGTGGTATTGCGTGTGGATAATACTAATAATAATCCCAAGATTATTCTGAGCCGTACGTCACCGGTGTTCCTGCAGCGTTTGCTGGAAGCTGAAGTACCTGAGATTCATGACGGCATGATCGTAATCAAACGAATTGCACGTATGCCGGGAGAACGGGCAAAAATTGCCGTGGAAAGCTATGATGACCGTATTGATCCGGTAGGAGCCTGTGTAGGTGTGAAAGGAAGCCGTGTACACGGTATCGTGAGAGAACTTCGCGGTGAAAATATTGATGTGATCAATTATACCCAGAATATGTCGCTGTTTATTACACGCGCATTAAATCCTGCGAATGTCAATAGCATACGTCTTAATGAAGAGGAACGTAGAGCTGAAGTTTATCTTAATCCGGATCAGGTGTCACTTGCCATCGGTAAGGGAGGACTTAATATCAAGCTGGCCAGTATGCTGACGGAATATACGATTGATGTATTCCGTGAGGTTCAGGGACAGGAAGGAGAGGATGATGATGTTTATCTGGATGAATTTGCCAATGCCATCGAACCCTGGATTATAGAAGAGTTGAAGAAAATCGGTATGGTAACTGCCAAGGATGTTTTGAAGGCACCGCGTGAAATGCTTGTTTCACAGGCCGATCTTGAGGAGGAAACTGTGGATGATGTGTTGAGAATCTTAAAAGAAGAATTTGAGGAATAATAGCCTATGAGTATCAGATTAAATAAAGTAACAAAAGAATGCAATGTCGGCCTGCAGACTGCAGTGGAGTTCCTGCAGAAAAATGGATTTGCCGATATCGAACCCAACCCGAATGCCAAGATCAGTGATGAGCAGTATCGCATGCTCGTGGCTGAGTTCAAGAAGGATAAGGGATTGCGGGACGATGCCGACAATATTAGCCGGCAAAGACAGCATAAGGAAAAGAAAGAGACAATCGCTATACCTCAGCAGGAAACACAGACCGTTAGAATTGATGCTGTGGATCCTAAGCCAGAAAAACGGATCAAGGTGGTAGGACACATCGATCTGGACACTTTGTCCGGACGCAAGACTGTGAAAGAAACACAGTCACCAGTGCAACAAGAAAGTGACGGATCAGCCGAAAGCCTGAATGAAGAGAAAAACGAAGAAAACAAACTAGAGAAGCAAACAGAAAACGTGGAAAAAACACATCAGGAAGAAATAGGGGCTGAACAGGAAGACGGTGTGTTCCGCCTGAATCATAGTGCGCAGGTAACACCGCAACTTAAGGTGAAAGGCCATATTGATCTCGACAGTCTGAATCAGTCTACGCGTCCCAGAAAGAAAAGTAAGGAAGAGAAGCGTAAGGAACGTGAGGAGAAAAACCGTCAGATGCATGCTGACAAACGGCAAGGTGCACAGAATGCAGGATCTGCAGCCGGCAATAATAATGACGGCAACAAGAAAAAGAGAGTGCGGGTCGGCAAGGAACGTGTCGATGTGAATGCCGTTGGCGGACAGCAGGGCAATGGTGCTTCACAGGCGTCCAATAAGAAGAACAATTCTCGTAATGATAATGGTCATGACCGTCAGAACGGTAAACAGAATGGCGGTAAGAAAAACAATAACCGTCAGCCGGCTTTCAAGGCTGAAGTCTCAGATGAGGATGTAGCAAAACAGGTGAAGGAGACATTGGCACGGTTGACTAATAAGACCAAAACAAACAAGGGTGCCAAGTATCGTAAGGAAAAACGTGAAAATGCACGTGCAAGTCTGGAGGAGCAGCTTGAAGAACAGGCAGCAGAGAGCAAGATCCTTAAGCTGACAGAATTCGTGACTGCCAACGAATTGGCTGTAATGATGGATGTGCCTGTAACACAGGTTATCGCAACCTGTATGAGTATTGGTATCATGGTGTCTATCAATCAGCGTCTGGATGCAGAAACGATTAATCTGGTAGCAGAAGAATTCGGATTCAAGACCGAATATGTCAGTGCGGAAGTTTCTGAAGCCGTCAATGAAGAAGAGGATGATGAAGAAGATCTTGTACCACGTGCTCCGATTGTGACCGTGATGGGTCATGTGGACCATGGTAAGACTTCATTGTTGGACTATATCCGCAAGACAAACGTTATTGCCGGTGAGGCCGGAGGTATCACCCAGCATATCGGTGCCTATAATGTGGAATTGGAAGACGGACGTCATATTACTTTCCTTGATACACCGGGACACGAAGCCTTTACGGCCATGCGTGCCCGTGGAGCACAGGTTACGGATATCGCCATCATTATTATTGCAGCAGATGATGATATTATGCCACAGACTAAGGAGGCAATCAATCATGCTGTAGCTGCTAATGTACCAATTGTATTCGCAATCAACAAGATAGATAAACCAGCCGCTAATCCGGACAAGATTAAGGAGGGATTGGCTGCCATGAATTTCCTGGTAGAAGACTGGGGAGGAAAATACCAGAGCCAGGATATCTCTGCCAAGAAGGGAATCGGTGTGGATGAATTGCTTGAAAAGGTTCTTCTTGAAGCAGAAATGCTTGACCTGAAGGCAAATCCGAATCGTAAGGCTACAGGATCTGTCATCGAATCCTCATTGGATAAAGGACGTGGTTATGTCGCTACGGTCCTGGTTTCCAACGGTACGCTCCGAATGGGAGATATCGTGTTGGCGGGAACAAATTACGGTCGTATCAAGGCCATGTTCAACGAACGAAACCAGCGTGTGAAGGAGATTGGTCCGGCACAGGCTGCAACAATTCTCGGTTTGAACGGTGCTCCTACGGCTGGTGACACATTCCATGTGATGGATACGGAACAGGAAGCCCGTGAAATTACCAACAAACGCGAACAGTTGCAACGCGAACAGGGACTGCGTACACAGAAGATGCTTACCCTTGATGAAGTGGGACGACGCATTGCATTGGGTGGTTTCCAGGAACTCAATATTATTGTGAAGGGTGACGTGGATGGTTCTATCGAGGCACTTAGTGATTCGCTTATTAAGTTGTCTACTGAGAAAATCGCTGTCAATGTCATCCATAAGGCTGTCGGTCAGATATCAGAAAGTGATGTGGCGCTGGCTGCTGCTTCTGAAGCTATTATTATCGGATTCCAGGTTCGTCCTTCGGCAACAGCACGTAAGATGGCAGAACAGCAAGGCGTTGATATCCGTTTGTATTCTATCATCTACGATGCCATAGAGGAAGTGAAGTCTGCTATGGAAGGTATGTTGGCTCCTGAAGTGAAAGAAGAAGTGACTGCAACTCTTGAGGTTCGTCAGGTTTATCATATCAGCAAGGTCGGTACGGTGGCCGGAGCTTATGTGATGGACGGTAAGGTACAGCGTTCTAACAAGGCCCGTCTGATTCGTGATGGTATTGTGGTGCATACGGGACAGATCAATGCCCTCAAACGTTTCAAGGACGACGTGAAGGAAGTCGGTGTCAACTTTGAGTGCGGTATTAGCCTTGTGAACTATAATGATATCCGCGAAGGAGATATTATCGAAACCTATCAGGAAGTAGAAGTCAAAGCTAAATTGTAAACACACCGTGAATGCACTGGATATTATTATCATGGTAGTGCTCCTTTTCGGTATGGTCAAAGGCTGGATAAGCGGATTTTTCCGTCAGATAGCTTCTATTGCGGGTGTAATCCTGGGCTTGTTGCTGGCTACGATGCTTTATATCACGGTCGGTGACTGGCTGGCACCGCAAATTGGAATGGTGCGTGGTGTAGCCCGTGCGTTGGCTTTCATCCTGATTTGGATAGGAGTGCCGCTGGCTTTGTCCATAGTGGCTTATTTCCTGACCAAAACGGCTGAAACGCTTTGTCTTGGCGGATTAAATCGTTTGGGAGGCGCGCTTGTAGGCGGATTGAAATATGTCGTATTTTTCAGTTGTGTACTGAATGTCGGCATTTGGCTTCAGGTCATGGATGAGCCACGCCACACGACATCTCGCTTGTATGCTCCGATGACGGCTATATCGGGAGTGTTGTTTGATTATTGTGCGGACCATTTCCGTGAAGCGGCCAAAGAGCATACGGAAAAGGTATCGTAACGGAAAAGGCAGGAAGGTCTCTCAAGAAAAACGTTCAGCTAGCTGGAATGCTTTTTTTGAGAAACCTTTTTTCTTTAGGTGAATAAAAAGATTTGATATGGAAGAAAAAAACAAGTTTGTTAAAGAAGTCGCCGATAAAAAGTATGAATACGGTTTTACGACTGACGTGCAGACTGAAATCATAGAGAAAGGACTGAATGAGGATGTGGTGCGTCTGATATCTTCCAAAAAGGAAGAGCCGGAATGGCTTTTGGAATTCCGGTTGAAGGCATTCCGTTACTGGCAGGAGCAAAAACAGCCGGAATGGGGACATCTGAAAATGCCCGAAATAGACTATCAGGCTATATCCTATTACGCTGATCCTACAAAAGGTGCCAAAAAAGACGGTCCGAAATCACTGGATGAAATTGATCCGGAGTTGATGAAAACCTTCGATAAGCTGGGTATTCCGTTGGAGGAACGTCTGGCATTGAGCGGGACGGCTGTGGATGCCGTGATGGACTCTGTGTCTGTGAAGACCACTTTTAAGGAAAAATTGTCGGAACGGGGCATTATATTCTGTTCAATCAGCGAAGCCGTACGTGAATATCCGGATCTCGTCAGACAATATTTGGGATCAGTAGTGCCGTATCGTGACAATTATTTCGCAGCCTTGAATTCGGCTGTGTTCAGCGATGGTTCTTTCGTGTATATTCCGAAAGGAGTTCGTTGTCCGATGGAGCTGTCTACTTATTTTCGTATCAATGCGCGGAATACAGGACAGTTTGAGCGTACGTTGATTGTATGTGATGATGGTGGCTACGTATCCTATCTGGAAGGTTGTACGGCTCCGATGCGTGATGAAAACCAGTTGCATGCGGCTATCGTGGAGATTGTCGTGAACGAGAATGCTGAAGTGAAATACAGCACGGTTCAGAACTGGTATCCTGGTGATGCTGAAGGTAAGGGAGGTGTATTGAATCTTGTAACCAAACGTGGCCATTTGCGTGGTGCCAACAGCAAGCTGTCATGGACACAGGTTGAAACGGGATCTGCCATTACCTGGAAGTATCCGAGTTGTGTATTGAGCGGTGATAATTCCCAGGCTGAGTTTTATAGTGTGGCAGTAACCAACAATTATCAGCAGGCAGATACCGGTACCAAGATGATTCATATTGGCAAGAATACCAAGAGTACGATTATCAGTAAGGGTATTTCAGCCGGTAAGAGTCAGAATTCCTACAGGGGACTGGTCAGAGTGGCTGCAGGAGCTGATGGTGCACGTAATTACAGTTCATGTGACTCACTTTTGTTGGGCAGCACCTGTGGAGCGCATACTTTCCCTTATATGGATGTACACAATAATACAGCCATCGTGGAACATGAAGCGACGACTTCTAAAATATCCGAAGAGCAGTTGTTCTACTGTAATCAGCGTGGTATTCCTACGGAAGAGGCTGTCGGACTCATTGTCAACGGATATGCCAAGGATGTGATCAATAAGTTGCCGATGGAGTTTGCGGTAGAAGCGCAGAAATTGTTGAATGTTTCATTAGAAGGAACAGTAGGATAATTCAGAATCAGACGGTGGGGTGCATGTCGCCCCCTGTCCATATAATCATAAACATCTATGTTAGAAATAAAAGACTTGCATGCCAGTATTAATGGCAAAGAGATATTAAAAGGAATCGATCTGGTTATCAGACCGGGCGAGATACATGCCCTGATGGGGCAGAATGGAGCGGGTAAGAGTACGCTGAGCAATGTATTGGTCGGTAATCCCGCTTATGAGGTCACTCGCGGAAGTGTGACATTTAATGGAAAAGATCTTCTGGCACTTAAACCGGAAGAACGGGCACATGAAGGATTGTTCCTTTCATTCCAACAGCCGGTGGAGATTCCCGGTGTTTCAATGGTAAACTTCATGCGTGCGGCTATCAATGCCAAACGGAAATACCATAATCAGGAACCGTTGAGTGCAGGCGATTTCCTGAAGATGATGCGTGAGAAACGTAAAATTGTTGAATTGGACAGTAAATTGGCCAACCGTTCGGTAAACGAAGGATTCAGTGGCGGAGAAAAGAAGCGCAATGAAATTTTTCAGATGGCGATGTTGGAACCGACCTTGAGTATCCTTGATGAAACTGATTCCGGTCTGGATGTAGATGCCCTGCGTATTGTGGCTGAAGGCTTCAACAAATTGCGTACACCGGAAACTTCAGCATTGGTTATTACCCATTATCAGCGTTTGCTGGATTATCTGAAACCGGATATTGTACATGTCCTGTTGAACGGACGTATTGTAAAGACCGGTGGCCCGGAACTGGCTCTTGAGATTGAAAAGAAAGGCTTTGACTGGATTAAGGCCGAAGTCGGAGAATAACAGTTTGACTGAATATGCAGTCTGAAGGAGGACTGTCAGGCCAGTCAAATTAAAACAGAAAGATGAAATGAACAGCGAACAGCAATATATTAATTTATTTACGGAATGCCGTGAGATGATCGACCGTCATAGTGCTCCGGTATTGAATGCTTTGCGCCAGCAGGCGTTTGAGGATTTCTCCCGGACAGGTTTTCCGACAAAGAAAGCGGAACGCTACAAGTATACGGATGTGGCGGCTGCTTTTGCACCTGACTATGGTCTTAATCTGAATCGTCTGGACATTCCTGTCAATCCTTATGAGGCTTTCCGGTGTGACGTGCCTAATCTGAGCACTTCGCTATATTTTATGGTGAATGATGCCTTTTACAGTAAATCTCTGCCGACAGTGGCTTTGCCGGAGGGCGTATTGGTTTGTTCTTTAAAGGAAGCCGCTGAAAAATATCCTGAACGGATTGCTTCTTACTACGGACAGTTGGCCCGAACGGATAAGGATGCCATAAATGCGCTTAATACCATGTTGGCTCAGGATGGTCTTTTTATCTTTATCCCGCGTGGAGTGGCGGTAGAACGGACCATTCAGATCGTGAATATACTTCGTTCGGATGTAGATCTGATGGTCAATCGTCGTGTGCTGATTATTTTGGAAGAATGTGCGCAGGCTCGTATTCTCGTTTGTGATCATGCTGCTGACGACCGTAACTTCTTGACGACACAAGTTGTTGAAGTCTTTGCGGAAGAGAATGCCCGCCTTGAGTTGTATGAACTGGAAGAGACTCATGTCAAGAATCGTCGGTTCAGCAATATGTTTGTTGAACAGCGTCGGGACAGCAGTGTGACTTTACATAGCATTACGCTTCATAACGGACTGACCCGTAACCGTACGGATGTTAATCTTTCCGGTACAGGAGCCGAAACCAATCTTTACGGCTGTGTGATAGCTGATAAGACCCAGCATGTGGACAACAATACCTTGATAGATCATCGCATGTCGCATTGTACCAGCAATCAGCTTTACAAATATGTATTGGATGACAAGGCGACAGGAGCGTTTGCCGGAAGAGTACTGGTTCGTCAGAATGCCCAGCAGACGGTATCTACAGAGCGCAATGCCAATTTGTGTACGACCAATGAGGCGCGTATGTATACCCAGCCTATGTTGGAGATTTATGCGGATGATGTCAAGTGTAGTCATGGTTCTACCGTAGGACAACTTAATGAACAGGCTTTGTTCTATATGCAACAGCGGGGAATCAGTCGTGAAGAAGCCATGATGTTGCTCAAGTTTGCGTTTGCAGGTGAAGTGATCGATTGCATCGGTTTGGAGGCCTTGCGTGACCGTCTTCACCATCTCGTCGAGAAACGTTTCAGAGGCGAATTAAGTAAATGTGCCGGATGTAAATTATGTAAATAAAGTCAATCATGTACGATATACAGAAAATACGCGAAGATTTTCCGATTCTTTCAAGGCAGGTTTACGGCCGTCCGTTGGTGTACCTTGATAATGGAGCCACGACACAAAAGCCGCGTGCTGTGGTAGAGGCTATGACGGAGGAATACTATAATGTCAATGCCAATGTACATCGTGGTGTTCACTTCCTGTCGCAGCAGGCTACCGAGCTCCATGAGGCTGCCCGTGAGACAGTACGGCGTTTTCTGAATGCAAGGAGTACCAATGAAATCGTTTTTACCCGTGGAACAACTGAAAGTATCAATCTGGTGGCCACTACATTCGGTGATGCTTTTCTTAATGAGGGTGATGAAGTCATCATCAGTGAGATGGAACATCATTCCAATATTGTCAGTTGGCAATTGGTACAGGCGCGTAAGGGAATTCGTCTTCGGGTTATTCCTGTGACGGACAATGGTGAATTATGCCTTGATGAATACGAACGTTTATTCAATGAACATACCCGTCTGGTCAGCATTACGCATGTCAGCAATGTATTGGGAACGGTTAATCCCGTAAAGGATATGATCGCGACAGCACATTCTCATGGTGTCCCTGTATTGGTTGACGGTGCACAGAGTACACCGCATTTTGCGGTAGATGTGCAGGAACTGGATTGTGATTTCTTTGCGTTTAGCGGCCATAAGATCTATGGTCCGACAGGAGTGGGAGTACTCTATGGAAAAGAAGAATGGTTAGATAAGCTTCCGCCGTATATGGGAGGAGGCGAGATGATCAAACGTGTAACCTTCGAGAAAACCACTTTTAATGAGTTGCCGTATAAGTTTGAGGCCGGTACACCGGATTATGTGGCAACAACCGGTCTTGCACGTGCTTTGGATTATGTAACAGCTTTAGGTATGGATAACATCTATGCTCATGAGCAGGAACTGACCCGTTATGCCATGCAAAAGATGGCGGATATAGAGGGTATGCGGTTTATTGGCACACCTTCGCATAAAGATGCTGTCATTTCGTTCCTGGTTGGTGATATTCATCATCTGGATATGGGAACGTTGCTTGACCGTCTTGGCATTGCTGTGCGAACAGGACATCACTGTGCAGAACCCTTGATGCACCGTTTTGGTATAGAGGGTACTGTACGCGCCTCTTTTGGTCTTTATAACACATTGGAAGAAGTAGATGTTCTGGTGGAAGGTATCAAGCGTGTATCCCGTATGTTCTAAAAATAATTTTTGAGGATATAAATTGGCAAGTGTGTATCAGTCTGATACACACTTGCCAATTTTTTTATATTGTAGGGATGGTGTATATGTTGTTACCGTATTCGCTAATAAAGGGGTGACTTTTATGGATTGGTTGGTTTTTCTTAATACCAGTCCCTGAGAGCGCAGTATTCAGCATTCTGCTCGTCAGCAATGTTATAAAGTTCTTCGTAGGCTTCTTCTTCTGTTTCTCCGTAAGCGTAGCAGCTAGGGTTTTGTGTCAGATAAGCATAAAAATAACCGTCTTCTGTCTGTTCGATGCAGCAAGGATAGTGAGTTTTTGTCATAAGGCATTCAGTATTTAAGTATTATGCTGCAAAAATACTTGGCAAAGATTACATGTAAATGACAAACCCAATAAAAGTAGGTTACTTCCAGAAAGACAAGTGATTGATCATTTCAATCAGATTTCAGAAAGCACAAAAAAAGGAAACCAGAAACGGGACGGCAAAATCAATGGTTAGTCCATGGAAGATACTGACCGGTACAAATTCGGCACCGCACACACGTGAGATAACCGGAAGGGTCGTATCTTCCGTAGTGCAGCCTCCTGCGGTAATAGGTGCCAGAGGTCCGAACCATCTATAAATCAGCGGAGCGCCTATAAGCGTGATGATTTCTCTTAAAATATTAGTCATCAAAGCTAATGTGCCAAGTTCTGCTCCTTTGGCCTCTGTGACCAGAATGCCAGATAGGGAATAGTAACCGAATCCGGATCCTACAGCCAACCATTCATAAAGGCTATGTCTGGTAATAAGCAATTCGGTCAGAGCTATGCCGGAGAGTGTACCAATGACAGTCACAAACGGAAGCCACATCAGTCGTTTGTCCAGTTGGCGGATATGTTGTCGTATTTCCGCACTTTGTCCGATGTTGAATCCTACACATCCCATCAGTAGACAAAGTACATAAAAACTGGCTTTCTCTGGTATTGATGGAAGTAGAACGGTATATCCGGCAATACAGCCTATGGCGAAAAAGACAACAATAATAAGGCTGTCTTTCATTTGCATCCAGATGCTTTGCCGTTCTTTAATGTTCTCTCTTCCATATTTCATGTTACGTTTGTTGGTCAGTATGTGCCAGAAAACGAGTGCTGCGATTCCACTGCCGACAACGGTAAGGACAGCAGCTATTGCGGCTTCTATTCCTAGCCGGTCGAGTGAATTGACAAGCTGATGATTGCTGCCTGTTTCCACTCCTAATAGAAACAGCATGATCCAAATGATATAACTGATGAGGCCGCCAATCCATTTTTGCGGAAAACGCCGCAGCAGGTAACCTGCCATTGCACTGCACCAAAGACACAATAATACTGTAATCATGTTACAAAGGTCGGCTATTTTAGCCGCTCAACCAAATTCAGAATAGAAAACTTGTTTTTGCGTATAGAAAAATAAAAATAGACGAGATCTCAAACAGAACAAATGAGATAGAAATGGTACCTTTGCATTAATATGGTCAATGGTATAAAATAGAATTAAAATGTTATTATCTTGTATGACTCCCGGAAGGATAGAAGCCGGTTGTGATGAGGCAGGGCGTGGGTGTCTGGCTGGTGCCGTTTTTGCGGCTGCCGTAATCCTGCCAGCCGATTATCAGAACGAAAATTTGGATGATTCCAAAAAGCTGAGCGAAAAAAAACGCTATCAGTTAAGAGACGAGATTGAGCGTGATGCTTTAGCCTGGGCTGTAGGAATAGTGAGCCCGGAAGAAATAGATAAGATCAATATCCTTAATGCTTCTTTCCTGGCCATGCACAGGGCTCTGGATCGGCTTGATGTACGTCCGGAGGCCTTGCTTATAGACGGTAATCGCTTCAAGCCTTATAAAGATATTCCCCATACGACGGTTGTCAAAGGAGACGGTAAATACATGAGTATTGCTGCGGCTTCCATACTAGCCAAGACTTACCGCGATGATTATATGATGAAACTTCATCAGGAATATCCCCAATATCATTGGGATTCTAATAAAGGTTATCCGTCGAAGGCACATCGCGAAGCGATCCGGATTTTTGGAACGACCCCTTACCATCGTATGAGTTATAATTTGTTGGGAGATGGTCAGCTGATGCTTTTTTAATTATTTCATTCTTATCAATAGTTCAAAGTTATTTTTTACATTTGTAAATTTCTTGTTAAGCTCCTGTTTTAATTTTTTAAAACTATAAAGAACATAAGAAAGATATATTGCATACTGATGGTTTATAGGTTCTTTTCTGCATTTCAAAGTATGGGAGAATAGCTGTAATAGGGATTGCTATCAATTCTAGCGATAAAAATACAGCACTTTATAAAAAGAGATGCCAAGATCCATTTTCAATGGGGTTTTGGCATCTCTATATTTATAGAGGGTTAGATTTTCTTTATATTGATGATATAACGGTCGTTTTCGTTTCCCGTCTCATCAAATATTTGTACGATTTTGATTACACAAATAGCTTTGTTCCCTCTTCCGGCTAGAATGATGTCATTTGCTTTAAGCCCTTTTATTTTAGGATTTGAAATAGTAGCAGCGTAAGTTTCTGTAACACTTTGATACGTAGCATTACCGTAATCGAAGTTATTGGCTCTTGCAAAGTATATGTTAGTATTGGTATGCCATTCTGTTGGTATGGTTGTTTCAGATGTTGTTTCGTTGGGGATAAAAAGATCAATATCAGCAGAATCAGCAAGTGAATACATTATAGGTCTGAGGTTCTCTAAACATAATGCATTGGGATGTTCATCTGTTTCTACACTATAAAGTGTAATTCCAGCTGTTTCCTGTAAGAGATAATCGCGTTTGATTACTTTAATTGTACGAGATGTTTCCTGTGAGTCTCCATTTATATTAGTAGCACTAAAAGTCAGTTTGACATTCGTAGAATCTGTATCAAGCATAGGAGCTTTATAAAAATATTTGAAAGTCACGGATTCTTTATTGACAATAGAATCAAGAAGTGCAATTACCCCTCTTTGTGAATCGAATGAAGAAACGTTGATTTTATTTAACGGCCCATGAATACTGTTGGTTTCAATAGTTATTTCACATATTTCATTACTGTATATAACGGTATTGTTTCTAAGATCGGTGAAGACTGTAATTGGTGATGCATCTTCATCGTCTGTACAATTACTGAATGTGATTAGCGAAGAACAGAAAATCAGAGTTGCTATTAGTTTATTCATCGTTTTTATTTAATAAAACGAAAACTGTACCTCTTTTATTATGAATCTTGAGGTAAAATCCGGAAAGTTTAATATAAGATTCATTTAAAAGAATGTACAGTTCTCAAATTTTATATGTATTTTTAATTAGCTTCGCCTTTTTTAAGTTTGTAGGCTCTTATGGTTGCTTTTTCTGTGACTGTACTACCAAGAAATAGTCTTTCTTTTACTTTCGTACGTCGCATAACCTGGAAATAACGTGCTTCCGGGAATTGTTGCAAAACTTTGTAGGTGGCGTGATCTAATTTGCCCATACTTCCATTCCAGTTTGGATCAAGGCGTGCTATTTGTTTTTGCGTACCATCATATTCAATACCGTTTATGGTATGGATATTTTTGATAAAACCGAGATACGAACTGTATGTGACTTCTATTTCTGTTTCGCCTACATATTCAAGATCACTCATTAGCAGATGTAGCTGTGTGATTTGTGGACTAAAAGTCCTGTTGAATGTGGCTGTACCACAACTTTGCAGTAAGAGTACTAAAGTTGTTATGATTAAAAATTGAATTTTTTTCATTTTAGTAGATTATTTAAAATAGTACGTCAGGGTAATACGGAATTGACTTCCTATTTCACCTTTACTGGCTTTAAGCTCATCGTATTGTTCTTTTCCAAGTCCTTTTTCAGATAGCATTGGGAGTTCTTCCAAACTTGGACTATAACTGATTTGTTCGTCTTCGCCTTGCATTTTACTTTCATTCTTATAACGTAATCTGGTGTCGAATAAAGAAGATATACCATATTCAACACCAAGTGCAAGTGGAAGATCACCAATAAATGCTTGAAGACCTATAAAAGCACCAAGTCCGATTTGGAAAGAGGCTTTTCTTGTGTTCTGATAGTTATCGTCGCCGTCAAGTTCGGAATAAACAGAATTTCTGCTCCATCCAATAGGCATTTCTGCTCCTGCATAAACATCCAATAAGTTGTGTTTGTTAAAATGGTATGCAAATCCGGGATAAAATCTGTTGTAAGATTCAACGATCTTATTCTTGGTTTCGTATGTATGATCTTCTCCTTCTATATCGCCTTTTATGGTTTCTCTCTTTTTATAAATTTCGACACCGAGTCTAGCCTCAAACTCATCGGTAACCATGTATTTGAAATTGACAAGTGGTAGCGGATCTATTTTAACATCACTTTTTCCTATACCCTTGAACATATTAGATGTGGCTCCCATATAAAGACCGAAATCACCAGCTTCTGGCCTGTTTCCTGTAGCAATTTTTTTGGCTGTAGGATTACCTGTTGTAATCTGTGCCATCAAAGGCATACTTGCAAATAAGGCAAGTAGAGCCGGAAAGAATAACTTTTTCATGTCTGATCTTTTTAATAGTTTAACTTGAGTTTAATGTTAAATTTTATGTTTTTGCAAAAGTATGAATAAAAATTTAAATAACAAATTTTTTATAAAAAACATTTTCTTTTATTTCTTCTGATATAAAAATGGACAGTAGTAAACTATAAATTCAAATTATATTCGTAAATTTGCAAGACGATAAAAATCATAGTATTAAAATATAAAGAATTATGGCAAAGAAAGCACTTTTGATGATCCTCGACGGATGGGGAATCGGCAATCATGGTAAAGGAGATGTGATTTTTCAGACTTCTACACCATATATGGATTATTTGGCCCAGAATTATCCGATGTCTGAATTGCAGGCTTCAGGTGAAAATGTGGGTTTGCCCGACGGTCAGATGGGTAATTCCGAGGTAGGTCATCTGAATATTGGTGCAGGACGTATTGTATATCAGGATCTTGTTAAGATTAACCGCGCTTGTGCAGACGGAAGCATTCTTAAGAATCCTGAAATCGTTTCAGCTTATGAATATGCCAAGAATACTGGTAAAAGCGTACATTTGATGGGATTGACCTCAAATGGAGGTGTACATTCATCTCTTGATCATCTGTTTACATTGTGCGGTATTTCCAAGGAATATGGTATTGCAAATACTTATGTACATTGTTTCATGGATGGACGTGATACTGATCCAAAGAGCGGAAAAGGATTTATCGAGCAGTTGCAGGCAGAGTGTGACAAGACTGGCTGCAAGATCGCTTCTATCATTGGCCGTTTCTATGCTATGGACCGTGACAAGCGTTGGGAACGTGTGAAGGAAGCTTACGATTTGCTGGTTAAGGGAGTCGGCAAGCAGGCTACTGACATGGTTGCAGCCATGGAAGAAAGCTATGCAGAAGGCGTGACAGATGAATTCATCAAGCCTATCAACAATTCAACTGTGGACGGTACAATCAAGGAAGGTGACGTTGTGATCTTCTTTAATTACCGTAACGACCGCGCCAAGGAGTTGACTATTGTGTTGACCCAGCAGGATATGCCGGAACAGGGCATGATGACTATCCCCGGATTGCAGTATTACTGCATGACACCGTATGATGCCAGCTTTACAGGTGTGCATATTCTCTTCCCGAAAGAAAATGTGCAGAATACCTTGGGTGAATATCTGAGCAGCAAGGGATTGAAGCAGCTTCACACTGCTGAAACCGAAAAGTATGCTCATGTAACATTCTTCTTCAATGGTGGTCGTGAAACTCCGTATGAAGGTGAGGAACGTATTCTGGTGGCTTCTCCGAAAGTGGCTACATACGATTTGAAGCCTGAAATGAGTGCATTTGAGGTAAAAGACAAACTCGTGGCTGCCATCAAGGAAGACAAGTACGATTTCATCGTAGTTAATTTTGCCAATGGTGATATGGTGGGTCATACCGGTATTTACGAGGCTATAGAGAAGGCTGTGAAGGCTGTCGACGCCTGCGTAAACGAAGTAGTGGAAGCTGCCAAGGCTACTGGTTATGAAACAATCATTATTGCCGATCATGGTAATGCAGACAATGCTATCAATGCAGATGGTACACCTAATACGGCTCATTCATTGAATCCAGTTCCTTTCATTTACGTTACAGAGAACAAGAACGCAAAGGTAGAGAATGGAATTCTGGCCGATGTGGCACCTTCAATTCTGCATATCATGGGATTGGAACAGCCTGCTGATATGACAGGAAAGAATCTGATTAAAGACTGATCAGGTTTCTGATATATTTAATATCGCAATGAAGCCGTTTGGCCTGCTGTCTGTTGACAATGGCGAAACGGCTTCTTTTTATGCTTTTTATTGTTCTTTTTTGCTATAGGAATATGGCTACCGTCCACATTCTGAAGTAATCCATGCTCATGTAGAGATAACCGCCATAACGGTTTTTTCTGCCCCAGGAATTCTGCCCTATCAGATAGAGACTGCCGTTGGAATCGCGGGCCAGTCCCATCAGCAGAATGGCATGGTTGTCGTGGAGAAGCCCTTTTTGATAATTGGATTGTCTGTCTTTGGCTGATACCGTCTTACCATGCCAGACAGCCAGACCTTCCCGCCAATAGAATCCATCGTTACTGATATCTCCTTCCCATACGACGGTGCCGCCCTCCTGAATGGTTTTAACAGTGAGGTTGCAGAGAGAGTCGAGAGGCAGATTGAGAAACAGGCGATGTTCATAATTATCCGGATAGTTTAAAGGAATATACCGGTTGAAAGGCTGATCGGTCAGACTGGTTAAGGGAGTTACAGGCTTTGTATTCTCAGTCAGTATGTGGTAAAAGGAGAGCGGATCGGTGTAATGTGAGCCATAACTGTTGATGGAATCGGGAACCTTGCCCATATAACGGTCCATAATAAGTGCCGCTTTCTGATAGAATACGCTGACGCTGTCCGGTGCATTTTGGTATCGTTTGAGCAGTTTGTTCAGTTCTTTGTTCATTTCCCTTAATTGTGCTTGTGGTTGTTCGGGATAGTCTTTCTGCCGTACAATACCATATTTTTGAGCCAATGACAGAAATGTGTGTCCCATACCTCTTATAGAGATTTTTTCATTTTTTCCTGTGAAGGCACGCTGGCAGGCTTCCTCATAGGCTTTGCGGGTGATGAACCAGGGGGACAGACTGACGGAATCATTACGGGTAATCAGCCTATTTTCCAGATGTCCGGTCATGGCGTATGCCCAGCAGCTTTCGGCCTGTCCCTGATTTTTGGGAACGCGGCATACACGGCTCAGATGTATGATTTCCGGTTTGATTTCCGGAGCAGGTTTTTGACAGCCGACCACTGTAATCAGCCATAATACAGAAGGTAAGATAAATATTTTTTTCATTTTGCAAAGGTATGGAATTTGTTAGAATTATAAGATGGTTCCATATATTTTTGGATATGAATTTTGTTTATTCTAAATGAATTACCTATATTTGTCCGAACCTTAATTGAAAATTGTTGTAGAGAACCCTATTAATAACTATTTTTTTACTAACAACTAAACTGGAAAAACGTATGAAAACATGTAAGCTTTATTTTTCATTGTTTTGTCTTTTCGCTGTCCTGGCGTTTGTGACTACTGGTTGTGGCAATGACGATGATGAACAGGAACAACAGTTTACCGTGATTTTTGATTCTCAGGGAGGAAGTCAGGTTGCTTCCCAAATGGTAGCTCCGGGAAGCAAGGTGAGAGAGCCGTTGGCTCCAACCAAGGAAAATGCGGCCTTTGGAGGCTGGTATAAAGAATCTGCTTGCGTGAATGCCTGGAATTTTAATCAGGATGTAGTGAATGGCGATATGACGCTTTATGCCAAGTGGACTGAAATCTCAATGAATGCGTTGCGTGATCTGGTTGCCTATGCTGAAAGCCTGAATGAAGACAATTATGAGGAAGCTTCTTATCGGGCTATGTATGATAAGCTCAATGCAGCCAGAAATGTCATTTATGGTGGAGCTGCTACGAGTGAGGAAATCAGAATTGCTTATGAAGAATTATCCAGAGCTATTGCCAATATGGTAGAGCTGCCTTACCGTGCTACGGCCAAGATTGAAATAGAACCATCTCCGATCAATGGGGTGATTTTTGTCGTACCAGGTAATTGGATCAATCTGTCTGCAGAAGGAGAAAATGAGTTAGGCGAAGAATCTACGCAGAGTGCGGTTATTTTTGAATACGATTTCGGATCATGGATCTCTTCCGATGATAAGGTTTATAAAGATGACCATAATTTAAGTTTCTATCTGGATGAGAATGTAGCGTATGGAAGTACTCGTCAGGTGACTGTCAAGTCTGTTGAAAATGCTTCAATCAGCTTGACCGTGACATTGAAGGCTGTGTCAGTTGAAGAATTGGTCAATCAGTTTGTTCAGCTGGTCAATTCATTCCCTCAAACGGTAACAATGGAGAATTATGAGGATGCCGCACGGTTGTATATGACAGCAGAAAATCTTGCTTCCCAGTGTGCAAATTCAGGAGGATTGACTCAGGAATTTGAGAGTGCCCGATCCAAGATGTACCAGTTCGGTTATCTTTTGGATGATATTGTGAAATTCGCTTATACTTTTGAAGGTAACAAGTGTAAGATGACAGAAGTCGTATACAATGAAACGTTTTATTGCGACTATCAGCCCAGTGGTAATTTCCCATACGGAGCCTATACTTCAGGTTGGGAAGATTGGGGAGACGGATATTATGCACAAACCCGTATTACGCTTTATCCTGATGGCAATTTCTACTCTGAATACCGTATGAGTTACAATGCAGATGGCAGCAATGCTTCTCAGTGGGATGAAGACGGAAGCGGTAAATATATTTATACCGGAAACAGAGAGCAGGGCGGAACAGTGACCATGCAGTATAATGATGACGAAGAAATGAGAATAATCAAACGGGTAAAGAAGTAATCCGAAAATGATATCCGACTGTCTTTTAGGCAGCGTAAATGATTGATGATAACCTTCAGTCCGGAAATCTGTTTTTGCAGTATTTTCGGACTGTTTTTGTATAATGGATTTGCTTGAAGAATTACAGGTGACGGATTATGCCAGCTTAATGTTCGGTTCCGGAAAGTTTGTCGATGCCAATGAATGGCTTAAAAGGAATGATCATGAGGAATAATTAGAATATATCAATGAATTGTCGTATTTTTGTGCGTTAAAAATGGGAATATCATGAATGTACAGATAGAAGAAAGCTGGAAAAAACGTCTGGCAATGGAATTTGAAAAGCCTTATTTCGCACAGTTGATAGAGTTTGTGCGCCATGAATATCAGACAACAGTCTGTTATCCTCCTGGAAAATTGATATTCAATGCTTTCAATCTTTGTCCGTTTGACAAGGTCAAGGTCGTCATTATCGGTCAGGATCCCTATCATGGTCCCGGACAGGCACATGGTTTGTGTTTCTCGGTTAATGACGGCGTGCCTTTTCCACCGTCTCTGCAGAATATTTTCAAGGAGATTCAGAATGATACCGGTGCTCCTGTTCCTTCAACAGGCAATCTGACGCGTTGGGCTGAGCAGGGCGTGTTGTTGCTCAATGCTACACTGACGGTCCGTGCCCATCAGGCCGGTTCGCATCAGCGTCGTGGGTGGGAAGAGTTTACGGATGCTGCCATCAAGGTGCTTTCAGACCAACGTGAACATCTGGTCTTTATTCTCTGGGGTGCTTATGCGCAGAAGAAAGGTGCGGTAATTGACCGAAGCAAGCATCTGGTTCTGTCGTCAGCCCATCCTTCGCCATTGTCTGCCTATCATGGTTTCTTTGGTAACAGACATTTTAGTCTGGCCAATGCCTATTTGGAACAAAACGGTCAAACTCCGATAAACTGGTAAAGATGAAAAAGAACGAGATGCCAATGATTCAGATTGACGATACGATTGTGTCTGTCGACTGTTTGAGTGAAAAATTCTGTTGTGATCTGGATTCCTGTAAAGGAGCATGTTGCATAGAAGGTGATGCCGGTGCTCCGGTAGAACTGGATGAGGTGGCCGAGCTGGAAGAGGCTCTTCCGGTAGTGTGGCCGTTATTGTCAGCTTCCGCACAGGCGGTGATCGACAAACAAGGAGTAGTATATACTGATGAAGAAGGTGATCTGGTGACCAGTATAGTCAACGGGAAAGATTGCGTATTTACCTGTTATGATGAGCAGGGTTGCTGTTATTGTGCTTTGGAAAAGGCTTTCAGGGAAGGCAAGACTCATTTCTATAAACCCATTTCCTGTCATCTTTATCCCATACGTTTAAAGAAAATAGGTGATATGGTAGCTCTGAACTATAACCGCTGGGATGTCTGCAAGATGGCTGTTCTGAAAGGCCGCCAGTTGGGCTTGCCGGTTTACCGTTTCCTGAAGGAGCCGTTGATACGTCGTTTTGGTCAGGAGTGGTATGACGAACTTGAGAGTGCTGTCGAGGAGTTGAAAGAGCGCGGTTATCTGGATTGATCCTTCAGGTGAAGGAGGGGAGGGTCCCTATAAAAAAGGTAAAATCGGTTTTTTTGTTCACCTTTTCAAATCTAATGTAAGAATTTGATTAATAGATGGGTAAAGGTGAATGACTATCCTTCAGATGGTTCATCGAAGGTGTCCTTTAGTTGGAAAAAAGTAAGCTTTACTTTTGAAAAAGTAAGGCTTACTTTTTTTAAAGTAAAGCTTACTTTTCAAAAGATGTCAGGTGTGATTAATTTTTTACAAAATACATCTTGTTTTCGTTTTTTTATACGTTTTTTTCTGTTGGTTGTATACAATGGAATACTTTGAAGTGAAGGACCGGTGAACCATCTCCTTCACCTTATATTCCCTTTTGTAATGCGGAAAGTGAAGGAGTGAACCATTAATGGGGATAAAACTCCAGGGAGGTGGGATAGATGAAAATAAAAGGGTGAAGGTTGTCAGTCCTTCACCCTTATTTAAAGGTATTTTTATTTACTGATTAAGCATCAATGTTTGCGTAGGTCGCATTCTGTTCAATAAATTCCCGGCGTGGACCTACATCTTCGCCCATGAGCATGGAGAATACGTAGTCGGCGCTTGCTGCGTCTTCGATAGTGACCTGTTTGAGCAGTCTGGTTTCCGGATTCATGGTTGTTTCCCAAAGCTGTTCCGGATTCATTTCACCCAAACCTTTGTAACGCTGTGTGGTAACGCCCTGTTCAGAACCGTTGTTATAGGTCTTCATGAAGCGCAGACGGTCAGCCTCCGTATAGCAATATTCCTCTATTTTGCCCTTTTTGCAGCGGTAGAGCGGTGGGGTTGCGATATAGAGGTGTCCTTTCTGTATCAGTTCCGGCATATAGCGGTAGAAGAGGGTCATCAGCAAGGTGTCGATGTGTGAACCATCGACGTCGGCATCGGTCATGATAATGACCTTGTAATAACGTAGTTTGTCGTAGTTGGCTTCCTTACTGTCTTCTCCGAGTCCGAAACGTACGCCAAGTGCCTGTATGATGTTGTTGACTTCTTCGTGTTCGAAGGCTTTGTGCCACATGACGCGTTCTACATTGAAGATCTTTCCTCGGATAGGCAGGATGGCCTGGAACTGGCGGCTACGTCCCTGTTTGGCTGAACCGCCGGCAGAATCACCCTCCACGATGAACAGTTCGCAGTTGGCAGCGTCCTTGTCCGAACAGTCGGCCAGTTTGCCTGGCAGACCACCTCCGGCCATCGGGCTCTTGCGTTGTACGCTCTCGCGGGCTTTACGGGCTGCTACACGGGCTGTGGCGGCCAGTATGACCTTGTCTACGATCAGTTTGGCTTCCTTGGGATGTTCTTCCAGATAATTGGTCAGGGCTTCGCCCAGTGCCTGCTGTACGGCTCCGGCCACTTCGTTGTTACCCAGCTTGGTCTTGGTCTGTCCTTCAAACTGAGGTTCGGCCACCTTGATGGAGATAACGGCTGTCAATCCTTCGCGGAAGTCTTCTCCTGAGATTTCCACTTTGTTCTTTTCCAGTTTCTCCAGTTCCTTGCTGCACTGTTCCTCGGCATATTTTTTCAGCGTACGGGTCAGAGCCGTACGGAATCCGGCCAGGTGCGTACCACCTTCAATCGTATTGATGTTGTTGACGTAAGAGTGGATATTTTCGGTGTAGCCGGTATTGTACATAATGGCTACTTCGATAGGTACACCCTGTTTTTCAGTGTTCAGATAGATGACATCATTGAAAAGATGGATGCGGCTGGAGTCAATATAGCGTACGAATTCCTTAAGTCCGTCCTTGGAGTGGAAGGTTTCCTGGCGCGGATTGCCATTCTCGTCCTTTTCGCGCATGTCTGTCAGTACGATGGTAATACCGGCGTTCAGGAAGGCCAGTTCGCGCATGCGGTTGGCCAATACGTCATATTTGTATGTAGTGGTGATGAAGATACTGCCATCCGGCCAGAATTGCTGGCGTGTACCGCGCAGGTTTGTTTCGCCTACCACCTTGACCGGGTAGAGCGGCTTGCCGCATTCGTATTCCTGCTGGTATATTTTGCCGTCACGGTATACTTGTGAAAGCATCTTGGTGGAAAGTGCGTTTACGCAGGATACACCTACGCCGTGCAGACCTCCTGATACCTTATAGGACCCTTTATCGAATTTTCCTCCGGCATGAAGAACGGTCATGACGACTTCAAGTGCAGATTTATGCTCCTTTTCGTGCATGTCCACGGGGATACCGCGTCCGTTGTCCTGTACGGTGATGGAATTGTCTTCGTTGATGGTGACTTCGATATGTGTACAATAACCGGCGAGCGCTTCATCGATAGAGTTGTCGACTGTCTCATACACCAGATGGTGGAGTCCTTTTTCGCTGATGTCGCCGATATACATGGCCGGACGTTTGCGCACGGCCTCCAGACCTTCAAGCACCTGAATGCTGCTGGCTGAATAACTGGTACCGTTTAACTGTTCTTCTTCTGACATAATCTTTTTGATTCTATTAGTGTACAAATATACACAAAAAGTTTTGAATCAGAAAGTGTAGGAGGGTGCAGTTATGTTTTTTTTACTACCCTTTCGGGGGAGTGTAAACAAGTGTGGAAAAAGCGGGGATTGCGGTATTACAGGTTAATCGGTTTTTCCTTTGGGAGGAATGTTCAGCGATGGCAAGAGATGGGTAAATACAAAAAAAGAGTTGAACTTTTGTCCAACTCTCCATTCTATTTTATTTAGGCTAATTTCTGTATGTAAAGTGCCAACTTTGATTTCAAGTTAGCGGCTTTGTTCTTATGGATGATATTGACCTTTGCCAATTTATCCAGAGCCTTCTGTACGCTAGGATACATCGCTGTAGCCTCAGCCTTGTCTGTTGTAGCGCGAAGCTTACGAACAGCATTACGCATGGTCTTCGCGTAGTATCTGTTGTGGAGTCTTCTTTTTTCCTCCTGACGGATTCTTTTTACTGATGATTTATGATTTGCCATCTCGCTGTTTAAATAATTCGTTTAACTTTGTAGTCCCTAGGAGAGTCGAACTCCTCTTTAGAGAATGAAAATCTCTCGTCCTAACCGATAGACGAAGGGACCGTTGCTTTGGCTTTCGCCGTGCTCTCGTTTTTGTTGTGCTTTTCTTTAGTTGAGCACCCTTGTTCTCGATTGCGTTGCAAAGGTAGAGCTTTTTTTTGAATCTCCAAAACATTTCATAAAAAAAATGCAGAAAAAAGCCATTTTTTTTTGTTTTAGCCCTTAAAAGCGTACTTTTGACGTATATTTACGGCTAAAAAAGGAAATATATGCAAGAGAAAACCCGGGGTATTGTTTTGCGGGTCCTGCGTTACAGTGACCAGGCAATAATAGTGGATATATATACGGAATTGCGGGGTTGCCTTTCTTTTTGGGTAAAAAGTACGGCATCACGCAAGGCGTCTGTGAAGAATATGTTTTTCACTCCGCTTTCCATGCTGGAATTGAATTATGATTTCAAGCCGGCTGCTTCCTTGCAGCGGATACGGGATGTCCGGTTCGCTTATGTTTATTCCACATTGCCTTTTGAGCCGATGAAAGCGGCGGTCGGACTGTTCCTTTCAGATTTCCTCTACAGGGTACTGAAGCAGGAAACGGCCAACCGGCCTTTGTTTGCTTATCTGGATTATTCCTTGCAGTGGTTTGACCGCAGCGAGTCCTCGTATGCCAATTTTCATCTTGTCTTTATTACGAGGCTGACCAGGTTTCTCGGTTTCTATCCTAATGTGGAGGCTTATCATAAGGGGGATTATTTTGATATGCTGAATGCCTGTTTTGTGTCTTCTCGTCCTATGCATGCGGCTTACCTTGGTCCGGAAGAGGCTGCCACTATTCCCATGTTTATGCGTATGAACTATGATTCGATGCGTTTTTTTGTGATGAACAGGATCTCGCGTGCGCGTTATATAGAAGTGATCAATGATTACTATCGTCTGCATATTCCTGATTTTCCCGAATTGAAGTCTTTGGATGTATTGAAAGAGTTATTTGAATAGTTTTTTTGTTAACTTTGTCCGCATGGAAATTTTCTCTCTAGTCACATTGGTTTTTATCGCAACGGTTCATTTTATGATGACCACGGTGTTGTCGCTTTATTCACGTTATAAGGTACAGTATCTTTCTCTGGCGTGGATCATGGGGTTGTTCTGTGCTTCCTTTTGTGTGGCCATACCTTTTTATTCGTTGCTTAAGTTTGAGAATATCGGTCTGATGCATCCCTTCATGCTGTTGGGGCTGGTGGCTACTTCGTATCTGCAGACCATTTATCCGTTGGGTATAGCCATGCCGGGCTACCTGCAGTGGCGTCGTATGTGGATATATGCTTCGCCGGCTCTTGTCCTGATCTTCCTTTATATATTGAATATTCTGTTAGGAACACGCCCCATGGTGATACATACTTATGCCGAGTTGTGGGAACATGTGTTGGAATGGGACATGTTGTTCCGTATTGCGGCGCTGGTGTTGTCAGTCTATTATGTGGTCAATATCCTGCGTTTGCCCAAGTTGCTGGTCAAGAATATTGAGCTGCCCCGGTATCTGTTGGGCTACGCCACGGCTATCGGTCTTAACACGGCTTATTATGTGGTGGTAACCGTGATGTTCCAGCCTTTGTTGTTTTACATTTATATTTATCTGTTCAGTGTGCTGAACATGTACCTGTTTTACCGTACGCTGGAGACCATGGCCATACATTTGCCTAAACCGGTCATTGAAACAGTGGAGGAGGCACCTACTACGGAAGTGATAGAAGAGGTGGAGAAGGAAAACTTTAATGAAGCCAACCGTCAGCGTTTCGAGCGTGTGGAATATTTTATGCAACGTGAACGGGGTTGGCTGGAAAGCACTTTCGGGCGTGACCGGCTTTGTGAGATGACAGGCATTAACCGTCATCTGATGTTGCAGTGTCTGCGTAGCCAGGGTTATAACAACATACATGACTATATCAATTCATACAGGATAAATGCCTTGAAGCAGAAAGTGAAGACAGGGGAGATCAAAACGGCTGCCGATGCAGTGCTGGTGGGGTTCGGTTCGGGAAAGACGGCCCGAAACTGTTTTGAGCGGATGGAAGGCATGTCGCTGGATGATTATCTTAACCGGGAGGATGAGAGAAAGCGGCATGGCCAGAATGGATAGGCTTTTGAGAATTATGTTCTAACCTGTGTCTTTTGAGAAGTCCTGACTAAAAATATAACGGGCGACGGATTTTTCCGTCGCCCGTTGTGTTGAGGATCTGTTCCCAGGTTAAATGATTATTTCCACAATGTCCAGTTGTTGTTCGTGTTTGAACGGAAATCACCATTATAAGAATTATTAGGATCATTGCCCGGCATGATGCCTGAGTTCAAACCGCCGTTAGGGTCCAATGTAGAACCGGCCAGGATTTCACTGCCAGAAACCATTGCGATCTCTTCAACGCTTGGAGCGATATAATTTTTCTTAGTCATGATATTGTATTTTGATGTTTGTTATTATTTTACCATTACTTTCTTTCCGTTGACAATATAGATGCCCTTAGCCAGACCGTTCAGGCTGGTAGCATTCTTGTGGATCAGCTGACCCTGGAGATTATAGACATCGTATATGTCAGCCTGATTCTGCTCAATGTTCTCTATACCTGTAGCATTGCCGTCCAGATTGATATTGATCATTGCAGGCTGGTCACCTGACTTGGTGAAGTATGCGCGGGTTGCTTTCAAGGTAGAACCTTCACCACCAAGCATCAACTTCTGTACGTTGCCTTGATCTGCTACACCGTATTTACCGGCCATGCTTATGCTGGCTTTGTATGAGCCACAGAAAGTGAAGTCACCAAAGGTTACGGATTCTGGAGTGGTAGAAGTAATTTCGGTACCGAAATAAGTCGGAGTTTCTTTTGCTTCTTTGAAGTAAATCAAATAAGGTTTGTTAGCTTCGAGTTCGGTAACTTCTCCAAAGTTCAAACCGTTGTTGTCGGCACTAATGAATGCTTGGGCTTTGACTCCTTCGCCAAATGCTGCTGTTGTAGTTGCAAATGGGAGACAGATAGTGTTCCAGCCGGCAGGGAAGGTACGGGAAAGCGTTACATTGTATAGTTTATTTGTGGTAATATTAACGTCTGAAGAACCATCAATAGTTAATGAAGGTGCGAATATAACTTTTATTATTTGCCCCAAAGTCTCAGACATATCTATATTAATATTTGCTTTTAACTGGTCATTTTCTATTTTTGCATAAAGAGAAATAGGACAAGGAGGTAATAAAGGTCCTAACCAGAAATCTACGCCTTCTAAATCTCCAGCTTCGATAGTAATTGTTTCGTCTGCAGTGAAACTATTTGGATCTTCTCCTGGTGTTAAATTAACATTAATATTACCTATATATGCGATATCACCATCAAGTGTAAATGTAAAATTCTTTAAAGATAATGAATATTTATCACCATCTTGTATTAATTGTATTTGAGTCTGTTCTGGTTTGCAAGTTACACCATCTATATTTACAGATAAGAAGTTTGTATAATTAGTTATGATTTGTTTACCAGTAAATATAAACTTGTATGAATGGGAAGATTCACCCGTTTCATCAGTTCCTTCTTCATTAGATATACTAACAGTGGCTGTTTTACTTGAAGGATCATAAGATGTTGAGATTTTAGCAGCTTTGCCGTTTGTTGTCATTCCGGAAAGGCAACCTTCTGACCATTCATCGTTTATCACATATTCATATTGATCTTTGCTGAAGTTTGGAATTGGTTTTCCATTAAATTCAATGCTGGTAAGTTGTGATCTATATATTAATTTTACATCATCAACTGCTAATGAATTTCCTGATTTTATTTGTGAGCGGTCTGCAAAATAATCATTTGCAGAAATGATTATATTTAGCATTTCTGGATTAGAGTTGCTCTTATAGTCAATATCTACAATACAATCAGTCCATTCGGCCGTACTGCCTGTTATATAATATTCTCCTGATGCTATCAATTCTGCGTCCTCACTTTTAGAAACTTCGTCACCAACTGTTGTTGAGTATCCTAAAATATTACGTTCGCGATTTAACATGTCCACAGGTGTTGTATTAACATAACCACCAAAAAGACTATGTGTAACATTTGCGGGTACGTTTTTTTGAGTGTATGTACCCTTCCATAAGTATACAATTACAGAAGCTCTTTCTGATGAACCATTTTCTAAACCTCTTTGATATTTTAGTGAAAGAGCATCTGGATGTGACGTGAAATTAATTCCTCCCCAAGTTCCACCATCAGCACTTCCTTCTTTAATAGTTCCGAATCCTTTTGATTGTGCGGTAGACCATGGAGTTCCTAATGTTATGTATGCAGGAAAGTTTTGGCCCATCAATGAACCGTTTTTTAATGTTACGTAAATATTATTTGATTCAATTGTTTTTTCTCCAACAGCAGGAATAGTTATTGTTGAATTATAGACATTGGATATTTTCCATCCTTCAGGTTGTGTTCCATTCTTTTCCTCATTTGAGTTGTAGTTTGTAGTACTACTCCATGGGTAACAATCAACCCATTCTTGTTGAAAACTTCCATCTACTTGTTGGGCATTCATAGTCATAACTCCTCCCAACAATAATAAAGTAAATAATTTCTTCATTTTTCTACAATTAGATTATTTTAATTTTACGTTTTAAGCTTTATTGCAAAGTTACTTTAATCTTTATAATGCTTTTGTTTATTTCGGTATAAAATACGGTAAAAACGGCTGTTCTTATTATATTTTGATTTATAAATCAGTATAAAGAGAGTATAACCTTGAACTTATATTTTAAATAAATATACGGCAAGCATAACCATTAAAAGATTAAGCTTGCCGTAATAAGTCCTGTTTTATGATTTTTATTTCTTGATAACTTTTTGTCCGTTGACAATGTAAATGCCTTTTTTCAGATTGTCGAGTGCGTGAGTAGCATTAATATTTTTAGCTACACAGACACCATTGATACTATAGACATTGACCTTGCCATTTTCAGCTGAAATATGATTGATAGAAGTCGTGATGTCACTTCCAAAGGTAACCTTGATGATTTGTCCAAGGGTAGCAGTCATATCAATGTCTATTAAGCAATACAGTTTATCATCATTGATTTTTCCAGTCATGACGATGGGTACTTCTCCCAGCATAGTGCCTAACCACATATCAGCTCCAGGCAGGTCTCCCGGGGTAATAGTAATGGTTCTATTCACTTCAAAAGTCTGATATCCATCATTGTCCACGAGGTCAATATCATTCACTTCGATGTTTCCGACTGGAGCGACCTCACCACCTAATTCAAGGCAGAAATTCTTTAATGAAAGGTTGCATTTGTTGTTTTCCAGGAATTCCACCTGAATGTCAGTCTTCTGAGCCGGTGTACTCTCTTCGTTGATTGTCACAATCAGGTCGTCTGTATAAGTCTTGATATTTGAGCTGTTATTAAAATCACTACCAAAAGTAACATTGATAGTCTGTCCAAGAGTAGCAGTCATGTCAATGTCGATCTGGCAATACAATTTATCATCATTGATTTTTCCAGTCATGACGATAGGAACTTCTCCTAACATAGTACCCAACCACATATCAGCTCCAGGCAGGTCTCCCGGGGTAATGGTAATGGTTCTGTTCACTTCAAAAGTCTGGTATCCGTCGTTGTCCACGAGGTCGATATCATTCAATTCGATGTTGCCGACTGGAGCGACCTCACCCCCTAATTCAAGGCAGAAATTCTTTAATGAAAGATTACATTTGTTGTTCTCCAGGAATTCCACCTGAATGTCAGTCTTCTGAGCTGGTGTACTCTCATTGTTGATCGTTACTACCAGATCATCCGTGTAAGTCTTGTTTTCTGCAAAGCCCAAAACTGAAAGGGCGCAGAATACAACTGAAAGTAAAATTTTCTTCATAGATTTAATATGTGTTTATTATATGTCTTCTTGTTCTTAATAATAGTAGGCCAGGCCAAAAGTGGCATAAATGGGATACATGGTGAATGCAATGGTGTTGAAATCACTCTGGAAAGCACCATTTAATCCCCAGTCAACCATACCAAATACATTGAGGTGATTGCGTACGCGACAGTCGAAACCGAATTCCAACCCCCAAAAGAAGTTGCGCATGTCCTCGCTGAAATCATAAGTCGCCGGATTGTCTGATGAGATGTTGATTTTCTGTCCGGTCGGATCATTTTCTCTCAGATAGCCGTTATAGACTGAGCCTTTGAAAGAATGACTGGTATGATAACTGATGTATGGACCAAGGTTGAATGTCCATCTCGGGCTGACACGATAGATTGCCAGAAACGGGATGGTCAGTCCTGTCATTTTGGTTTCGGTTACGTCCGTACCGGTGAAATGGCCTTTCAGGACTTCATTGTCCATGGCGATACTCATTTTATAGTTCTTTACGTTGGCTTCGGTGTACATGCCTTCTATAAAAAATCGTAGACCGGTCATTATACCCCATTGGCGATTGAACAGTTTGAAACCGTCTACACCGATACTCAGTCCGCCTTCGGGACGGAATTTGTTAATACTGCGGATTTCCTGTGGAATGGGTAATGGAGACGTACCGCCAAGTGCAAAACCCAAACGGAACAGACACCCCATGCCATGATGGTTTTCTGCCGGCCCCCAATGGGCAAATTGTGCTTCTTTCTCTTGTTGTTCTTCGTTATTAAAAGCGTACAGGCTATCAGTCAGGCTTAATACACAGACAACCAACAGATATTTGATGATTTTGATCATGATTATTCTTCGCAAATGAGTTTGACTTCGTCTACATAGAGTGTGCTGCCTATGGCTCCACGGAATTCCGCTCCTTCGATACTGGAGGTAAAGACTACGCTCAGATTATATTGGTAGTTCTTAAGCATTGTTTTGTCTATTTTTTCGGTGTATTCGAATGGAATACTGAATTTTTGCCAGGTTTGACCGTGTACCGGATTCTGTAGGCGGGCCAGTGCTACAATGTTAGGATGGGTCAGTACGTTGTCTCCTCTCAAAGTAAAGCTGTTGCCGTTTTCGTCCGTATTCCGGTAGAGTACGGCATAAAGATCCGGATTATCTATTTTACCTTCAATGGGATTGCCGGCACGATCCCAAAATACAGGTCCGGGCTGATATTGGTAATAGCCTTCGAATACGATTGGTTTTTTGTTAAAAGGCAAGCCAAAACATGTGGCAGCCATAGCGTCAGTCAGCGCATTGCTGACATCGAATGTACCGATAAACAGGTTGCCGGCAGCGATACGCATATTGACCAGATTGCCGAAAGGACCGGTGTCCTGTGTGGTCAGTTTGACTGCATGTCCACTGACGCTGGGTGAATCACATGGAATAGTAGGATATTGGTACCATTTGGCTGATGACTTACTGAGTTTATAACCTGGATTGCCGGTAGCCCATATTGTCAGCTTGTCGTTATATTCATTTCTTTCGAACCAGGTATAATATTTCTGACTGGCATCCAGTTCGAAGTCTTCAAATTTGATGTCAGTAGTAATTGGTTGTATCGGTTTGAATTCTACCAGATAATCCCGATGCCACATGCCATCTTCCGAAGTGACTCTATAACGTACAGGCCCCTGACTGAAGTCTTGTGTAGATCCGTTGGCTGGTTTGATTGTCGCTCCTGCTGTCAGTTTGAAATAAACGGCAAGGTCTTTCAGATAAGCATCAGCCCCAGTTTTGATATAAAATACGATTGTACTGTCTGCGGAAATAATACTTTTAGACGTGTCCGATTGATTGTAAAATAACATGTCACGCCAGCGGGTGCTGACAGTGGCATTTTCTATATCACACTCAGCATTAGGCGCTTCATCTCGTATACACGAAACGAATACGGCGGAAAAGATAAGTAGCGCAAATAGAACTTTTCTCATAAATAGCTTGTATCAAAACAGCTGCAAAGTTAATAAAAAAACCTTGAATATCATGATATTCCGGTATAAAATGCGGTATACCGTATTTTAGATAGGGCGATAAGGACACAAAAATAGCTAATTGGGGATGGATGATTCTTTTTGTATTTGGTTTTAGTAAATAAGGTGACGGTTTGTACGTCGGGCAGATTTTCTTTTTGTAGTATTGGTTGCATCCTCTGATTTCTGTTCAACCGTAGCCTTAAGAATGAGGATGTCCTTAATGGGACGGTCATTATCGGCATTTGTAGCCTGTTCCTGAATTTGACCGACTACGTCCAGACCTTCGATGACTTCGCCAAAAACAGTATAACTTCCGTCAAGTTGGGGCGCGCCGCCTTTGGTACGATAGTCGAGTGACATGTCGAGTGTGAAATCGGCAGGGAGTTTTTTAAGTTCAGATGAAGAATAGGTCTTTCCCCAGACGATATAGAATTGAGCACCGTCGCTCAGATGATCCGGGTTACTTTCGTCTGGTTCGCGAGCCATTCCTACGGCTCCTTGTTTATGATAAAGATAGGGTAAAGCTATTTCTGGCGGGAGCAGGTATCTGGTCGGATTTTTCGTACTGTCGGCCAGTTGGCTGACAGCTTTCTCCGTGGGAATTCCGCCTTGAATCATAAAGTCCTTGATAACCCTGTGGAAAGAGGAACCGTTATAAAGTCCCAGTTCTGTGTTTCTGAGAAAATTGTCCCGGTGAACAGGCGTGTCATCACTCAATGCAATGCGTATGACACCCATGGAAGTTTCCAATCGGACAATTGATCTTTTTTCTTTCGCGGAAAGAACAGATACGGCAGGTAATGCCATGATCAGCAGAAATACAAAAAAGATTCTTTTCATGTTTCAGTGTTCTTTTAGGTATTGACAATTTACAAAAATAGTATGAATGGTGGTAATATAAAGATAATTTAATTCTTTTTAATAAAATTGAGTGATAATTTGAATGAATAAGTTCCTCTATATTAACAGGGATTTTAATGCCCGTATGACGGGTAAAAGAAGCCGAAAAAATATTTTTTATATAATAAGGTGTAGAGTGTACGGAATTTCGTATCTTTGAAGCCAAAAATCGTTAAAGAGAGAGAAATGACAGCTGAAGAAAATGTTTATCATGTGCCGGTATTGTTAAAAGAGACGGTGGATGGTCTGAATATCAATCCTGAAGGCGTTTATATAGACGTGACATTTGGAGGAGGTGGACACAGTCGGGAAATCCTGAGGCGTCTGTCACCTTCAGGCCGGCTTTTCAGCTTTGATCAGGATGCTGATGCGGAACGGAATGTGCCGGATGACGAAAGATTGACTTTTGTCAGGAGCAATTTTCGCTATCTGAAGAACTGGATGCGATATTATGATATACCTCAGGTAGACGGTATTCTGGCTGATCTGGGTGTTTCCAGTCATCATTTTGATGACCGTAGCCGTGGCTTTTCTTTCCGGTTTGAAGGTGCTCTGGATATGAGAATGAATAAACGGGCTTCCAGAACAGCTGCTGATATTGTCAATGATTATTCCGAAGAACAACTGGCCAGCCTGTTTTATCTGTATGGTGAACTGAAACAAAGCCGCAAGTTGGCTTCCTTGTTGGTAAAAGCCCGTGCGCGAGGACGTCTGGAAACAGTTGAAGAGTTTTTGGAAGTCGTAAAACCGGTGTTTCCCCGTGACCGTGAAAAGAAGGAACTGGCCAAGGCATTTCAGGCCTTGCGTATTGAAGTGAATCAGGAAATGGATGCGTTGAAGGAAATGCTGATGGCGGCTTCGGAAATATTGGCTCCAGGCGGGCGTCTGTCTGTGTTGACTTATCACTCTCTGGAAGACCGTATGGTCAAGAATATCATAAAAACCGGAAATGTGGAAGGTAAAGTGGAGCAGGATTTCTTTGGCAGAATAAACTGTCCTTTCCGGGCTGTTAACAATAAGGTCATTGTGGCAGACGAAAAAGAGCAGCAGGAGAATCCACGAAGTCGGAGTGCCAAACTAAGAATTGCGGAAAAAATAGCTAAAAAATAATCAATCAGTAAGATATGAAAAAAAGATGGTTCTTGAGGCGGAAAGCGCAACAGAACGCGCAGCCTGAAGCAGACGAAAGTACCTGCGCGGAGGCTGTCTCGGAAGAGACTGCGGATAATGCAGAAACGCAGTCGGATGCAAAAACGGAAACGGGGTTGGTAACCATCCAGACTTTTACGGAGAGTGAAGGTGTAGAAGTGCGCAACAATCTCACTTTGCGTGAGATACTCGGAGGTGACATCCTGATGAACGGATGGCTGAAAAAACAAATGGGCCTGATATTGATGTGTGTGCTTTTTGCCATATTATATATCACTAATCGTTATTCGTCACAACAGGAAATTATTGAAATTGAGAAACTTAAAACGGAATTAACCGAGCTGAGGTATTATGCGCTGACCCGTTCGAGCGAGCTGACGACCAAAACAAGGCAAAGCCAGGTGGAGGCGTCTTTGCGGCATACTGCCGACAGCCTGCTGGCTTCACCAAAGGAGCCGCCTTTTGTCATCAAACAAAATAAGGAGGAAGAATGAACTTCGACAGAAAGAGAATCATGCCGCGGTATTTTGTGGTTATCGTGCTATTGACCTTGGGAGGACTCTATATATTGGGTAATGCGGCTTATCTGATGTTTTTTAAAAGTGAATATTGGGCGGAAGTCAGTCAGAAACTGGTGCGCGAAAACGTACCGTTGCCGGCCAAGCGGGGAAATATTCTTTCTGCCGACGGGCAGGTTATGGCCAGTTCGTTGCCGGAGTATAAGATCTATATGGATTATATTGCTTATGACAAGGATCCGGACGTGGCAAAAGAATTGCAGCATTGGCGCGACAGTATGCTGACGGAGAAACTGGATTCGATAGCGGAAGGACTCCATCGGATCATACCGGACCGTTCTGTGGCTTTCTTTAAGGACAGATTGAAAAAAGGACGTAAACTGAAAAGAAGAAACTGGCTTCTTTATGGTAACCGGATATCCTATATACAATATAAGGAGTGTAAAAAGTTGCCTTTGCTGAAGGAAAGTCCTTTTAAAGGCGGCTTCTATGTGGAAGAACAGAATCAGCGTAAGAAACCTTATGGTACGCTGGCAGCACGTACGCTCGGTGCGGTTTTTGCCGGAAAGGATTCAGCACGTTACGGTCTGGAGCTTTCGTATGATTCTGTCCTTCGCGGTAAACCGGGAAAGTCACATCGCTCAAAGGTCCGTAACAAGTGGTTGCCGATAGTGGATGAACCGCCGGTTGACGGATGTGATATTGAGACAACAATAGATGTGTCCATGCAGGATATGGCTGAAAAGGCTTTGTTGCGCCAGCTTAAGGAGATTAATGGCGAGGTCGGTGTAGTTGTCCTGATGGAAGTACAGACCGGGGATGTGAAGGCTATCGTCAATATGACCAAATGCAGTGATGGAGAATACCGTGAGGTTAAGAATAATGCGGTGTCCGATTTGATGGAACCGGGTTCTACCTTCAAGACAGCTTCTATTATGGTGGCTTTGGAGGATGGAAAGATCACCAAGGATGATGTAGTGGATACCGGCAACGGACAATGGCCCATGCATGGCCGCGTGATGAAAGATCATAACTGGCGTCGTGGAGGCTATGGACAGCTGACGGTTCCGGAAGTGCTGATGTATTCATCTAATGTGGGCGTAAGCCGGATTATTGATGATAATTATCATGACTGTCCGGAGAAGTTTGTGGATGGTCTTTACCGAGAAGGAGTGGGCATGGCGTTGAATCTTCCTTTTGTGGGAAGTGGAGAACCGCGCGTACGTCGCCCGAAACCTGATGGCAGTAACTGGTCCAGAACGGCTTTGGCATGGATGAGTATCGGTTATGAAACCCAGATTCCGCCTATTGCTACTCTGACATTCTATAATGCAATAGCAAATGGTGGCAAGATGGTTAAGCCTCGTTTCGTCCGTGCGGTCTGTAAAAATGGAGAGGTGTTGCGGGAGTATCCGGTAGAGGTATTGAAGGAGCAGATCTGTTCACCATCAACTCTGAAGGATATTCAGGACATATTGGAAATGGTTGTCAGCAAAGGATTGGGACGTAAGGCCGGTAACAAGAAATTCAAGGTTTCAGGTAAGACGGGTACGGCTCAGATTGCTCAGGGCAAGAGCGGATATCATGGTGGAGCCATGAAATATCTTATCAGTTTCTGTGGCTATTATCCTTCAGATGCGCCTAAATACAGTTGTATAGTTGCCATTCAGAAAACAGGTCTTCCGGCTTCGGGAGGAGGACATTGTGGCCCTGTGTTCAGTGAAATCGCTCAAAGAGTAATGGCAAAAGGCGTTTATCGTGAAGTTACCGAAGCGGCAGATTCGGCTTCTGTGTTTGTGCCGGAGGTTCTTGATGGGGATATGGTGGCCGGAGCTTCTGTGCTTCAGCAACTGGCTATACCTTATCGTGCGGACTGGAACCAGACAGAAAAGGCTGCTGTATGGGGAAAGGCACAGAATAATGGCAACCAGGTGGTGCTGATCTCTGAAAAAACAGAAAATAATAAGGTACCGGATGTCAGAAATATGGGAGCCAAGGATGCGGTTTATCTTCTTGAAAGCCGCGGACTTAAGGTCCGTATAGAAGGAGTGGGACGAGTCGTCGCACAAAGTCTGGCACCTGAAACCAAGATAGTGAAAGGACAGACTATATCGATAAAACTTAAAAAAGGGGGGGAATAATTATGATTCTTGAGCAGTTGTTGAAAGGCTTTCATCCGGTTGAGGTCAGAGGAAGCTTGGATAAAGATATCACTAACATCAATATAGATTCTCGTCAGGTTCAGCCTGGAGGCCTGTTCGTGGCCGTAAAGGGAACCCAGACAGATGGTCATGCCTATATCGGCAAGGCTGTTGAAAACGGTGCTGTAGCTGTGGTTTGTGAAGAGATTCCGGGTGAGACGGCAGAAAATGTGACCTATATTCAGGTCAAGGACTCTGAGAATGCAGTGGGACGGTTGGCTACTTTGTTCTATGGCGATCCTACTTCAAAACTTTATCTGATAGGCGTGACAGGAACAAACGGAAAAACAACTATTGCTACACTGTTGTATGAGATGTTCCGTGCGTTCGGGTATAAATGTGGATTGTGTTCTACTGTGTGCAACTATATAGACGGTGAAGCCATTCCGGCAGATCACACGACCCCAGATCCTATTACGCTTAACCGTTTGTTGGGACGAATGGCTGATGAAGGTTGCAAATATGCCTTTATGGAAGTCAGTTCACATGCGGTGGCACAGCAGAGAATTGCCGGGCTGAAGTTTGCAGGCGGTATCTTTACCAATCTGACGAGAGACCATCTGGATTATCATAAGACATTTGAAAATTACAGAGATGCCAAAAAGGCTTTTTTTGATGCCTTGCCAAAAGATGCTTTTGCTCTGACTAATGCAGATGACCGTAATGGAATGGTCATGGTGCAAAATACAAAAGCTGTTGTCAGGACTTATTCATTGCGTACGATGGCGGATTTTAAAGCCAAGGTTCTTGAAGAGTCCTTTGAAGGTATGTTCCTAGATATTAATGGTAAGGAAGTGAGTGTACCTTTTATCGGCCGTTTTAATGTGTCTAACCTTCTGGCTGTGTATGGAGCTGCTGTGATGTTGGGCAAGATGCCGGAGGATATCCTGATAAAAATGAGTACATTGCGTCCGGTTAACGGACGTTTTGAGACCATACGTTCAAAAGAAGGTCAGACGGCAATTGTGGATTATGCCCACACTCCTGATGCCTTGGTCAATGTGCTGGAGACAATAAATGAGATATTGAACGGAAGAGGGGAGATAATTACTGTCTGTGGAGCAGGAGGAAACCGGGATAAGGGAAAACGCCCGATTATGGCACAGGAAGCAGTCAATCATAGTGACCGGGTGGTCATTACCAGTGATAATCCGCGCTTTGAAGAACCGCAAGCTATTATTGATGACATGCTGGCAGGATTGGATAAGGAGCAGATGAGAAAGGTTGTGGCCATAGCTGATCGTAAGGAAGCAATCCGTGCAGCCTGCATGATGGCCAAATCAGGTGATGTGGTGCTTGTAGCCGGTAAGGGACATGAGAATTATCAGGAAATAAAAGGTGTAAAACACCATTTTGATGACCATGAAGTGATAAGAGAAATTTTCGGCATTTAAAATCAAAACATTATGTTGTATTATCTGTTCAGGTATTTGAATGAGTTTGGTATTCCAGGCTCACACATGTGGACTTATATTTCTTTCCGCGCATTGCTGACTCTTATCCTTTCTCTGATTATATCAGCATGGTTGGGTGAATATTTTATCCGTTGGATGAAACGGCATCATGTAAGTGAGGCGCAACGTGACAAGAGTATCGACCCTTATGGTGTGGAAAAAAAGGGAGTACCTACCATGGGAGGAATTATTATTATTGTGTCCATCATTATTCCTTGTCTGTTGTTCGGTCGTTTGCGTAACATTTATATGATCCTGATGTTGGTGACTACTGTCTGGCTGGGGCTTCTGGGCTTTGCGGACGACTATATCAAGATGAAGGTGACGAAGGATGGTTTGCGTCCTATTTATAAGTTGATCGGACAGACGGTCCTTGGACTGTTTGTCGGTCTGACCTTGTGGTTGAGTCCGGATGCAGTCATACGCGAGAATGTGACCATGCAGAAACAGGGAACGGCAGAGGTGGTTGTTCACAAAAGCGAAAAGGTGAAATCCACCATGACGACGATCCCGTTTGTGAAAAACAACAATCTGGATTATGCGGAAATCATGAGTTTCTGCGGTAAATACAAGACAGCTGCCGGATGGGTGCTTTTTGTGGTGATGACCACGTTGGTGGTCGTGGCCGTATCGAATGGGTCTAATCTGAATGACGGTATGGACGGTATGGCAGCCGGTAATTCGGCTATTATCGGTGTGGCACTTGGCGTGTTGGCTTATGTATCAAGCCATATAGAGTTTGCCAGTTATCTGAATATTATGTTTATTCCAGGTTCGGAAGAATTGGTGATCTTTATTTGTGCGTTTGTGGGTGCATTGATCGGTTTCTTGTGGTATAACGCTTATCCGGCTCAAGTATTCATGGGAGACACCGGTAGTCTGGCCATAGGCGGTATTATAGCAGTGACGGCTATTATCATTCACAAGGAATTGTTGATTCCTTTGATGTGTTTTGTATTCCTGATGGAAAGCCTGAGTGTGATTCTTCAGGTTAATTATGCCAAGTGGGGTAACAGAAAAGGACTGAAACTTAGAGTGTTCAAACGTGCGCCTATCCATGATGCGTTCAGAGTACGCCCGGGACAGCTGGCACCGGACGTCAAGGTGCTGTTTAATTGGCCAAAAGGCTGCTGGTTGGAATCGAAGGTGACAGTCCGTTTCTGGATCGCGACCATTATTTTGGCAGCGATGACCATCATTACATTAAAAATAAGGTAGAAATTTCAAAATACGATACATATTATGAAAAAAAGAATAGTAGTATTGGGAGCAGCCGAGAGTGGAGTCGGTGCAGCTGTATTGGCTTTGAAAAAGGGATTTGATGTCTTTGTTTCCGATATGGGAAAGATCAAGCCCCGTTATGTAGATATGCTGGAACAGTATGGTATTAGCTGGGAGGACGGACACCATACGGAAGATCTGATTTTAAATGCCGATGAGGTTATCAAAAGCCCGGGTATTCCGGAAGATGCTCCCATGGTTGTCAAAGTGCGTGAGAAAGGCATTCCGGTAATTTCTGAAATTGAGTTTGCCGGCCGTTATACCAATGCCAAAATGATATGTATAACTGGCAGTAACGGTAAGACAACTACGACTTCTTTGATTTACCATATCTTTAAGGCTGCCGGATATAATGTTGGTCTGGCAGGTAATATAGGACGGAGTCTGGCTTTGCAGGTGGCAGAAGAGAACTTTGACTATTATGTGATAGAATTGAGCAGCTTCCAACTGGATGACATGTATAATTTCAGAGCAAATATTGCCGTATTGTTGAATATCACACCTGATCACCTTGACAGATATAATAACTGTATGCAGAATTATGTGGATGCCAAGATGAGAATCATTCAGAATCAGGAAGAAGATGATGCCTTTGTATATTGGAATGATGATCCGATTATTCAAAAGGAGTTGGAAAAGTACGGTATAAAATCGAAGAAATGTCCGTTTTCTATTTTGAAGAAAGAGGGTATGATCGGTTATATCGCTGACGGACAGTACGTATTGGAATATCCGACTCCGTTCAATATGGAGCAGGAATCTTTGTCTTTGAGAGGAAAACATAATATGTATAATTCGCTGGCGGCTGGTATTACGGCTAATCTGGCAGGTATCAAGAGTGATGTGATCCGTCAAAGCCTGAGTGATTTTGAGGGTGTGGAGCATCGTTTGGAAAAAGTAGCTCGTGTAAGAGGAGTTGAATACATTAATGATTCAAAGGCAACGAATGTAGATGCCTGCTGGTATGCTTTGGAAAGCATGACAACACCGACAATCCTGATTCTGGGCGGAAAAGACAAGGGAAATGATTATCGGGCAATAGCAGAATTGGTTAAGGCGAAATGTAAGGGATTGGTCTATTTGGGAGCAGACAATAAAAAGCTTCATGACTTTTTCGATTCGTTCGGATTGCCGGTAGCCGATACGCATAGCATGAAAGACTGTGTGGAAGCCTGCTATAAGATGGCAGAACCGGGTGATACGGTATTGTTGAGTCCTTGTTGTGCAAGTTTTGATTTATTTAAGAACATGGAGGACCGTGGCGAACAGTTTAAATCTTTGGTCAGGGCCTTATAAAATGAAAATTTATGGTTTGGTCGGCAAATAAAATAAAAAAATGGAGTCTGTTTGAAGGTGACAAGGTGATATGGATCATACTGATGTTTCTGGCTATGGTCTCTATTGTCGAAGTTTACAGTGCCTCCAGTAATATGAGTTATAAGACGGGTGCTTATTGGAAACCTGTCTTACAGCATGCGTCATACTTGCTTGTCGGTATTGTGGCTACCTTGGTTATTCATAAGATACATTGCCGGTATTTTAAGCTTATTCCTGTCTTTGGATTGCCGCTGTCAGTCCTCTTGCTGATTGTGACCATGTTTACGGAAAAAGTGAATAATGCCAGCAGATGGTTCGAATATGCCGGTATTACTTTTCAGCCGTCGGAACTGGCTAAGGGGGTATTGGTCGCTGCTACGGCCATGATCCTTTCCAGTATGCGGGATGAGGCCGGTGCACAAAAGCGCGCTTTCAATTATATCTTATGTATTACCTTGATCATTTGCGGCCTTATAGCTCCAGAGAACTTTTCAACAGCAGCCATGACATTCCTGGTCATTCTGATCATGATGTTTATAGGCGGTATTCCATGGAAACAGTTGGGGTTGCTGGTTGGAGTACTGGTTATTGCTGCGACTAGTTTTTTCTCATTCCTGACCATGGCATCCGATGAAACGTTGGGAGCAATAGGCAAGATGCCGGGTATGCACCGTGTACCGACATGGGCCAATCGTATGAAAGCCCAGGATGAAGGGGATGTGGACGCCAAATCCTATGATATCAGTAAAAACTTGCAGACTGCACATGCTAAAATAGCGATAGCCACTTGTAATGTAGTGGGGCGTGGTCCGGGAAACTCTGTAGAGCGTGACTTCCTGCCGCAGCCATTTTCAGACTTTATTTATGCTATCATTATAGAAGAACTGGGGCTTTTCGGGGGCACTTTCGTCATGTTCCTTTATATTGTCCTGCTATTTCGGTCAGCACGAATTGCTAACCGTTGTGAACGTAATTTTCCAGCCTTTCTGGTGATGGGACTGGCACTGATGCTCGTTATACAGGCACTTGTCAACATGGCAGTGGCTGTGGGAGTTTTTCCTGTTACAGGACAGCCGTTGCCGTTAATCAGTAAGGGCGGAACTTCAACAATGATCAACTGTGCATATATCGGCATTATCTTAAGTATAAGTCGTTCTGCGAAAAAGAGTGAAGAGGTGACAGACGAATTGGCGATGCCCTGATATTAGGCTTATAAAAGTCATAAAAAAATAAAAAGACTATAAAAAAGGTAGAAATAGGATATTTATTACTACTTTTGCCTAGAATATATATTATAAATCAATTATGGAAGAAGAGTTGAGAGTCATTGTCAGCGGAGGTGGAACCGGTGGTCATATTTTTCCGGCAATTTCTATCGCAAATGCTATAAAAGCGCAGCATCCCGAAGCAAAAATACTGTTTGTGGGAGCTGAAGGAAGAATGGAAATGAAACGTGTACCAGCTGCTGGTTATCCGATCAAGGCTCTGCCTATTTGTGGTTTTGACCGTAAGCATCTGCTGAAGAATATAGCAGTTCTGTTTAAGATATGGAAAAGCCGTCGGATGGCCAAGTCTATTATACGTGATTTTAAGCCGATGGTGGCTGTCGGTGTAGGAGGCTATGCCAGTGGACCGACTCTGAATATGGCAGCAGCCATGGGTATTCCGACATTGATTCAGGAACAGAATTCTTATGCCGGAGTGACAAATAAACTGTTGGCGAAAGGAGCAGACAAGATTTGTGTGGCCTATGAAGGCATGGAGCGTTTCTTCCCGAAAGAAAAGATCATTATGACCGGAAATCCGGTCAGACAAGGCCTGTTGTCCAATACACGTTCGCGTGCAGAGGCATTGGCTGCGTTTGGTCTTCAGACAGATCGTAAGACCGTATTGCTGATTGGAGGAAGTCTTGGAGCGCGGACTCTGAATGAAAGTGTGTTGACACATTTAGATGAAATAGCGTCATCCGGTATCCAGTTTATATGGCAGACCGGAGGATATTATTTTGAACAGATACAGAATGTTCTGAAGGAGAAAGGTAAACCATCCAATCTTTTTGTGACAGATTTCATTTCAAGCATGGAAGATGCCTATGCTGCTGCGGATCTGGTTATATCACGTGCGGGTGCAAGCAGTATCTCAGAATTATGTCTGCTTGGCAAACCGGCTATATTGGTGCCTTCACCAAACGTGGCAGAGGATCATCAGACTAAAAACGCATTGGCGTTGGTAAACAAGAATGCGGCTTTATATGTGAAAGATGCTGAAGCGAAAGAGAAACTGATTAATTTGGCCATAGATACGGTAAAAGAGGAAAAGGTGTTGAACGATCTGAGCCTGCATATCAAGGGTATGGCTTTTCTTAATTCGGCAGATAAGATCGCAGAAGAAGTTTATAAACTGGCAAAAGCTTATAGAGAAAGGAAAAAACAATAATGGAACTGAAAGATATTAAGGCAGTTTATTTTGTTGGAATTGGAGGTATCGGCATGAGTGCCATAGCTCGTTATTTTTTGCAAAAAGGATATGCCGTTGGAGGATATGATAAGGTTGCAAGTGATTTGACCGAACGTCTGGAAGCAGAAGGCGCATGGATACACTATGTTGAGGATGTGGCTGCAATTCCGGATGTATTCAAGGATAAAACGAATTGTCTCGTAGTCTATACGCCTGCAATTCCGGAAGAGCATAAAGAGCTTGTCTATTTCCGTCAGACGGGATTTGAAATAGAGAAACGGGCCCAGGTGTTAGGTACCCTTACTCGTTCACATAAGGGGTTATGCGTTGCTGGTACACATGGTAAGACGACAACTTCATCCATGGCGGCACATATTCTCCATCAGAGCCATGTTGACTGTAATGCCTTTCTTGGTGGAATTACCAAAAATTATGGTACAAATTATATTCTTTCCTCACAAAGTGATTATGTGGTGATAGAAGCAGATGAATTTGACCGCTCTTTCCATTGGCTGACACCTTATGCGTCGGTCATTACGGCTACCGATGCAGATCATCTGGATATTTACGGTACAAAAGAGGCTTATTTGGAGAGCTTCAGCAAATACAGTTCCCTGATTCGTCCGGATGGTTATCTGATATGGCATGAAGGCCTGGAAATGCAGCCTCGTGTGCAAGATGGGGTAACGGTATATACTTATAGTCGGGATAAAGGAGATTTCAGAGCAGAAAATGTACGGATCGGTAATGGAGAAATCCGTTTTGATCTGATATCACCGTTAGGAAATATTCCGAATATTCAGTTGGGGGTACCTGTCAGCATCAATATAGAAAATGGAATTGCTGCTATGGCTTTGGCACAGATAGCAGGTGCTACCGAGGACGAAATCAGAACGGCAATGGCTTCTTTCAGTGGGGTAGATCGTCGTTTCGATTTTAAACTGAGAACCGAAAACGGGGCTTTCCTGACAGATTATGCTCATCATCCGGAGGAGATCCGTCAGAGTGTGATCTCAATTCGTGAGTTATATCAGGATAAAAAGATCATGGCTATATTCCAACCGCATTTGTATACGCGGACAAGAGACTTTTATCAGGATTTTGCGAAGAGTCTGTCCTTGCTTGACGAGGTGGTCTTGGTGGATATTTATCCTGCCCGTGAACTTCCTATACCGGGAGTGACATCTAAACTGATTTATGACAATCTGGATCCGGGAGTTGAAAAACAGTTGTGTCATAAGGAAGATATCCTGAAGGTGGTAGAACAATCGGATGCGGATGTCATTATTGTATTGGGAGCAGGTGATATAGAATCGTATGCGGCTCAAATAACAGAAATATTGAAGAAGAAATGCTGAAAAAAATAGTCATTGGTATCATTGTATTAGGAGTGGCAGCTTATTGGATTGCTGCAGTCACAGTCTTGAACAAGCCTGAGAAGGGCATGGTATGCGATGGCGTGGAAATAATGATAAATGATAGCTTGCAGACAGGTTTCTTGCAGGAAAATGACATTTTGAACCTGCTGAAAAAGGAAAAGATAGATCCGGTAGGTCTTAAAATGGAGCAAATCGACCTGAATAAGATAGAATCCTGTCTGTTGAAGAATAAATATATAGAACAGATTACATGTTATAAGACACCGGGAGGTAAAGTCTGTCTGGAAGTCAGTCAGCGATGTCCGATACTGCATGTGATGTCGGCCAATGGTGATAATTATTATTTGGACCGGCATGGGAAACAAATGCCGAAATCATCTTATGCAGCTCATCTGGTGGTAGTGACCGGTCGTGTTACACCGGATTTTGCGCGTAAGAATCTGATGATATTGGGCCGATTTATAGCTGATGATCCGTTTTGGCGACAACAGATTCAGCAGATAAATGTGTTGGAAAGCGGAAATGTGGAACTTATTCCGCTGGTAGGTGAACATATTATCTATTTGGGTAGTCCGACCAACATCCAGAACAAGTTAGACAGAATGAAAAAGTTCTATACAGAGGGGTTGAATAAGGCGGGATGGAATAAATATTCTATGGTTAATCTGGAATATGATAACCAAATTATTTGCAAAAAAAAATAAAATTAGAGATATGGCTGCAGAGAAAGAAATAATGGTTGCAATAGAGTTCGGTTCTTCAAAGATAAGGGGAATTGCTGGTTGCAGGAATTTGGACGGGACAATTCATATATTAGATGTTGTACAGGAAGATGCCAAGAATTGTATACGTAAGGGAGTAATATACAATATGGACAAAACGGTTTTATGTTTAAAGCGGATTGTCCAGAAACTGGAGTCAGATTTAGATCTGGAGGTAGTAAAGGTATATGTCGGACTGAATGGAAAATCTCTTCGTACAGTCAAAAATGTAGTATCCAGACAGCTGGATACCAAAATTGTCATTTCTTCCGATCTCGTCGACGGCTTGTGTGAATCTAATAAGGAAACCGTTTACCCTGATTATGAGATATTGGAGGTTGTTCCTCAAGAATATCGTATCGGAGCAGAACTGACTTTGGATCCTGTAGGCATTTTGAGCAATCAGTTGGAAGGACGTTTCCTGAATGTGATTGCACGGACAACAATAAAGGAATACGTACGTAAGTGCGTAGAAGCAGCTGATTTGGAGATTGCAGGCTATTTTATTACTCCTTTGGCCCAGGCAGACAGTGTCCTGACAGATACAGAGAGACGTTCAGGATGTGTTTTGGTTGATTTTGGGGCCGATCTGACAACTGTAGCTATATATAAGAATAACGTGCTCCGTCATCTTGCAGTTATACCTTTGGGCGGAAATAATGTGACTTTGGATATCTGTTCTTTGCGTGTTGAAGAAGAGGAGGCGGAACGACTGAAATTTGAGTATGGAACGGCCTATTCAGAACAGCGTGCTGAAGGAGTTGTCAAGACTACATCTGGCAGTGAAAGAACGATTGAGACCAGAGAACTGGTTGAAGTGGTAGAAGCCCGTATGGAAGAAATCCTTGGCAATGTTTGGGAACAAATCTGTCAAAGTGGTTATCGTGATAAACTGATTGCAGGTATGGTGATAACAGGTGGAGGTGCCAATATGAAGAATATGGATCGTGCCATTATGAATCGGATGGGATTGGATAAGGTGCGTTTTGCCCGTATTGTCAATATACCTTTTGAAACAGAACGTCCAGATCAGATTGTCAAGGACGGGACAGCCAATGCCATGATTTCATTGTTGAGTAAAGGTACACAGGCGTGTGTACGCTTCAATGTCGTAGAAGAAAAGGTCGAAGAAAAGGAACCCGAAATCGAAGAGGAAGTTGTTATAATAGATAATGTGACGGAAAATACAGATAACGACACATCAAAGGAAGAAACCAAACCGGAAGAAGAGGAACCCAAACGTAAATCCAAGCCAGGTTTCTTCTCAAGAGTGTTTAAAACGATCAGTGATATTTCCCGGAAAATGGTGGATGAAGAATAAAAACAGGCTAAATTATAGATAATTATGGATGAAGGAAACGGTATACAGTTTAATCTCAAGACAAACAGCCCAAGTATAATTAAGGTAATAGGCGTTGGTGGCGGTGGCGGTAATGCGGTTAACCACATGTATAAGGAAGGAATTCATGATGTGAGTTTCGTTCTATGCAATACGGATAATCAGGCTCTGAGTGACTCTCCTATACCGACTCGCCTGCAATTGGGTACAGAAGGTCTTGGAGCCGGAAACAGACCTGAGCGTGCGCGTCAGGCTGCCTTGGAAAGTATAGATGATATACGTAAGATGTTGAATGACGGAACACGTATGGTCTTTATTACAGCCGGTATGGGTGGAGGTACGGGTACCGGAGCTGCACCTATTATAGCGCAATGCGCAAAGGAAATGGGTATATTGACAGTCGGTATTGTCACAATCCCGTTTATATTTGAAGGCAATAAGAAGATTGACCAGGCATTGGATGGTGTAGAGGAGATTTCCAAGCATGTAGATGCACTATTGGTGATCAATAATGAGCGCTTGCGTGAAATTTATCCTGAGCTGACCGTATTGAATGCTTTTGCCAAAGCTGACGATACTCTGTCTGTAGCGGCAAAAAGTATTGCTGAGATTATTACGGTACATGGTATTGTCAATCTGGACTTTCAGGATGTGACAACCGTTTTGAAGGACGGAGGTGTTGCAATCATGAGTACCGGATATGGAGAGGGTGAAGGACGTGTCAGACAAGCTATTGAAGGTGCTCTTCACTCACCGTTGCTTAACAATAATGATATATTCAATTCCAAGAAAGTTCTTTTGAGTATTTCTTTCTGTGACAAAGAAGAAAGTGATCAGCTTACGATGGAGGAAATGAATGAAGTTCATGAATTTATGAGTAAGTTTGGTTCTGATGTAGAAACCAAGTTCGGTCTGGCTACAGATTCTACTTTGGAGAAGAAGGTAAAGATTACAGTATTGGCTACTGGATTCGGATTGGAACATGTGCCAGGTATGGATAATCTGCAACATTCGCAGGAGGAGGCTGAGAAAAGAGCACAACAGGAAGAGATTGAGGCACGCAAGCATGATCGACGTTCCAAGTTCTATAAAGACGGAGAAAATCAGCGTTATACCAAACGTCGTCATCATGTCTATATATTTGGACAGGATGATCTGGATAATGATGATATCATTTCTTCAGTAGAAACCAGTCCGACTTATAAACGTAGCAGAGAAGTTCTTGCCACAATTAAAAGCAAGGCTACGACTGAAGAAGAACTGTCAGAACAGCAAAATGGTGAGAATGAAGTTCAGAATGGAGAACAGGCGACAATTGTATTTTAATTTAATATAAAAATATAAGATTATGGCACTTTTTGAGCAAGTAAGTAAGGATATTGTAGCAGCCATGAAGGCAAAAGATAAGATGACCCTGGAGGCGCTGCGTAATATTAAAAAATATTTTATTGAAGCAAAGACTGCACCGGGAGCAAATGATGAACTTACTGATGATGCCGCATTGAAAATTTTGTCAAAGCTGGCTAAACAAGGTAAGGATGCAGCCGCACTTTATATTGGCCAGGGCCGTCAGGATCTTGCAGATGAAGAACTGGCACAAGTTAGCGTTATAGAACGCTATTTGCCGAAACCTTTAACGGCAGAAGAACTGGAAGCAGCGATAAAGGAGATTATTTCGTCATGTGGTGCTTCTTCTGCCAAGGATATGGGCAAGGTTATGGGAGTTGCAACCAAGCAGTTGGCTGGAAAAGCAGATGGTAAGGCCATCAGCGCTGTGGTGAAAAGTTTGTTGGCATAATTAGTAAGAGTTGAAAAATAGAAAAAGGGAGATCAGCCTGATGTGGCTGTTTCTCCCTTTTTTGTGATAATAAGCCAAGGTTTTTGTAATAGAGCTGTAATTGGAGCAAACAATATTTTGACGATGTGTCATAATTTTAGCGAATACATAAAAAATGTGTCAGAAACAATATAAAAAATATTAAAATAGAGCGTTTACATCTTGTTTTTAGTTGATTTTACTTTATTTTTGCAAAAAAATAAAATCAGCGGAGAAATAAAAGAATGAACTGCATAAGTCTGATCATCGGTTTAATTATGAGTTTTTTTGTGGGGTCTTCAGTAGTAACTGCAACTGTAAGACAAAAAAGTTCGTTGGATTCTTTGAGTCATAAAGTGCCTTCTACAGAATATGGACGGGTTTATCGGACAAAGAGAGTTTCTTCGCCTTTCCCGGTAGAAATCAAGGTAAAAGGACGTAATCTGTATGTAGTGAGTGATTATGACCAGATGTTGCCTGTTTATAAGGAAAGTGGTGTGTTTTATGGACTTTTTCATATCAATAAAGGGACAAATTGGTTAAGTGGCCTCCCTTCAGGAATTTATATAATTAATAATATCCGTATAACGGTATCCTAAATACATTTTCTTATAGAATCATTAGCAAGATTCAAAAAGATAACTTATTTTTGCATTTAACTTAACAATAATGATTTCATGCAAAATAAAACTGTCACATTGATAGATCTGGATAAGGTTGTTCGTCAGCGTGCAGGTAAGCGGGCCAAGTATATACCGTCTTTCCTTGTGAATTGGCTGAAACGTATTATTCATCAGGACTTTATCAATAATTATCTGAAACACGGTTATGTGGGAGTAGATTTTTGTGAGAACTGTCTGCAATATCTTGATGTAGAAGTAGAAGTGGAAGGATTGGATATTTTATCCGATGATGCCCAACGTTACACTTTTGTGTCTAATCATCCTTTAGGAGCAATAGACGGAGTGACTTTAGGTATGATTCTGGGAAAACGTTATAATGGAAAGATCAAATATCTGGTGAATGATTTGCTGATGAATCTGGAAGGTTTGGCACCTTTATGTGTTCCTATCAACAAGTTGGGTAAGCAGGCGCGTAATCTGCCTCAAGTGATAGATGAGGCATTTCGTTCTGATGACCAGATTATCATGTTTCCTGCAGGAATCTGTTCTAGGCGGATCAATGGAGAAATAAAGGATTTACCATGGAACAAAACCTTTATTACCAAAAGTATTGAAACAAAACGTGCAGTGATTCCTATTCATTTTATCGGGCAGAACTCGGATCGTTTCTATACGATAGCCGAATGGTGCAAACGACTTCATTTGAAGTTTAATCTGGCCATGCTGTTTCTTCCGGATGAGATGTATCGTAGTCAGCATGGAAAGTATAAAGTAATCATAGGCCGTCCGATACCATATACTGTTTTTGACAAATCACGTAGTCCGATGCAATGGGCGCAGTATGTGAAAGAGCAGGTCTATAAACTGTAGATTCAGAAAAATAATTATATATTATGGAAGATATCATAGCTCCGGTAAGTAAGGAACTCCTTAAGGCTGAGTTGACCGCAGATAAAAAATTGCGTTGTACCAATAAAAGTCATAATGAAATATATGTCGTGACCTATCAGGATTCGCCTAATGTAGTGCGGGAGATCGGACGCTTGCGTGAAATTGCCTTCAGAGCTTCAGGAGGGGGAACAGGCCTGTCATTGGATCTGGATGAGTTTGATACTATGGAAAATCCCTATAAACAGTTGATAGTTTGGGATCCGGATGTAGAAGAGATCTTGGGAGGTTATCGTTATCTTTTGGGACGGGAAGTGAAAGTCAATGAGGAAGGTCAGCCGATATTGGCTACTTCGCATATGTTTCATTTCTCAGAGAAATTCATGAAAGAATATATGCCATATACGATAGAGTTGGGACGTTCGTTTGTGACATTGGAGTATCAGAGTACACGGGCAGGATCAAAGGGACTGTTTACATTGGATAACTTATGGGATGGTTTAGGTGCCCTTACGGTATTGGAGCCCGATGTACGTTATTATTTCGGTAAAATGACGATGTATCCTTCATACAATCGTTATGGACGCGATATGATACTTTATTTCCTGAAGAAACACTTTGAAGATAAGGAAAAACTGATTGTTCCTATGCAACCCTTGCAGTTGGAAGTGCCCACGGAAGAACTGGAACGTCTGTTTACAGAAGATGATTTTAAGGAGGATTATAAGATATTGAATACAGAAGTTCGGAAACTGGGTTATAATATTCCGCCTCTGGTAAATGCTTATATGGGACTGTCTCCTACGATGAAAATGTTTGGTACTGCGATCAATTATGAATTCGGTGATGTGGAAGAAACCGGAATCTTGATAGCAGTGGACGAGATACGTGAAGAAAAACGCAAACGTCATATAGATACTTTTGATCCGACAAAATAATGAATTGATCAAAACAGGAAGAACCGGATTGAGACATATCCGGTTCTTCCTGTTTTGTATTGGATCTGTTTTTGAGATCATTATACGTTTGGTATACTGATTCCCTTTATTTTCCGATACAGATCGAGGGCATATACATCCGTCATTCCGGATATGTAATCCAATACAGCCATCAGTCTGTCATAAAGTCGTTCTGCACTTATATCATATTGGGGAGATACTCTGTTGATGAGTAATTGTGAGTAAGTTTTCTGAGGGTTGCAGACAGCTTCGATCATTACTTCAAGGAGAGTCGTGATAACTTGAAAACCGGCGAGTTCGATATCTACAACATCTTTGCTTCGATAAATGCAGTCATAAGCTTTCTTTTCGCACGCTTTGTATGCTTTTCTTGGTATCTCACTGATATGGTTGATGAGTGACCCCTTAAACCGCCCCTTCAGAATATCTTCTTCATTTTCCACAAAGACCCGTACACATTCGCTTTCCAGGCAGCCAATAACGCAGGATCGCAGATATACGATCTGTTCGTTGACGTCTGTGACCAATTGAAGGGTTTTTTGGATATGAGCCTTTCGGTCTTCATCAAAGAAATTAAGTAATAAGTCCTTTGTTTCGTTAGTGTTAAGAATCTTTAGCTTGTGGGCATCTTCTATGTCCATTATTTCGTAGCAGATGTCATCTGCCGCTTCTACAAGATAGACGAGTGGATAACGGGCATATTGGTAAGAACCTTCTGCTGTTTCGTATCGTGGAATACCAAGTTCGGTTGCAATGCGTTGATAGAACTCTATTTCACTTTGGAAGAATCCGAATTTTGAATGACTTCCGGCCAGATTGGATGAGAAAGGGTATTTTACGATAGATGCCAGCGTGGAATAGGTCATGACAAATCCACCTTCTCGACGTCCTTTAAAATGATGGGTGAGAAGACGGAAGGCATTGGCGTTTCCTTCAAAATGTGTCAGGTCATTCCATTCGTCAGTCGTTAGCCTGTCTTTATTTTCAGGCTCAATATGATCCTTTAGCCATAATCCTTTTCCTTCGCTGAAGAATGTACCTATGGCCTGTTCTCCGGAGTGTCCGAAAGGTGGATTGCCCAAATCATGTGCCAGACAGGCAGCAGAGACAATAGAACCGATTTCTGTCAGATGGGTATTGGACAGATGTGGATGTCTGGATATCAGTATTCTGGCTACATCATTGCCTAAAGAACGGCCTACACTTGATACCTCAAGGCTGTGGGTCAGACGATTATGAACAAAAATACTGCCTGGGAGAGGGAATACTTGTGTCTTGTTCTGAAGCCTTCTGAAAGGAGCGGAAAAAATAAGCCGGTCATAATCCCGTTGGAATTCAGTACGGTCGTCTTTGCGTTTCTGATGGTATTCTTCCAGTCCGAACCGTTTGTTAGAAATTAATTGTTTCCAGTTCATATTATAAGCTGTTGTTTTTTCACAAAAGTAATTAAAAACCCTGATAATCCAGCTTTTTATTTGAATTTCAATGGAAATCTGACTGGAAATGGTTATTTTTGTAGTTAAATTTATAATTTGGTCAGATATGTTGAAAGTGCAGATTATTAATAAATCCCATCATCCGTTACCACAGTATGCCACGCCAGGATCGGCAGGCATGGATCTTAGGGCAAACCTGGATACACCTATTTTGTTGAAACCCATGGAACGCTGTCTGGTTCCCACAGGATTGTATTTGGCTTTACCTCAGGGAACAGAGGCGCAGGTAAGACCACGTAGTGGCCTTGCATTGAAAAAAGGTATAACTGTATTGAATGCTCCCGGAACCATAGATGCAGATTATAGAGGGGAATTATGTGTGATATTAGTCAATTTTTCTTCTGAACCGTTTGAAATCTGTGATGGAGAGCGTATTGCTCAACTCGTGATTGCGCGTTGTGAACAGGCTCAGTGGGAACAGGTCGAAAGTCTGGATGAAACAGAACGTGGAGAAGGTGGTTTTGGACATTCTGGTGAAAAATAATAAGATGAAAACAAAGATTCTGCTGTTTGGAATATTAAGCATAATGATCCTGGGTTCCTTTGTGTCTTGTAAGAGCGTGAAACCGGAACCATTGAGTGAAGATGCTCGGTTAAGAGCCAGTTATTATTTTGTAGAAGGAGTAAAAAAAGAGCTTGCTTCCAAGCATGATGAGGCTTTTGAGTTATTTAAGCATTGTTTGTCGATTAATCCTGATGCCAGTGAAGCCTTATATCAATTAGGACTTTATCATTTGGCCTTAAGAGAGGATGAACAGGGAGAAAAATACTTGAATAGAGCGGTCGTTCTTGAACCTGATAATATTTATTACAAAGAATCTTTGGCTTCATATTATCTGAAGATTCGCAATTTTGACAAGGCTATTCCTGTTGTAGAAGATATTGTCAGATGTAATCCGGCACGTATAGATGCATTGACTCAGCTGGTTTCATTATATATGGACCGGAGCGATTATCGTAAAGCCATAGATGTACTGAATCGAATTGAAAGAATTGAAGGACGTAGCGCTTCTATCAGTATGGAGAAATTCAAGCTGTATCGCGAACTGAATGAAGAGGAGCGTGCGTTTGCGGAATTGGATACCCTGGCAGCGGAGAATCCAAATGACTTGTCTTATAAGGTATTGATAGGTGATCAGTATCTGCTGGTTCAAAAACCCGAAAAGGCTTATGCCATTTACAAGGAGGTGGCAGATCAGGAACCGGATAACCAGCCTTTACAATTGTCCATGCTGGATTATTATAAACAAACAGGGCAGGATTCTGCCTATACGGCATTACTTGATACTTTGTTGTATGGAAACCGGATTGAAAACAGATTAAAAGTGCTGTTGATGCGTAATTTGGTTGTAGAAAAAGAAAATGCCAAGGCTGACAGTTCTGAGGTATTGGGTATTTTTGAACGGGTATTGAAAAATACGGATGAAAATGTAGATATGCTGGCATTGTATGCTTCGTATATGCAATTAAAGAAGATGGATGAATCCCGCATAGCCGGAGTGATGGAGCAGATCCTGGCCATAGAGCCTGACAATCAGGCTGCTTTATTGGAAGTGATGCGTTATGCACTTATTCGTCAGGATTATAAGAAAGTGGCGGAAGTGTGTCGGAATGGATTGGAACATTATCCGGACCAGTTGCCGTTCTATTTTTATTTGGGATTGTCATATTATCAGTTGGATCAGAATGAAGAGGCATTGGAGGCCTTTAAGAAAGGTGTGGGACAGATCAACGAGAATTCAGACCTTTCGATGGCTTCAGATTTGTACTCTATTTTAGGAGACTTGTGGTATAAAGAGGGAGAGAAGGAACTGGCTTATGCTGCTTATGACTCCAGTTTGACTTATAAATCGGATAATATCGGTTGCTTGAACAATTATGCCTATTATTTGTCATTGGACAATAAGGATCTTGATAAGGCTGAAGAAATGAGTTATAAAACCATTAAGGCAGAACCTTCTAATAAAACTTATCTTGATACTTATGCCTGGATTCTTTTCATGAAAGCACGATATACAGAAGCCAAGGTTTATATTGATAAGGTAGTGCAGGGAGATAATGTGATGAATGATGCAGAAGTTTCAGCCGGTGTTCTTGAGCATGCAGGAGATATCTATTATAAATGTGGTGATACGGATCAAGCCATGAAATATTGGGAAATGGCTCAGAAAAAGGGTGGTGATGTGACAAAAGTCTTAAAGAAAAAAATTCAGCAAAAGAAATATATAGCGGAATGATAAATCTTAAAATGGGAAAATGGATCATAGGTTTGGTTTTGGTTTCTGCATTCTTTGTATCGGGATGCCGTTCAACCAAGACTACCACGGAGCAACAGACGGATACTTCTTCTGAATGGGTAGATAAAATGTCTGCCGGAACCTTTAAATCAGGCAGCTTGACAGCTAAGCTTAATCTACAGTTAACGGGAGACGGTAAATCTCTTTCAGTGGGAGGAACTTGTAATCTGAAAAGGGATGAAGTTATTCAGTTTTCTTTGGTTGCGCTCGGATTAATGGAAGTGGGACGGATTGAAATGACACCGGATCACCTGTTGATGATAGATCGTATGGGACGTCAGTATGTGAAGGTTGATTATAACGAAGTTCCTTACATGAGACAGGCAGGTATTGATTTTTATACGTTTCAGGCTTTGTTCTGGAATGATTTGTTTGTTCCGGGAAAATCCGGACAATGGAGTAATCATGATTTTAAAATGGTTTCAACAGAAGATAATCTGATTCTCACCTCAGAAAACAATGCTTTGTTACAGTGTCGTTTCTTGATGGATGCCATGACTGGCTTGATTCGTCAAACGGTGTTGAAGATAGAAGGAAAACCAAATCTACCGGCTTTGAATTGGGATTATTTGCATTTTTCCAATATAGATCAAAAGTCTTTCCCTGACAGAATGAAGTTAAGCGTTGTCAGCGGCCAGAAAAATTATACTGCATCCTTTACATTGACTAATATGAAGGCCAATGCAAAAGAAATTAAATTGTATGACGAGCCGGGAAGCAAATATAAAAAAGTAGATGTTCAGGCTATATTAAATATGTTGTTGAAATGAAATTATTTCCGTTTTGTTCGCTAATTCTGTTTTTCTCTTTGTGTGGTATGCCCGTATGGGGGCAGACTAGTTCCAAGATTAAACGTTTGCAGAATCAGAAGAAAGAGATTCAGAAAGGTTTGTCACGGAAACAGAATGAATTACGTGATAACAGACAGAATGTGAATCAAAAGTTACGGGATATCGAAATGTTGTCGAATCAGGTAGAAAACAGACAACGTTATATTGATGACATGCTTTATCAGATTAAGGGAATGGATAGTCTGATAGCAAGGCAGCAGCAGGTTATAGAAAGTACTGCCAAGGATTTGGAACGACAGAAGGCAGCTTATGTCCGTGCTCTTCGTTATGCCAGGGTTAGTAAAACGGTTCATAGTCCGCTTTTATTTGTTTTGTCTGCAACATCTGTAACTAAGATGTACAGACGTTCTCGTTATGCTCGTGAGTATGCCCGTTATGAAAGAAGATTGGCCGAACAGATCATTGAAAAGCAGAATAAATTGCTGGCAGAAAAAAATGAGTTGCTGAAAACAAAAAATGAAAAAGGAAAGCTGATGGCAGAATGTGAGGCTCAGAAAGCTCTTTTGGTGGAACAAAAGGAAGCTGAGAAACGTAATGTGGCCGGTCTCAAACAGCGTCAAAAAGCTTTGCTTAAAGATGTCGAAGCCCAAAAAAGGCAATTGACCGAATTGGACAGAAAGATAGATCAGATGATAGCATGGGAGGTGGAGCAGGCCAGAAAGAGGGCGGAAGAAGAACGGAGGCGTAGAGAAGAAAAACCCAGAAAAGAAGCAGCCGCAAAATCAAAGAACAAGTCTCGTCCAGATTCCAGACATGAGCAGAAAACAAATAAAAAACCTGCAGCTGAAAAGAACTGGATATCTTCAGAAGAGCGTGTCCTGAATGGTTCCTTTGAGAAAAACAAGGGACGTCTGCCTGTTCCTATAACAGGGCGTTATATGTTGGGGAGCCGTTTCGGTACATATAATGTGCCGGGATTAAGAGGGGTCATGTTAGACAACAAAGGAACTAATTATATTGGTCAGGCAGGTGCACGCGCACGTAGTATTTTTGACGGTGAAGTGACAGCCATATTCCAGTTTGGTGCTACCAAAAATGTATTGGTACGTCATGGTAGCTATATATCAGTTTATTGTAATCTTTCGTCAGTGATTGTATCACGTGGTCAAAAAGTAAAGGCTAGAGATATACTTGGAACTGTTGAGCAGGATGGTTCGGGCAATAGTGTTTTACATTTCCAGTTACGTAAAGAAAAGACAAAATTGAATCCTGAAGTGTGGATCGGGAGATAAAACTGATTCCTGTTATCCGCTTTTTGATAAGATAAAAAAACAAGGCCTCCGATTCCATGTATGGTCTGGAATCGGAGGCTGATTGTTTATAATACGAGCCCGTTCAATATGTTATAATATAGTGTGATGGCCTCTTTTATTTCGTTTAGTTCTATGTATTCATTAGCTGTGTGTGAGCGTGAAGACTGGCCCGGACCCATTTTCAGAGAAGGGAATTTCATTAAGGCCTGATCAGAAAGTGTAGGTGAACCGAAAGGAATCCGTCCCAATTCTATTGCTCTTTTGACTAAAGGATGGTCTTCTGTGATATGGGATGAGTTCAGACGGAAAGATCTTGCTTGAGCCTCTCCTTGAATATGATTACAGATGATTTTAAAGATTTCCTCATTGGAATAGAACTCGTTGCTACGTACATCAACGGTAAATTTACATTGGTCGGGGATGACATTATGTTGCGTTCCGGCTTGTATGATTGTTACGCTCATTTTGACAGGACCCAACAGAGGAGATTCTTTGTCAAAATGAAACTGGCGAAACCACTTAATGTCGTCTAATGCCTTGTATATGGCATTCTCTCCTTCATTGCGGGCAGCATGTCCGGATTTGCCGTGTGCTGTGACATCTATTACCATCAGCCCCTTTTCTGCGATGGCAGGCTGCATGCCGGTCGGTTCACCCACTAATGCTACATCTATGTGAGGCAGTAAGGGCAAGACCTGTTCAATGCCGTTTTTTCCGGAGACTTCTTCTTCGCAGGAAGCTAAAAAGACAATGTTATATTGTTGTGGAGATTGGATTATCTGACGGTATACTTGTAGAAGGGATACTACGCTGGCACCATCATCATTTGTTCCTAAACCGTAAAGTTTTCCATCTTCAATGACGGGAGAAAAAGGAGAGATGGTCCAGCTGCTGGTTGGCTTGACCGTATCAATATGGGCATTAAGTAACAAAGTGGGTTTGGAAGGATCGTATGTAGGGCATATTGACCAGATATTATGTCCGTTTCTGTGTGGATTCAGACCATAATCGGAAAGTACTTTCTCAAGAAAATCAGCGACTTCTTTTTCTTCACGGCTTACAGAAGGAATACTGACCATTTTAATTAAAAGATCAGTTGCTTCGTGAGTGAGATGATTGATATCCATATTCATGTTTTTGCTGTAAAGTTACAATAAAATTTTAAATGTTTTCTGTCGGATATAAAGGTAATTTGAATATTGGGATTATAACAGATTCAAAATTCAAGTAAAATTTAATATCAAATATGGATGTCAAAAAGAACTCTGAATAGGCATAGTCGTGAAAAGAAGAGACAAGATGATTAGCAGACTTCTTCTACTCTGCTGATGTTTTTTATAGTATTTGTTATTTTGGATTCATCCATAAAATCAGGGCAGCTCCGTTTTTATGAGAAGAACGGGTCCATAAAGCAAAGACGCCAAATGAAAGGTTAAATAATTTTTTTAAAAAAGTGAATCTTTTTTAGCTTTTCTTGTAGATAGTTTCAGATAAAACTATATCTTTGTGCATTATAAAAATTAAAACTATGTTAAATACATCTTTTCTGGCTACGCTGATTCATGAACAGGCAAAGATTTATGGTGACAAAACCGTAATGTCTTACCGTGATTATGACAAAAATGAATGGATTCCAATAACTTGGAACGAATTTTCCGACACTGTAAATAAAGTGTCCAATGCTTTGTTGGCATTAGGGGTCAATGTGCAGGAAAATATAGCCGTATTTTCTCAGAATAAGCCTGAGTGTTTGTATGTGGATTTTGGAGCTTATGGCATACGTGCCGTGACAATTCCATTTTATGCAACCAGCTCTGAGGCGCAGATCAGTTATATGGTTGATGATGCAGAGATACGTTATATCTTTGTAGGCGAACAGGAACAGTATGACATAGCTTTCCGGATAATGCCTTACAGTTCAACATTGCATAAGCTGATTATATTTGATCCTAAGGTGGTTAAGAATAGTCAGGATACGATTTCCATCTATTTTGATGAATTTTTGCGTCTTGGTGAAGAGCAGTTGCATCAGAAGGAAGTGAAGAAAAGAATGTCAGAAGTGCAGGAAGATGATCTGGTCAATATCTTGTATACCTCTGGAACTACAGGTACGAGCAAAGGAGTGATGTTTACCAACCTGATGTATCATGATGCTATGATAGCGAATGATAAGGTGCTTAATCTGACCGAAAATGATGTGGTTCTTAATTTTCTTCCTTTTACTCATGTTTTTGAACGGGCATGGTCTTATCTGTGTCTGGCGGAAGGTGTGCGTTTGTGTGTAAATCTTCGCCCGGCAGATGTGTTGCAGTCACTTCAGGAAGTTCATCCGACATGTATGTGTGCTGTGCCTCGTTTTTGGGAAAAGGTTTATGCAGGAGTTCAGGAAAAGATAAGGACAAGTAATCCTGTGCAGCGTGCTTTGTTGCAGGAAGCTCTTCATGTTGGAAAAACTTATAATGTGACTTATAAGATGCGTGGACTTCAGCCGCCTCTTCCTTTGAAAATGCGGTATAAGTTCTTTGAGAAAACGGTTATTGCTCTTTTGAAGAAAACGTTGGGACTTGAGAATGCCAATTTCTTTCCTACCGCAGGAGCTGCAGTGCCACCGGCTGTAGAGGAATTTGTTCATGCTGCAGGTATCAATATGGTAACAGGATATGGCTTGACAGAATCCACTGCTACGGTATCTTGTGCGTGGAAGGGATTACCTAAGACCATTGGTTCTGTAGGACGTGTCATAGATGGTTTGGAACTGAAAATAGGGGAAAATGATGAAATCCTGTTGAAGGGAACTTCAATTACCAAGGGATATTATAGGAAAGAAGATGCTACAAGATCGGCTATAGATTCTGAAGGATGGTTCCATACGGGTGATGCCGGCTATATAAAGAATGGTGAACTCTTCTTGACTGAACGTATTAAGGACCTGTTCAAAACCTCGAATGGAAAATACATAGCTCCGCAAATGATTGAATCAAAACTGGTTGTAGATCGTTTTATAGATCAGATAGTTATAATAGCCGATCAGCGTAAATTCGTTTCTGCTTTGATTGTTCCTGATTATGCCGTATTGGAGGATTTTGCGCGGCGTCATCATATTTCTTATACTTCGATAGCAGAATTATGTAGAAATCAGGATATTGTCAGAATGATACTTTTCCGTATTGATACCTTACAGCAGGAATTTGCACACTATGAGCAGGTAAAACGTATTACCTTGTTGCCGGAACCTTTCAGTATGGAAAAAGGAGAACTGACAAATACATTGAAAATCAAACGTAATGTAGTCAATCAGAATTATGCTGGGGTTATAGATGAAATGTATAAAGAGAATAATCAGGCGTAAAAAGGTATTTTTTTCATGAAAAATTACCCTATAAGGCAGATTTACAACGAGGATATCAGAAAATATTATCGCTGTTTCCTTTTCATTTGCGCATGATTTGCATTATCTTTGTGCATCAAAAGTTTATTATTTTATGATCACCATAGACCAATTAAAAGAAATTAAAGCGCGGGTAGAAGCGTTGTATCGTTATTTGGACATAGAAAACAAGAAAATTCAAGTAGAGGAAGAACAATTGCGTACTCAGGTTCCTGGATTCTGGGATGATGCCAAAGCTGCTGAAGAACAGATGAAAAAGGTAAAAGGACTTCAGAAATGGCTTGATGGTTATAAAGAGGTGAAAACCTTATGTGATGAGTTGGAACTGGCATTTGATTTCTACAAGGAGGAAATGGTGACTGAAGATGAGGTGGATCAGCAATATGCAGATACTCTGGAGGCCGTAGAAGATCTCGAATTGCGGAACATGTTGCGTCAGGAAGAAGACCCTATGGACGCCGTGTTGAAGATTAATTCAGGTGCAGGTGGTACGGAAAGCCAGGACTGGGCTTCGATGTTGATGCGTATGTACATGAGATGGGCGGAAGCGCATGGTTATAAATGTACCATCAGTAACTTGCAGGACGGTGACGAAGCCGGAATCAAGACAGTGACCATGCAGATAGAAGGAGAATTCGCTTATGGTTATCTCAAGTCGGAAAATGGAGTACACAGACTTGTACGTGTGTCGCCATACAATGCACAAGGTAAACGTATGACCTCATTTGCCTCTGTGTTTGTCACTCCACTTGTGGATGACTCTATTGAAGTATACGTAGATCCGGCAAGGGTATCATGGGATTTGTTCCGTTCAGGAGGCGCCGGTGGACAGAATGTCAACAAAGTCGAGACGGGTGTGCGTTTGCGTTATCAGTATAAAGATCCGGATACCGGTGAAGAAGAAGAAATCCTTATTGAAAATACAGAAAGTCGTAAGCAGTTGGAGAACAGAGAAAACGCCATGCGTTTGCTTAAATCACAACTTTATGACCGTGCTTTGCAAAAACGTAAAGCCAAGCAAGCAGAAATTGAAGCCGGAAAAAAGAAAATTGAATGGGGTAGCCAGATCAGAAGTTATGTCTTTGACGATCGCAGAGTGAAAGATCATCGTACCAATTATCAGACTTCAGACGTAGGAGGTGTGATGGACGGTAAGATAGATGGTTTCATCAAGGCTTATCTGATGGAGTTTGCAGGATCGGAATCCTGAAGCATATATATTAACTTATAAATCTTTTAACCATGAGTAGCACGAAAAAGGCACAAAGAAAGCTGGCTCGCGAAGCCCGTGAAGAAAAACAGGCCAAGCGGGTTATGAGAAGTTTGGTCGGAGTATTGATATTGCTCGTTATATTGGGTATTATTGCTTTTGCATTGTTAGGAAATGGGGCTTGAGATAGAACGGAAATTTTTAGTATGCGGTGACTTCAAAAGTAAAGCTTTTGCCAATAGCCGGATCAGTCAGGGGTATATTTGTTCAGGAAGCGGCCGTACGGTTCGTGTTCGGATACGTGATGATAAAGGTTACCTTACTATTAAGGGACCATCCGATATGAAAGGCATGACGCGTTATGAATTTGAAACAGAAATACCCTTGACTGATGCCAGACAGCTTATGACCTTGTGTGAACCTGGAGTAATTGATAAAACACGTTATTTGGTCAAAGCGGGACAGCATGTGTTTGAAGTGGATGAATTCTATGGTGAAAATGAAGGGTTGGTTGTAGCAGAGGTAGAGCTTGCTTCTGAAGATGAGCCTTATGAACGTCCGGATTTTCTAGGGCGTGAGGTGACAGGTGATCGCCGTTATTATAATGCCCAACTGAGAGTGAGACCCTATAAATTATGGAAGGAATAAGGACACTGATTGGGATCAACCGAAAACAGTTCACCTGTGAAGACGCATTTTTCATAAATTGTAAACACCCGATAAGATAGAAGCCGTCTATAATATAGACAGGCTGTGTCTTTTAACGGGTGAGGTAATGAATGTGAAAAGAAAAACAGTGTTTTTTTTTAATATACATCAGATGATTTCTTTCCCAAAGATTAAATTTCTAGTCGTTTGGGTTTTAATCATTTTCAATTGTTTTATGGTGAATGCCGCCATTAAGAAAGAGGCGGTACCATTGCCTTTTGCTTCTTCGTTACTGTCGAAAGAAATTACGGCTCTTCATCAGGACAGGGAAGGGTTTCTGTGGATAGGTACGACTTATGGTGTTGCGAGATATGACGGGTATTCCACATTGCTTTTTACTGCAGGTCCCTCAGGATCAGTGCGTCTGACGGACAATGTGGTGACCGGAATAGCAGATACTCCCGAGATGGTACTTATCGGAACTAAAAACGGTCTTAATAGAATTGATAAGAAAACCTGGCAGGTTTCTGTTGTCAGTGAAGCCTCGTTTGGTCATGCAGATATTAAATGTTTGCTAACTGCACGTGATGGAAAAATTTGGGTAGCAACATCTGGAAGAGTGTATCGGTGTAACCGTAATTTAAAGGTAGAAGACAGTTATATATGGCCGGAAGCTGCAACTTGTGGTGTCACTTCCCTTTATCAGGACCAGAAGAATCGGATCTGGATTCTGACTTGGGGAGCTGGTCTTTATTGTTTGAACGAGGGAAGCCATGTATTGAAGAGCTATCCTCCGATAGGGAAAGAAAACCGTCCGTTTATTCTTTTTCAGGATCGTGACCAACGTTTTTGGTTAGGGACATGGGGGGATGGTCTGTATCGTTTTTATCCGGATGGTGAAAAAGAGGATTTCTATGTAAGGCAACAGGTTGGTGGAGAAGTCTGTTTTGATATCATGCAGGATCAGCGTGATGGTCATCTGTGGATGTTGTTTTATCAGGGTATGGGCGTTTTCAGCGTGGATAATAATGGCGGACTTCATGATGAGGAGATTCCTGCTGGGCTGGATTCTCAGAGAATGTTTTCCATGATGTTGCAGGATCGTGAGGGACAAATCTGGATGGGAGCCTATGACGAGGGATGTTGTATTGTGGAAAATGATTCATTCCTGACCTCTGATAATCTGTCGTTTATTAAGCGGGATTTAGGCTTCGATGCAAATCTTAATTGTATGGCTGAGGATCGGGAAAAGATCTTGTGGCTCAATCAGGAGAGGTATGGATTGTTCTTTTATGATTCACGTACCGGACAAAACAGCCTGTCGGTAGAGAATCCTCAAGTGGAGGTGAATTATATCGCTATGGATCATGATGACCTTTCGGCTTGGGTGGCGTCGATGTATGTGGAACGGGTGTTCCGGGTCAGACGGGAAGGTATGCGTATGGTATTTGCCGATACGCTTGAGCTGGATGACGGACGTGGGGCTTTGGATTATGTACGGGGTGTTCATTTGGATAAAACCGGTTATCTGTGGGTACGGACGGGACGGACGCTTTTTGTGAAGTCTCCGAAGGGACGTAAGATGAGTCCTGTACGCGGTGTGAAAGGGGTTGTTTCCGGTTGGGCGGAAGATACAAAGGATCATATTTGGCTTGGAGGGGAAGATTTTACTTTGTATAAAGCCATACATCTCAAGGAGGGTATACGTATTGTGTCCGTTTATTCCTTTCCTTTTTTTAAAAGATCATCATTGAAGCTTGGACATATAGCAACGGATCGGTTTGGACGTTTATGGATGGCGGCAGTTTCCGGAGAAGTTTTTTGTTTTGATCCTCAGAAACAGATTTGTTCGGATAATATGAACAAGGTCATAGGAGGACGTCGGCCTGTTCTTCACTGGATGGTAAGGGGCGATACATTGTCGGCTTTGACACCCGGAGCCTTGGTCTGTTATGATATGAAACGAAGAAGCGTGCATGTGTATGAGGTTGGTAACAGACAGATAACAGTAACAGCCTTTCGTAATGCAGCTACATGTTGGGGGCAGCAAGGAAAACTTTATGCAGGAGGTCACGATGGATACATGGTATTACGGCCAGGTGCCAAATCCCGCCACCGACAGGAACGAGTGTTTTTTACGGATATTTCGGTTAATGGAAAGAGTTTGTGGCAAGATCATTCCAGACATAATGATGATAACGTAAATATCTGTTTACCTGCAGGTAGCCGTCAGATCGTTTTTTCGTTTTCTACTCTCGATTATAATGATCAGGATCATATTCGTTATGCTTATCGGATGGATAACGATATTGATTGGAGCGTTCTGGCCGGAGGCGAGAATAAAGCAGTATATAATGTTCTGTCGGCAGGGGTGCACAAGTTACATGTACAGGCTTTGGATGATAACGGAGATATTACGGCAGAAGGTGTTTTGCAATTCCGAAGATTCCCCTTGTGGTACGAAACGTGGTGGGCTCGTCTGGGTTTTACTCTGGTAGGTATTCTGATTATTCTACTTTTGGCTTTTGTTTTTATTCTTAAGATAAAGCGTAAGAACGCTGAACGGTTTCGTCGTGAGTTGATCAAAGTCAAGATAGATTATTTTACAAATGTATCGCATGAGTTACTGACTCCTTTGACGGTTCTGTCATGTCTGGCGGATGAAATTGAGTCCAGAATGCCTTGCGAGCAACGTTTTGTAGATATCCTGAGAAGTAATACCCGTCGGCTTAGAAAATTGATACGTCAGGTTCTCGATTTCAGAAAGGTGGAAAACAGGGCTTGGCCGTTGAGGGTTGATTATGCCGATGTGATGTCCTTTGTACGCCGTTTGTCTGAGACTGATTTTGAGATGTTGGCCTATGGGCGCAAACTGAATTTTGAATGTCATTTAAATCCCGATTCTGTGTTTGGGTATTTTGATTCGGATAAATTAGAAGAGATTCTTTTTAATTTATTGTCTAATGCCGTAAAATATACAGAATCACCGGGTCGTGTAGGGTTGGATGCCCGGCTGGAGCAGAAGGCCGATGGCGGTCAGATCTTATGTCTGGAAATATGGGACGAAGGTATCGGTATTGCCGATCGGGAAAAACAGCTGATTTTTAACCGCTTCTATCATTCCGACAAAAGACCGGGAACAGAGTCCAATGGTATAGGTTTGGCTTTGACACGAGAATTGGTTAACTTGCATCATGGAGAATTGACGCTGGAAAGTTGTCTGGGTAAGGGAAGTCGTTTTTGTGTCCGTTTGCCTTTGGATAAATCCAGTTATTCTGAAAATGAACTGAGAAAGTCGGAATTCCTGCAGGATGAATCTGATGAAGGACTGCGGTCGCAAGCCCAGCCTGGCAGAGTCTGCATATTGATAGTAGATGATAATAAGGATTTGTTGAGAGCTGCAAAGATATTGTTTGGCAATTATTATGAAGTTCTTGTCGCTTCCGATGTATCTTCTGCACGTCGGATTCTTTTGGCTGAGCGGGTTGATCTGGTCGTATGTGACGTGCGTATGCCTGGTACGGATGGTCTGGCATTCTGTAAATCTTTGAAATCAGATGTACAGACCAGTCACATTCCGGTATTGATGTTGACTGCTCAGGGAGATGAGCAGACTCGCCTGGAGTGCTATGAGGCCGGAGCGGACGGGTTTATGGCGAAGCCTTTTGAAACGAAGGTATTGAAGGCGCGTATAGACAATTTGGTCTTGCAATATAAGAAAAGGCAGAAAGAATTCAGGGAAGATTCAGCTTTGGATCTTTCGAAATTATCCGGCCGTGAAACTGATGAGGAATTTCTGAAACGTTTGGTCAATACGATCGAAGCACATTTACAGGATGACAGTTTTGATTTGGACGTATTGACAGAGGCTGTTGGGGTATCAAAATCTACATTAAACCGTAAGATCAAAACCATGACAGGATTGACTCCTATGGATTTTGTTCGTAATATCCGATTGAAGTATGCATGCACCTTGTTGACAGAAGGACGGTTGAATATTTCTGAAGTTGCTTATGCTGTAGGATTTTCAGATCCTCAATATTTTGCACGGTGTTTTAAAGAAGCCTTTAGGGAAACTCCTACGCAGTTCCAGCACAGAAAGCAAGGCAGAATGCAATAACTGTTTTTATAGAACCTTAGCGTTTTCTTTGTGACGGTTTGGATTTATTTTCCATGCTTTTGAATATAAAATCCACATTTCATCGCTATGAATATGATAATTTTGCGATGAACATTAAATCAAGTATGCATGGAACAGAAAAAAAGAAAAAGCTTTGCTTCATGGGCACTGAAAATGCTCATGTGGTGTAGTCTCTGGCTGGTGGCCGGTCAGGCCTTGGCAGCAACGGCGACGGTGTCGCGGCTACGTGTGAATGCAATGGAAAATCCAGTCGGAATTGATTCCGATAAACCTTCTTTCAGCTGGACTCTTGAGGCCGGTGAGAGCGAACGTGGTGTATGGCAGACTGCTTATGAAATCAGGCTGTATACAGATCAGGCGTGCCAGAATGAATTCTGGACTTCAGGAAAGGTGGAATCCGGTTTGAGTGTGGATCGTCCTTACAATGGCCCTTCCTTGCAGGCTGCTTCGCGTTATTATTGGCGCGTAACGGTTTGGGATAACAAAGGACGGGAAGCAACATCCGATGAAATGGCCTATTTTGAGATGGGATTGATGAATGAAGGATGGTCTGGTGCCAAATGGATAAGTCCTACGACACTGAAACAGGACGAGTATGAAATTACACGCTACGACGTGGAAACTGACTTTCAGGTAGAGAATCTGGCTGCTGGTATTATTTTTGCTGCGCGCAGTCAGGATACTTATTGTATGTGGCAGGTTAATTTCGAGGCCGGCTATCCTCGTTTCCGTCCGCATGTATGGACTAATGGTCAAGCTTCTTGTCTTGTAGAGGAGGATTTGCGCCCTCTTATCAGTCTGGAACTTCATAAAACTTATCATTTGCGTATTGAAGTTGACGGTTCAGTGGCCCGTACTTATATTGATGATGTCTTGATTGATACCCGTGAATGTCCGTGGGGTGGAAATTATGGGTATGGTCAGATAGGTATCCGTCAGGACAGGGCACTTAATAATTATAATGATCTTGAACGGGCTTATTTTGATAACTTCAAGGTAACTGATAAAACAGGACAGACCGACAAGGTATTAATAAATGAAACTTTCGATGAAGGTTCTCAGTTGCCTTTTTCTGCAGGTACATTGACTGATGGAAAATTGTATGTAGAAGCTCAGTATTCATGGTATGATAAATCTGAAGATGAGGCTAACTATGATCTTACTTTGGATATGCGTATCGGTCGTGATAATGCGGGTGTTGTATTCTCTGCTTATGATACGCAGAATTTCCACATGTGGTCATTTAATGTACGTGATGCCGCGCATCCGTTCCTTCGCCGTCATCTGAAAGTTAATGGCGGTTATACGACTTCTGATGTCAGTCTGGCGGACTTCTTTACGAAAGAACAGCTAATGCAGCAATATCATCAGGTTAAAATTGCAGTCAGAGGAAAGATAGTAAAGACTTTTATAGACGATCAGTTAGTGGACACCTACACGGATAATTCCGGTCGTTTGCATTTAGGTGAAATTGGCTTCCGTGCTTTCTTTGATAAGACAATGGATGAAGAAGTTTATTATGATAATGTTAAATTGACGGTATATGATGAAGAAAATCAGCCTTCAGTAACGTTCTCTGAAAACTTCGAAGGACCAGGTAATGCCTTTGATGGAGGTGAAGTTGTAGTGGATAATGGACAGAAAGTCCTTTTTGTCAGCTCGTCTTATGAGGAAAATTGCGTAATGCGACAGTCTCAACAGGGTATGCCTTTATTCCGTAAGAAATTTGTGACTGATGCACCGATTAAAAGAGCACGTTTGTACACGAGTGCATTGGGAGTATATGATGTCTTCATCAATGGAGATAGAGTAGGCCGTAAGATGGATGACGGTACTCTTCGCTTTGATGAACTCAAACCAGGATGGACGGATTACCGTTATGAAGTTTTTTATACCACCTATGATGTTACGGACTGGTTGAAAGAGGGAGATAATGCTATTGGGGCTCAAGTAAGCCACGGTTGGTGGAAAGGAGCAATTGCTCATGGCATTTATGGAACCCCGGAATCCGGGTTTATTGCCAGACTGGATATTGAATATGAAGATGGTCGCAAGCAAACTGTAGTGACAGATACGGATTGGCTGTCTGCTTATTGTGGTCCGTTAGTCTTGGGAGATATCTATAATGGAGAGACTTATGATGCACGTAGGGATAAGAACTGGAGTCAGCCGGATTATGATGATTCTTCCTGGTATCAGACAGTAGAAAATTCCGATTTCAACGGTGAACCGGTAGCTTGGGAAGGTCCTACTGTGCAGGTTCGTCAGTCACTTTGTCGTCGTCCCCAAACTATTACAGTTTATGATGGTGTGGATAATACGGGAACAACTTATGGGCAGATTCATGTTGTGAGAACCTTGAACGGTGATCAGAAACTGCAGTTGAAAGCCGGTGAAACCGCCATTTTTGATATGGGACAGAATATGGTAGGATGGGTCCGTTTTACGGCTAAGGGTGAAGCCGGGACACAGCTGAAATTCCGTTTTGGAGAGATGTTGAATGATACAGGAGATGCGAATCGCGCTGATGATGGTCCTGGAGGAAGTGTGTATACCTATAATTTACGTACGGCAAAGGCTACATTACTTTATACGCTGAACGGTGATAAGGATGGCGAAAATTATGCTCCTTCATCTACGTTCTTCGGATTCCGTTATTGTCAGGTGACAGCCAGTGCGGATGTGGAATTGACTGGTCTGACAGGAGAAGTAGTCGGATCTGCATTGGAAGAAACCGCAACATTTGAAACAGATCATCCCGATGTCAATCAGTTGTATAGTAACATTATTTGGGGACAACGCGGTAATTTCCTGAGTATACCGACAGATTGTCCGCAGCGTGATGAGCGTTTGGGATGGACAGGTGATACCCAGATTTTCTCACGTACAGCTTGTTATAATTCAGATGCACGTGCTTTCTATCGTAAGTGGATGCGCGACATGCGTCATGGCCAGCGTGAAGATGGAGCTTATCCGGATACAGCACCTTTCTGTAATTTCTGGGGATTTGGCAATGCAGCCTGGGGTGATGCTGGTGTAATCGTGCCGTGGACTGTTTATCTGATGACTGGCGATACGCAGATTCTGGCCGATAATTATGAGTCAATGAGTCATTATATGGATTTCCTGGCCAGTCAGACTGGTGGAGGATTCACTTATAACGGTGCCGGAGTTTCGTTTGGTGACTGGCTTGCCTACGAAGAGATGGATGCCCGTTATGTCAGTGTTTGCTATTATGCTTATGTAGCAGAACTGATGAGTAAAATAGCTGGTGTCTTGGGTAGTGAAGGTGATGAAAATTATCAGGCCGATGCCTTGAAATATGCCGAACTTCATGATGCTGTCCGTAAAGAATTCCAGAGCCGTTTTGTTGGAACAGACGGATTGCCTACAGTTGCTACGCAGACGGCTTATCTTTTGGCTCTTCAGTTTGATCTTTTGTCTGAAACGAGCAAGGCTAAGGTTCAGACTGCTCTTCGGAGAAAGATTGTCGGTAATGGTTATAAGTTAAGTACCGGTTTTGTCGGTACAGGTTCATTGAATCAGACATTGAGTCAGTATGGTATGGACGATCTGGCTTATGACTTGCTGTTACAGCGTGATAATCCTTCATGGTTGTACAGTGTTGACCAGGGAGCCACAACAATATGGGAACGTTGGGATTCTTATACCAAGGATGGAGGTTTCAACAAGCATCCATGGATTATGAATTCATTCAATCATTATGCTTATGGAGTAGTGGCAGAATGGCTTTACCGTTATGTAGCCGGTATTGAATCTGATGAATCGCAGCCTGGATTTAAGCATATTATTTTGCAGCCGACTCCTGATGTAAGAGATATATTACCTCAGAATCAGGCACGTATCAATAAGGCTTCTGCTTCTTACCGGAGCGTTTATGGTATGATCCGCAGTGAATGGCAACTTAATGGAGAAGGTGGTTTGGATTATCAGGTCACTGTACCGGTCAATACGACAGCCACATTATATTTGCCGTTGACTGATGAAACAGACGAAGTAACCGAAGGTGGTAAAGCGCTTGATGAAGCAGAAGGTATCACTTATAAAGGGGTGAAAGACGGATGTGCAGTAATGGAACTCGTATCAGGAACCTATCATTTTAATGTTGTTCCGGGTGGATCTGTATCTGTAAAGGAGAATAGCGTACAGTCTTTGGATGTACAGCCCAATCCGTTTTCTGATTTTCTTGAAATCAGTGCACTGAGTCCAGTCAAGGATCTGACGGTCTTCGGAGGAAATGGAAATGTGGTTTGTAAACAGGATCATGGAGGACGTATTAATACGTCCTCATGGAGCCCTGGAGTATATGTGGTGTATGCTACCTTTGAAGATGCTACAAAGGTTTGTAAGGTTATAAAATACTAGTTGAGATTAATAGTTAAAGAGGCTGTATCCCGTTGTCGGGATGCAGCCTCTTTAAGTTTTCTGACGGTGCAGATTGTTATCTTTTAATGTTTGATCATGAATTTAACAGCTTCTTCTTTATTTTCATATCTTAATTTTAAGATATAAAGGCCTTCAGGCCAGGAAGCTACATTAAAGGTGTTTTGGCCATAGTCCAGTGCGCTGTTTTGTATACATGTACCTTGTATGCTGTAAATGGAAGCGTTGCCTTGTTTGTCCTGCAGGTTCCAGTTGATTGTCAGATTCTTATCAGCAGGTAGAGTGTTGATGGTAAATGTTTCTTTTGCAGTATGAGCCTGTTGGATATCTACTGTTTCTCCATTATATAAAGCTTTAATCTCTTCTGCTGAAAGAGCATAGTTATAGATGAAGAAATCATCTATGTTGCCGTCAAATAAAGGATCTGTATCGAACTGGCTTCTTCCTATATAATTCAGGAAGGGCATGAAGTCTGTCGGACGAATACTGATGGATGAGGATGAGGCAACTTCTTCGCCGTTGACATACATGGTCACTTTATCTTCACCGATGGTGACGGCCAAATGTACCCATTTGCGTAAAAGTGTAGAATTAGAAGTCGTTTCGATGTATTCTTCTTCACCCTTATTCTTGATGGCAAATCTCAGAGTACGTTTGTCTGTCTTGGGAGTAAGGAACATATAGCGGTCTTCTCCGCATCCGAAGTCAAAGATCCTTTGCCATTCTGTTCCACCGTTCCAGTACATCCATGTGGCTATGGTCAGTTGTTTGTGGTTGGCACAAGTTGTCGGTAATTGCATAAAGTTATCTTCGTTGAATGCAATAGCTTGGCCGTTTTGTCTGTCTTCAGTCCAAGACGGTGTCTGGTAAGATGCTCCATTCATTGCATTGATACTTTGGTCTGATAGATTGCCTTCAAAAGAATAATGCAATACCATATCGTTTGTTCCGGTGACTGTTGCTTTAATTTCAGTTGAATTTTCAGATCTGTTCTGAACATCGTCAAGTGAACGGATTACATAATAATATGTAGTTCCGGCCATGGCTTTGTTGTCAATGAATGTCGTATCGGTGACATATCGTCCGATAACTTTATATGGACCTCCGGATTGTTCGCTGCGCAATATGGTATAGCTGGTTGCATCAGACTGGCCATCCCATTTCAGCTGAATAGATGCGGCTCTTTCTTCTGCTGTCAGGTTTTTCGGAGCATCCAGGTCTTTGATACGTATTCTCTTTATATCACTCTTCAGGAAGCGCCAGAGCTGGTTGTCTTTTCCGTCTTTTACACCCTGCTGGACATTGCCTGCAGCGCTTTCAAGACATAAGGCACTGTGACGGCTGCGGATATAATACCAACCATCTCCTGCATATTCCAGGAACCATTGTTGGTTGTTACCGCCCGCATGGGTATAAGCAATAATGTTTCCACCTTCTTCCAAAGACCAGTTGAGGATATCCGGTGACAATTGGTTGAGTGAGGACGTAATGCTGTAGTAGCTGAAGTCTCCTCCTACCGTATTGGCAACCGGTTTGATATTCCATTTTTGGTATTTTTTAGTGAAAGTATAGTTGTTGACTTTGATGTTTGAACCGGCACCGAAATTGGAGTTACCGTCAATTTCCATGACTTTATTGGTACTTTTGTTCAAAAGTACGTATTCACCGTTGATTGGGTCCGGTACGTCCTCTCCGGAGGTAATGTCCACTACGCATTCTGCATTGGTTTGGCCTTCCTGATAGCCGGTTCCGCCTGGCATATCAACGATAAATTCACGTTGTGGACCGTAACCGTTAAAGAATACATCTTCTGATTCCGAAATGAACCGGTAAGTCGTGGCAGCGGCCTGACGTTCGGATGATCCTACAAATCCCTTGATTTCTCCTTCCGGATTACGATAGACAGCGGCTGCAGTCCAGTTGGGACGGTGCTCAGTGTAAGCCAGTCGTGTACCGTCACTGGCTTTGACGAATTCTGCACGGGCATGTTCGGTTGTTCCCCACCAGATACCTGTCTGCATGCCGTATTCCACTCCAACCATAGCTTCCATCACGTTATGCAATTCATCGGCAGTAGCATAGTGTCCGTTGTTTCGGACTGTTTCAAAGAAGCTGGCATAGTTGTCAAACGTTCCGGCCAATTGATGGGTATTTCCTTCATCCAGATAGTCTTTCAGGAAGTTATACCATTCCAAGGCCCTGTCGCAATTCAAGGTATTTCCGCCACAGATCCTTATCTGGTCGAAAAATGGATTTTCCTGTAAAAGCTTGGCTATGTTATAGAAATCAAAGATATTACCTTGCCCCCAACCAAAGTCTGGTTCGTTGAATGGTGCAATAGAGACAACTTCTCTGCCTGCGGCCTGGTAACGCTTAGTGGTGAGTTCTATGAGTTGAGCCCATCTTTCTGGGTTTCCGACGTACCAGTCGTCAACGTGTGGATGGTCACAGTTTATTGCCAGTTTGGTGTCAGCTCCAGTCAGGTCCACTAGTTTAAGGCGCAGGTCAATGGAGTCTTTTTGATACTGTGTGAGCTCGCCTTCATCTGTAATAGGGTAGGTCGGCTGGAAGGATACGCGTACTACGTCAATACGTTCAGGGCCTACATAAGCAACTCCGCGTCGGATATTTTCTTCGCTGGGCCATGCTGTATCCAGTCCCCAGGTGATGGGCAGGCTGACACCTTCATCCTGGATGTTGAATGGAACGATCCGGTCTGTTTTCGGTAGTGCTTCCAAAGTTCCGCTAGAACTGGATGTCTGTGCCATTGTAGTCATCTGACCTCCGACTATGGCTAAAGAGAAAAGAAGTAGAATTTTGTTTTTCATATATTTGTTAGAATGATTATACTTAGGTAACAAAAGTACTAAGATAATTTGATTTATAAAAATGCAGGTTCTGAATTTTCCAATAAAAGGGGCTTTATATATAGGGTAATTGGGGTCTAGAGAATAATGGAATGTCTGAAAGGGGGTAAAAATGGTGCTTTCATTATATCTCTTAACGATTTGGGGTCCCTATGTTTTTTATAAAGATGGTTTTTTAAAAGGAGGAAATAATCATTAAATTCCAGTGAGTAGAATATAGCAAGCAACGGAATTGGAGTTCCTCCCAGGAAGAAAGTTCACAAAAGTACTTCACCTCTTCATTTGTCGTTGTATATATTTATAAATCAGTACATTATAGATGAATATTTATACTTCATATCTTATATATGCCTATGAATATCTTGGACTCCCTATTTGTTGATAAAAATGAAAAATTGATTACTACATGTCGGCATAATTAGGAAAAAGTCTGGCTTACTTTCAAAAAAGTAAGCTTTACTTTTTCAAAAGTAAGCTTTACTTTTTTTAAAATGTTGTGATATTTGATTTTTTGAATTTAGATGTCAGATGTTTTAAATGAAACAGGTGAAGGATGAGGTGAAGGAGTGGTGAAGGGGCTATGTCATCCTCTAGCCCGCATAGATAAAAAGGTGTGAAGGAGTGAAGGACTTTTTCAAGAAAGTATGGTAAATAGAGAGAAGACAGGAAAGATCATTCAATCTGACAGAGTCAGGTCATTATAGTCAGATTAAATTGTAAATAAAAACAGTTGGTTTTTGATGCCTTTTCAGTATATGGTTTATGGAAAGTATTTTATGATAATCTGGAAAAAGACAATAGAAACTAATTGTCTTTTTCCAGATAGTCTGTCAGATAATACCCATGATACTAAGTATTAATGGAGTGAATAAAGCTGTCAGCAATCCGTTGAGGATAAGTCCAAGGCTGGCATACGCACCATAAGTTCTGCCATATTCCATTGCTCTGGAAGTACCTACCGCATGTGAAGCCGTTCCCATGCTGATGCTTTGGGCGATCGGACTCTTGACCCGTCCTACTTGAAGGATCTTGAATCCGCAGACAGCTCCGAAAAGTCCGACAATAACTACAATGGCTGCTGTCAGTGAAGGAATGCCCTGCAAAGATCCTGAAACCTCCATTGCTATAGGTGTGGTGACGGATTTGGGAGCCAGTGAAATAATGACTTCATCCGAGGCTCCCAGCCATTTGGCAGTCAAAACGACAGAAACGATACCGGCAAAACAACCGGTAAGCTGTGAAATAAGGACTGGCAGCAGTTGTCGTTTGATACTTTTAAGTTGGAGATAGAGCGGGACACCTAATGCGACTATGGCTGGTTTGAGCCAAAAATCGATGATGGATGCGCTTTGGGCGTATGTTTCGTATGATATGCCTGTGATTTTCAGAAAACCGATCAGGCAGATTATGGCTACGAGTATAGGATTCAGAAAAACCCATCCCGTGCGTGCCTGCAAACGCTTGGCCAGAAAATAAACACCAAACGTCAGGGCAATTAAGAAAAAGTTACTTTCTAGATATTCCATGTCTTCTTACCCATTGATGTACATGACCTGTGACAATTAAAACCAAGACAGTGCTGACCACGGTTGCAATGACAATGGGCCAGAATTCTGCTGCAATGATATCAAAATAAAGCATGAGCGCTACGCCTGGCGGAACGAAAAAGAACCCCATATTACTTACGAGAAAGTCTGAAATACCCTTGATCCACCGTAGTTTGACCCATCCCATTTGGAGGAATGCAGTCAGCAACAGCATGCCAATAATGCTGCCTGGTAGTTTTACTCCTGTGATCCAGACCAGAAAATCACCGAGAGCCAGACAGCCAAACAAAATAGTACATTGTTTAACCATAACTAATACCTGTAATCTGAATTTTCTGCAAAAATACAATAAATATGGATTCGTTGTCATTGTAACCTGATGGAAAAAAGAGACAGAATGAATTAAAATTCGGATCGTATGATCTGTGTATGGCATGGATAGATGATACTGTTCTGAAAGCACACGATGAAACAGCTCGTTTTGTTCCTATGGTTCCAAAGATGCAGGCTTTTGGCAGTAACTGAGATTGAGAAATTTGCTTCTTAAATAAAGCTTCTAAAAAAATTACCGTATTGCTGAAGATTCTTTCAACAGCAGTACGGTAGTTTTTTACGGGTTAACGTGAGCTCGATGTAAAGTTAGAAAGTTGGAATCATCTCTCCGGTTATATCGGATTCACATTAATTTAAATGAACGGGCAGTTTCTCTTAGGTCGGTTGCCGACCGACAGATTGTTTACTGCAATCTGAATGTTAGCGGTAAAGTATATTGCAGATCAACATTCTGCCCGTTGCGCTTCGCCGGTATCCAATCGGGCATAAAACGGAGCACACGCAAAGCTTCCTCATTAAGCAACGGATCTGAAGAACGGACAACTTCCGCATTAGTGATCTTTCCGTCTTTTGTCACGACGAATGTAACAATGACTCTTCCTTCTATTCCCTTTTCAATGGCTTCAGCCGGATATTTGATGTTGTCTCTCAGCCATTCCATGCATGCAAGATCACCTCCCGGGAAAGACGGATCCTGATCCTCAAGGTTCTCATGAGCATCCTTTCCAGAAGATTTCTTCACCGGTTCTTTAGCAGGTGTTGTAGTGGCAACACGCTGATTCTTCTCTTCTTGGAATGGCGCAACGGAGTCACGGGGCTGCTCCTTAACAGCCACTTCTTGAGGTTTTGCTGATTGAGCCTCTACCGGCTGAGACTCCATCGGCTGGGACTCTTGTACGGACGGTTTCTTCCCGTCTGTGCAAGCAAACAAAGACAATACGAATCCGCCAAGCGGCAGGACATACAGGCTCTTAGCCTGCGTCCAGAATTTTGATTTACGTTTCATCATCATCGTAATACGTTTTTTAAGTGAATAATTATTGAAGCTGTGGACCATATTGTAGAGCTTTGGCCCGACAGATTTTCTGATTAACAATAACTGATAGGTGCATGCGTCAAAGCCGGAAGAAAGTACATACCGGTCGGCCTCATACTCATGAACCAGCCTCAAATCTTTCTTCAACCACCATGCCGCCGGATTGAACCATTGGAAGCAAAGGAACAATTCAACGAGCACTAAATCCAAGGAATGCCCTAATTGGACATGCGCTCTTTCGTGAGCCAGAATACAACTTGTCAAAGCCCCGTCGTCTGCCGAAGAAAGCACTACACGCCCCAACCAGCTGAACGGGCCGATCTGATCCGGACACCGATAATATACTTGTCCGTCAGTAGTCTGTTCTCGACGACACCGTTTCAATAACCGGTTTAAATAAACAAAAACAAATAAATTCTTTAGAAGCAACAGCATAACACCTGTCAAATAGATTCCGAAAAGCACAACACTCACAGTCATACCGTTATGATCTGATAGTGCCGCAGTTTTCTGTTCAACAACCAATTCTTGCAGTGATACTGTCAGTTCTGTTAAAGGAAGAGCTCTATTCTGGCCTGCAGTCGCAAACCATTCCGATACATCGAACAGCGGAAGCAATAAAGACAATATCAGCGATACCAATAACACAATCCGGTTCAAACGGTGAAAGGTCTCTCCCCGTAAAAACAATCGGTAGAACAATTCGTAAAACAGAATACAAACCGATGATTTGACCAGATAGACAAAGAATGTTTCCATAAGTCAGATTTTAGAGCGTGAAAAACAGAGAACACATGAAAGTCATCGGATTTCTGAGATTTTTAACAACAATCCTTATGCTGCCAGAAAATCTATTTGTACCTTTGTCCTCTGCATCATCGTAATACGTTTTTTATTTATAGAGATGCATTTGCTGCCGGCAAGAGAGTAGAGCCTTTAGCCGGCAGTTTTTTAGATAGATGATTTTCCTTTTTTCACTTGATCAATCAGATCTTTCAATTCGTCAATTGAAATTTCTTCTTCCTCCACCAAAGTAGAAACAGCACCGAGCACTGATTTATTGAAATATTTGTCAATTACAGCACGAAGTGTCCCTTTTTTGAAATCCCCTTCTGATATCAACGGATAATACTCGTATGTGTTTCCGTATGTTTTATGAGCCAGAAAACCTTTCTCTTCCAGCCCGCGGACAATCGTAGACAGAGTATTGAAATGTGGTTTGGGGTCTGAATAGAACGGAAGCAGTTGCTTCACAAACATAGGACCTTCTTTCCAGAAGAAACCCATGATTTCTTCTTCTTTAGCAGTCAATCTTTTCATAATATTGTAATTGTTTTTAGCAAATAACGAGATTTTATAGTTTATAAACTAATTTTTCAAGTTAATAAATACTAAACATCCGTGATTTTATAAAAAATCGCATTTCTCATCCTCTAAATCTTTAGTTTAGGGGATGAGAAATGCGGGGTGGCGAAGGTACTTCTGGTCCTATTTACTTTTTGATGGCAAAGGATATTCTGAAGCCTCTAAATATTGAGTTGAGAGATGGTTCACTCCTCATAGGACAGATAGGGAGAAAGCCGTTCCAGATCTTTGGTCGTGAATTCTTCATAAAGACTAAGTGATTTGATGTCTTTGATCGGGCCGTATTTTCTTCGGTGTTCTGTGATGATCTTGCTTTGATAGAAATTAAGGTAGGGATGTTTTCGTAACTGGTCTGTAGTAAGACGATTGATTTTAATTTTTCGTAATGTCGGATTGGAAATCACAAACCATCTTTCGATATCTTCTGGCAGGCCTTCTATTTCCTGAAGCTGTTGGAGGGAAGAGAATCCGCCCAGTTTTTCCCTGTATCTTATGATTTGACGGGCATAATATGATCCTATACCGGGTATTTTCTTCAGATTCATCGTATCAGCTGTATTGAGATCGATTTGTGTTCCTTCCGGGTATTTTTCCGTATGAGTGAATGTTGTTTTTGCGCTTTCTTCCGGCACTTCGGATGATGAAGATGTCAGATCACTCATTAACTTGTATTTTTCCGCAATGCGGATGTAAGGGCGGAGTCTGTCATAATCTCCCTTGGTTAATCCGTAAAGTCGCGCGAAATCTTCTACCCGATGGTAGCGTCCTCCACGTGCCCGATATTTATAGATGTTACGGATTTGCCACGGTGAGAGTCCTAACCGTCTTAAGGTAATGGAATCTGCAGTGTTGGGATCAAAATAAAAAGTTTCGGGTTGCGGTAAGGTTTCCGTATCTGTAGTGTGGTGATCAGGATATTTTGGAGCGTTTTCTTTCGGCTGTTCAACCGATTCAATCTGTTTGATAAATGCTTCGTATGAAGATAGGCTGATGCTGTCTGGCTGTACGGAGGATTGGTCTGTTTGATTGAAATGGTGAAATAAAGTGCTTATGGCAATACCTGCCAGTACCCCACAAAGCAGAAGGAGGACTCTGCGGTCTGCCTTCGAAAAGTAAAACAGATTTTTCCAGTCCTCCCAAGCCATTTATTTGATAAGTTCATTGATAAATATGGAACCAATGCCTATAGGGGCGACAAATTTCAACAGGAATATGTAGATCCTGAAAAATGGGATACGGAGTTTTCCGTTATTGGTCAGTTCCTCTTCGACAATTCTTTTGTCGAGATACCATCCCGTAAAGATGGCTATGAACATACCGGCTAGCGGTAATATGAATTTGGCCGTAACAAAATCGAACCAGTCGAAAATGGTCATGCCCATCAGGGTCCAATCCTTCAGTACACCGAAAGACAATGCACAGAAAATACCCAGGAAGATACAAATGGCTGTCATGCAATTGGCGGCTTTCCTGCGGCTGAATTTAAATTGTTCGTGCAGGAATGCAGTGGATACCTCATGTAATGATATGGTAGAGGTTAGGGCTGCCAGAACCAGAAGGATATAAAACATGAGTGCAAATAAATAACCAAGCCATGGAACGCTGTGGAATGCCATCTGGAATACATTGGGCAATGTGACAAAAACCAGTCCGGGACCGGCATTGGCGGAAAGACCCGGTACGGAAAATACGGCAGGGAAAATGATAAATCCGGCCATAACAGCTACTATGGTATCGATAATGGCTACACTGCCGGCCGTTTTGAAAAGGTTGGCATCTTTGGTAAAATAAGACGCATAGGTACACAAACATCCCATGCCTATACTCATGGAAAAGAAAGCCTGTCCCATGGCATCAAGTACCACTTTTGACGTGACTTTGCTGAAATCGGGTTTGAGCAGGAAACGAAGACCTTCAGAAGAACCCGGCATGGAAAAAGAGCACACTACCAATACGCAGATAATCAGTAGAAGGAGTGGCATCATGACTTTGGAGAATTTTTCAATGCCGTCTTTTACGCCACGTACGATAACAAAATGGGTCATCAGTATGAATGCGGCCATATAGACTACTGGTTTCCAAGGATGGCTGACAAAAGAATCAAAAAATAGCGTGAAGTCATTTTTCTCATTAAAGACTCCACAGGCTGAGGCTATCGTATATTCCAGAGTCCAACCAGCCACTACGGCATAATAGCTCAAAATCAGGAAAGAAGACACAACTCCCATGATGCCGACCCATTTCCATGGCGTTCCAGGAGCCAGGATCTGGTATGCACCGGCAGTATTGGCACGTGAACGTCTGCCAATAAGAAACTCTGATACCATGACCGGTATACCCAAAAACAGTATGCAGAGAATATAAACCAGAATAAAGGCTGCTCCGCCATTTTCACCGACCTGACATGGAAAACGCCATATATTGCCCAAGCCTACCGCAGAACCTGCTGATGCTAAAATGATACCGATCTTGCTTCCGAAATTTGCTCTGTTATTATGAGACATAGAAAAATGTATAAAATTAAAATTAGTCGCCGCAAATGTACAAAAAAAGAATTATTTTTGCAGAAAAATGTAAATGATATGCGCTTTTTAATAACAGATTATTTAAAAAAGTACCCTGTAACTTTGGTTTTAATTCTTGTGATATGGTTCCTGTCGCTGTTTACTCCACCGGAAACGAAGCTGAATGAAATTAAGTTTATTGACAAATGGACTCATTTGCTGATGTATGGTACTTTGACTGCCTGTTTTTGGATAGAGACATTCCGGACCCATAAGCGACCGTTTACGTTTGTTCGCTGGAGTATCATGTTATTGTTGCCTGTCATGATGGGTGGACTGGTAGAACTGGTTCAGGCGTATTGTACTGTAAATCGTACGGGAGACTGGCTGGATTTTGGGGCCAATACGGTGGGTGTGTTATTGGGAGCAGGTGTGGTTTGTTTATTGGGCAGATATATTAATGGCGGCAAATGACCTGAAATGCCAATAAAAATACGTTCGCCTTTTATTTTTTGTATATTTACCCATTGAATGACAATAGGAAACAAGACTTTATGAAAAGATTTTTATGTCTTTGGGGGCTTCTGCTGTGTCTTTCTTTGGAGGCTGTTGCCCAAAGAGCATTTACCGTACGTGGAAAAATTATTGACCGTTTAAGTCGTGAACCAATTCCTGGTGCAGTCGTATCGCCGGTTTCTGCAGATACATTGAAGGCTGTAACCGATACGGCTGGTGTATTTCTGTTGCAAGGGGTGCGTCCAGGTATTTATTCCTTTCAGGTAAAAGCTGTGGGCTATAAAATCATGCAGACACCGGATTATATGGTTTCGGCTACAATTCCTGAGGTCAATGTGGAGATGGATGAAGAAACCAAATATCTAAATACGGTGACGGTTCGTCCTGTTTCATACGGAAAAACCGCTGAGAGTCCGGTAAGTGTACAGGTGATAGGATTACGAGAAATAGAGAAAAGTCCGGGTGCCAATAGGGACATTTCCCGTATTGTCCGTGGGTATCCGGGTGTGGCGTTTTCTCCAGTCGGTTACCGTAATGATCTGATTGTTCGTGGTGGAGGGCCGTCAGAGAATCGTTTTTATATGGATGGAATTGAAATTCCCAATATTAATCATTTTGCTACGCAGGGAGCAACAGGGGGGCCGGTCAGTATTGTCAATGCCGATCTGGTCAGGGAAATCAAGTTCTATACAGGTGCCTTTCCTGCAGAACGTGCAGGAGCCATGAGCTCTGTACTCGATTTTCGTCTGCGTGACGGCTTGTCTGACGGTCAGTCTTTTAAGGTGACCTTAGGTGCTTCAGAAGCCGCTTTGAGCGGAAACGGACATATAGGAGAGCGGACGACTTATCTTTTCTCAATCCGTCAGTCTTATTTACAGCTTTTGTTTAAAATGCTCGGCTTGCCCTTCTTGCCGAACTATATTGACGGGCAGATGAAGGTGACAACACGTTTTTCATCTTATGATGAATTGACCGTAATGGCTTTGGCTGGAGTAGACAGAATGGAACTGAATACGGATCTGGCAGGAGAGGATGAGGGAGCTGATTATATTTTGAGCTATTTGCCCAAGATAGAACAGGAAACTTTTACGGTGGGGGCTACTTATCGTCATTATGCTGGTAAGCATACTCAGACTTATGTACTGAGCCATAATTATTTAAACAACAGAAATCTGAAATATCGTAATAATGACGAGTCCGTAGAGGATAATTTAATGTTGCGTTTACGTTCTGTTGAACAGAAGACTACTTTTCGTGTAGAAAACCGGACGGCATTGTCCGGCAACTGGGTCTTGCGTGAAAGTGCAGAGCTTAATTATATGGATTATACAGATAATGAACGTCGGCTTCAGCCCAATGCTGATTGGACTAAATATCAGACTCATTTAGGCATGGTGGGTTATGGAGCTTCTTTCACGGCTGCATATACGGGGATGGAAGAGAAATTGATGTTGTCAGCAGGTGCACGAGTGGACGGCAACAATTATTCTTCCAGAATGATGAAAGCTTGGAAACAGATTTCACCTCGTGCTTCATTGCGCTATATGTTTACACCGCATTGGTCGGTAGCGGTTTCTTCCGGATGGTATCATCAGCTGCCACCGTATACGGCATTGGGTTATAAAAACGAGATGGGGACGCTGGTAAATAAAGATTTGCGGTATATGAGCGTGAGCCAGACTGCGTTGGGAACAGAATGGCGTGTAAATGAGCGTGTGGCTTTGTCTGCAGAAGGCTTTTATAAGGCATATCAGCATGTACCGCTTTCGTTGTCAGATGGAATTCCTTTAACTTGCAAGGGTACTGATTATGGCGTTGTAGGCAATGAATTGCTTGTTTCTACAGCTCAGGGGCGTGCCTATGGAATAGAGACATTATTGAAATGGAATATTCCTGATAAATTGAATGTGACAGGATCGTTGACCTGGTATCGTAGTGAATATCGTGCAGACCGCCATTCTGCTTATATTCCTTCATCATGGGATAACCGGATTATTCTGAATATGAGCGGGACTTATGATTTTCCGCATCAGTGGAGTATCGGAGCCCGATTGAGCTGTATTGGTGGCTCTCCTTATACGCCTTATGATGAGGAATTGTCATCCTATGTACAATATTGGGATGCTAAAGGTCAGTCTGCCTATGATTACAGTCAGTATAACTCCAAACGTCTGCCGGCTTATGCTCAGTTGGATCTGCGTGTTGATAAGGCTTTCTTCTTCAAAAAATGGCGTTTAGGATTGTATTTGGATTTGCAGAATGTGACAGTAAGCCAATTGCGTCAACAAGATGTGTTTATGAGTACGGGGAAAATCATAAATCCGGAAGCACCTGTCGCAGAGCAGCGTTATGAAATGAAACGGATAGAGCAGGTCAGTGGCAGCCTGTTGCCGACAATAGGATTGACAGCGGAATTTTAATTCCTCTTATATTGAGGAACTGATGCTCAAGTGACATGTTCGAGTGTATTTGCTGATAGATTGTACTGTTAATGCATACTCTTTAACATTAAAGACTTAAAAAGTATTTGAAATGAGAATATCAGTCGGTTATCAGGAATTGTCGGATCTGGTTAAGAACAGATCCGGTCAGAAAATAGACCTGGCTTATGTGAGTCAGAATACAGTCAAGGTTTCAAAAGAAATCAGATTACCGTTGATCGGAATGAAATCTGTAGGAGTGAATTTGGCGGTAATAGGATTCGACGGAAAAAATTTAAGAATAAGAACAGTTTCAAACTTGTTGTCCAAACTGTTAGGATTGATAAAATGGCCTGCCGACAAAGAGCAATATCTGACCTTATCGGAAGATCAGGTGATTATTCATCTTGGCGCTTTTCATCAGTTGGATAAGGTGTTTGAATATGCTGAGTTGCAAGGAGTGGAGTTTACACCAGAAATGGTAGAACTTACTGTTTGTATGAAATAGTTGAAAGAAAAAGAAGTGATTTTGATAGCGGTTTTAGAAATCTCTCTTTAAAACTCATATAAATTGAGGGTATATCTTTTTCGGATATACCCTCGATTATTAATGTATGAAGATTATTATTGATTCTTCTTCTTCATGACAATGGCATCAATAACGGCTACTGCTGTAATATTTACAATATCACGTACGGAACTTTCGAAGTCGGTGAAGTGGATAGGCTTGTTCAGTCCCATTTGTATCGGGCCGATAAGTTCCATGTCATCACCGTTCATAGCCTGTAAGAGCTGATAACCGGCATTGGCAGAACTCAGGTTAGGGAATACCAATGTATTGACTTCCTTACCGAAAAGACGTGTGAAGGGGTATTTCTTGTCGCGCAACTTGTCGTTGATGGCAAAATTAACCTGCATTTCACCGTCAATGGCCAGATCAGGATAATTGGCTTGCATATATTCTACAGCCTTATGAACATTGGCCGGGCTGCCGGTTGTGTCTGATCCGAAGTTAGAATATGATAGCATGGCCATGACTGGTTCATGATTGAAGAAACGCACAGTCTGTTCGGACAGACGGGCCAGATCAATCAGGGTGTCTGTATCCGGATGGCGGTTGATCAGTGTATCTGCCAGGAAGTAAGTTCCTTTCTTGGAGTTGAGAATATGCATGGTACCGAAGTGGTTGTATTCCTGTCGGATACCGATCACTTCTTTTGCTACCTTTATGGTATTGGAATATTTGGTATATACACCGGTGATGAAAGCATCAGCTTCTCCGGTTTCTACCATCATCATACCGAAATAGTTGCGTTCGAACATCTTGTCGTTGGCTTCCTCAAAGGTATATCCTTCGCGAGCTTTCTTTTCAGCCAAAATCTTGGCATAACGTTCGCGACGTTCTGCTTCGCGGTCGTGACGCAGATTAATGATTTCTATACCTTCCAGACTAAGATCAAGTTCTTTAGCCAATTTTTCGATACGTTCGTCATTGCCTAACAAAATAGGATGGCAGATACCTTCAGCCTTGGCTTCAACTGCGGCTTTAAGCATATTGGGATGAATACCTTCTGCAAAGACCACACGTTGCGGGTTACGACGGGCTGTATCCATCAGCTGACGGGTAAGTTGAGATTCATATCCCATGAGTTCTTTCAGGTGCTGGCGGTAAGCATCCCAGTCTTCTATGTTTTTACGGGCAACACCGGATTCGATTGCAGCTTTGGCAACTGCCATTGAAACTTCTGTGATCAGACGTGGATCAACTGGTTTGGGGATGAAGTAAGAGGGACCGAATGTCAGGTTGTTGACATGGTAAGCCTCGTTTACAACGTCAGGAACAGGCTGTTTGGCCAATCCGGCAATAGCGTGGACGGCAGCCAATTTCATTTCTTCGTTGATGGCAGTGGCGTTTGTATCCAATGCACCGCGGAAAATATAAGGGAAGCCGATCACATTGTTGATTTGGTTGGGATAGTCAGAACGGCCTGTCGCCATCAATACATCCGGACGTGATGCCATGGCATCTTCGTAAGAAATTTCAGGTACAGGATTAGCCAAAGCAAAGACAATGGGTGATGGAGCCATGCTGCGTACCATGTCTTGAGTCAATACGTTGCCTCTTGAAAGACCGAGGAACACATCTGCGCCTTTGATAGCTTCGGCGAGTGTATGGATATCTGTACGGTCTGTTGCAAAGAAACGCTTCTGTTCGTTCAGATCTGTCCGGTCTTTAGAGATGACGCCTTTACTGTCGAGCATGACAATATTCTCCAAACGTGCTCCTAAAGACACATAGAGTTTGGTACAAGAAACAGCAGATGCACCGGCACCGTTTACAACGATCTTGACATCTTCAATTTTCTTTCCGGCTACTTCAAGTGCATTAAGTAATCCGGCGCTTGAAATAATGGCTGTACCATGCTGGTCGTCATGCATGACGGGGATGTCCAGTTCTTCTTTAAGTCTGCTTTCTATTTCGAAACATTCAGGTGCCTTGATATCTTCCAGATTGATACCACCGAATGTTGGGGCAATGGCTTTGACAGCCTGAATGAATTTTTCTGGGTCTTTTTCGTTAACCTCTATGTCGAATACATCAATACCTGCATAGATTTTGAACAGCAAACCTTTTCCTTCCATTACAGGTTTTCCGGCCATGGCGCCGATATCACCCAGACCGAGTACGGCGGTACCGTTGGAGATGACAGCTACCAGATTACCTTTGGCGGTATATTTGTAAGCATCCTGAGGGTTCTTTTCAATTTCCAGACACGGTTCTGCTACACCAGGAGAGTAGGCTAATGACAAATCGGTCTGTGTAGTGTAAGGCTTGGTAGGTACTACCTCGATCTTACCGGGTTTGCCCTGTGAATGATAGAGCAAAGCCATTTCTTTTGTAATTTTTGCCATATAATAAAGTTGTTTAGATGATGTTTCATAAAAGATATTGCAAATATAACAAAAAAATATATTTTAATGTTTATTGTACACTTTTTTATGATAAAATGTGAGGTAAAAACCTTTATTAGTGACAGAATATAAGATTTTAATCTGTTGAAACAGTAAAGAGAGTATGTGGGCTTTGTCAGATATAGTGTTAATTGGAGGGGGCTGTAAGGCTTGTATGACCATAAGGGTAAATCCCTATTAAAAAAATAGAATTTCCGATCATGTTACTTTGGAATTTAGTTATATCTTTGTATGTGAGTCTGTTTTAAAAAAATAATTGTTATGTTGATTAGAATTTATCCCGAAAATCCCAATCCTCGCGAGATATCGAAGGCTGTAGGTTTGCTGAAAGACGGTGGATTGGTGATCTATCCGACAGATACCGTATATGCCATAGGGTGTGATGCGTTGAATGTGAAAGCCGTAGAGAAAATATGTCAGCTTAAGGGCGTCAACCCACAGAAAAGCAATCTTTCAATAATCTGTTATGACCTCTCAAATATCAGTGAATATGCGCAAGTCAGCAATGCGGCATTCAAGGTTTTAAAGAAGAATTTGCCGGGGCCGTTTACATTTATACTTCCAACAAGCAACCGGTTGCCGAAAATCTATAAAAATAAGAAAGAGGTGGGTATCAGGGTTCCCGACAATAATATAATCCGTACATTAGTGAGAGAATTGGGAAATCCTATTCTGACCATGTCTGTCAGGGATGAGGACGAAGTGATTGAATATACTACCGACCCTGAGCTGATTCATGAAAAATTTGCTGATAAAGTCAGTATGGTGATAGACGGTGGATATGGGGGAGATGAGGCTTCAACTGTGGTCAACTGTGTGGAAGATGAATTTGGAATCGTCCGTCAGGGTAAAGGGCATTTGATCTTATAAATGAAGAAAGGCGGAAACTGTAACAAATATATGATTACAGCTTCCGCCTTAATACAATATTGGATATTATTTTATTTCTTGGTTAGTGTGATGATTTCTTCACCGTTGTCATTAAGAAGTGCTACTGTTTGTGCATCCTTGACTTCAAAACTGCGTACTTCATTAAGAACCGGTAAGATCTTACGTTCAACGTCCATACCCGGACCTGCCATCATGGTGGAAATCATTTGTGAGAATTGCAAAGAAGCATTCTGTCCGTCTTTTTGTGTGAATCCTCCATTGATGATATTGCATCCTCCGGTACCATGAACCATTTTTTCCTTGATGTCGAATGCCAGAAATGGTGTTTTTTCAGTTTTGCCTAAATCCTCTACTTTTGTTCCTTTTACGGAAGAAATGAGCCATTCGCCTTCCAGGGATTCAATAGTGTTTGCAGTGCGCTTTTCCATGGTGATCACAGTTTTGCCTTTTTTGTCAGTAAGTGAAATCAGATTAGTGTCACCTTTATAACCGGCTACTTCCTTAAGAGCGCCCATAACGGCGTTTTCTGTTTCCATATCCTGACATAACATCCGGGTGGTACCTAGTTTGTCGAATGACAGTTTGCCTGGTTTCAGGGAATCTATTTCAAAGCTGCCGATGATTCTGTTGCAGCCGGCACATCCATATACGTTTTTCTTCTTGAAATCCAATCCGATAAAGACTTCTTTTTCAGCAACAGCTTTTTGACCGTTTACTTCAGTAATGGTCCATTCTCCGCTTAATGCATTGGTTCCTAAAACATTTTGTCCACTTTTACAGCTTGTTGCCAACAACGTCATACCCATAAAGGCAGCAGCCATCACATTTGATTTCTTCATATTCATTTTATTTGTGTTTATAGATTAATGATATGCAAATGTACAATTCTTAAATGAAACAGAGAACCTTTTTGTATTATTTACGGTTTGTATAAAAAAAAGTTATAACTTTATTATATTCTTAAAAAGAATGTAATATACAGAAATATAGTGCCTTAAGGAATGAATATTGATAAGTATGGGAGAAAGAAAATATAGAGTGTAAAAAGGAGAGGATTATAACAAATGATAACTGATGCTCTGAAATTCCCACTTTTTTCGTATCTTTGTTTTCTTGGAATGATAAACGGAAAATAAGAATCTTTATAATATGAATATGCAGAAAAACACGGCAGAAGAGGCTTTCTTTAAATTGATTCGTTTGGCTATTGGTTCGTTTAAAGACGGACATGTAGAATTGGAGGCTGAAGATTGGAACCGCATATATGAATTGGCTCAGAAGCAAGCCTTGGCTGCAATCGTGTTGGATGGTGTGACCTGTTTGCCGGTATCAGAAAAGCCACCAATGGATTTGGTCCTGAAATGGATAGGACTGGTTCAGAAAATTGAAATGCAGAATCGTCGCTTAAACAAGCTGGTGGTGATGGTGGCTGACAAGTTTCGTCAGGAACAGATGGGATGTATCCTGCTGAAAGGGCAGGGATTGGCTTCCTTGTATCCTAAACCGTTACATCGTATGCCCGGTGATATTGATTTATGGATGACAGACGACAGAAGACGTCTGGTCAAATACGTTCGCCAACGCTGTCCTGGAGTGGAAGTTGTGTATCATCATATTGATTTTCCTGTTTTGAAAGATGTGGAGCTGGAACTTCATTTTACACCATCATGGATGAACTGTTGGAGAAGAAACCGGAAACTGCAACGCATGTTTAAAGAATGGTTGCCCATGCAACTTATCCATCAGATCAAATTGCCGGAAGTTGTAGGTACGGTAGCAGTGCCAACACTGGAAATGAATCGTATATATGTATTGCTTCATATTTACAGGCACTTATTTGATGAAGGAATAGGGTTGCGGCAATTGTTGGATTATTATTTTATATTGGTACAACCTTGTACGGAAAATGAACGTCAGACAGCTGTCAGACAATTGAAGCAATTGGGAATGTACCGTTTCGCACGTGCAGTGATGTATGTAGAACAGGAAGTCTTCGGTCTTGATGAGGAGCATTTGCTTGTACAGCCATCTGAATTCTATGGTCGCCGTTTGTTGGAAGAGATTATGCTGGCTGGTAATTTCGGGCAGTATGATTTGCGTATAAAACGGCAAAAGGATGAAACGCATTGGCACAAATTCAATCGTAAGGTTACTCGGAATTTTCATTTCCTGACTGATTATCCTGAGGAAGTCATCTGGAGCCCCTTGTTTAAAATGTGGCATTATCAGTGGCGTAAACGGAATGGTTACTTTGCAGGAGAAACCGGAAAATAAAGTCATTCTTCTTGGTTGGTTTGTCCGGTAAATTGGTTGGTTTGTCGTTTTCGGACATGGTTTTGACCCCCTCTTGTCATATTTTTGAGAAATACTTTATAATTTTGCTACGTTAAAGTAATATGATTAAATATGAAGTATGCTATCATAGCAGCAGGAGAAGGGTCGAGACTGGCACAGGAAGGTATAGAGTTACCGAAGCCGTTGGTTCGTTTACATGGTGAACCGATGATTGACCGGCTTATCCGGATTTTTACGGAAAACGGTGCCGAAGAAGTGGTCGTGATTGTCAATACATTACATCCTCAGACCGAACAACATCTGAGAGAAGGCCTGGCAACAGGCAAGTATGACCGTTTAAGATTGATTGTCAAGTCTACTCCCAGTTCTATGCACAGTTTTTATGAATTGTCTGCTTATCTGAAAGATGCACCATTCTGTCTGACAACTGTTGATACTGTTTTTCGGGAGGCAGAATTTGCTGATTATATTAAAGCTTTTCAGGAGTCGGATGAAGACGGGCTGATGGCTGTAACTGATTTTATTGATGATGAAAAGCCTTTGTATGTGGCTACTGACGGACAGTTACGGATAACAGGGTTTCATGATTCGTGTGAAAACGACCGTTATATATCCGGAGGGATTTATTGCTTGCGTCCTAATGCTTTTGAAACTTTGGAACGTTGTATGGCAGAAGGAAAAAGCAGAATGCGTAACTTTCAGCGTGGGTTGGTAGAAGATGGTCTTAGATTGAAAGCTTGTCCGTTTTCAAAGATTTTGGACGTGGATCATGCAGATGACATCCGTAAGGCAGAAGAATTTTTGGCTGCTGAAGATAAATAATTAGGGAAAAAGATGAGGAAGGATATTTGTTGTATAGGACATATTACATTAGATAAGATTATTACTCCGAAACTGGAGAAATATATGCCGGGTGGGACCTCCTATTATTTTACGGAAGGTTTATTGCATTTGGGGAAAATCAGTTATCAGTTGGTTACGGCAGTAGGAAAAACGGAATTACATGTGATAGAAGAATTCCGTCAAAAATCGGTTGATGTTAAGAATATTCAATCAGAAAGATCAGTCTTCTTTGAAAACAAATACGGTGAAGACCAGAATCATAGAACCCAACGTGTACTTGCCAAGGCAGCTCCTTTTACGGTAGATGACTTAAAAGATGTAGATGCTCAGATTTATCATTTGGGTAGTTTGCTGGCAGATGATTTTGAACCGGATGTGATACCCTATTTGCATCAGAAAGGATTGGTTTCGCTCGATGTGCAAGGCTTGTTGAGAGAAGTACGCGATGAAAAAGTATATGCAGTAGATTGGAAAGAAAAACGTGAGCTGTTACCTTATGTGGATATTCTCAAGGTCAATGAATATGAAATGGAAGTGCTTACGGGTTGTCATAATGCTTATGATGCTGCACTTCAACTGGCAGAATGGGGATGTCGTGAGGTCTGTATTACTAATGGCAGTTATGGTTCACTGATTTATGCAGAAGGACATTTTTATGAAATTATGGCTTATCCGCCTTGCAAGGTCGTGGATGTGACCGGTTGTGGCGATACTTATTCTACAGGCTATCTGTATCAGCGTTTGAAAGGAGCGGGTTATGAGGAAGCCGGACAGTTTGCTGCTGCTATGTCTACCTTGAAATTGGAGGCTGCCGGACCTTTTTCGCGGACGGAAACTGATATACAACAATTGGTGCGTCAATATCAGAAAGCTATCTGATACAGAATGTATTTAGACATTGATAATTTGATATACTATGAAAGCTTCGCTGCCTTGTTCTTTGGGAATAAGGTTGTGAGGCTTTTTTAATCAGGGGAGATGAGAAATATGACATTGCGTTTTTGGGTATTATGTTTGATGAGTCTGATGATGTGGCAGGTTTCTGTCGCACAGAATGTGGCAGGACGTGTGACTGATGCTGAAACCGGAGAAACATTGCCTTCTGTAAACATTTATTATGAAGGGCGACAAGGACATGGATCGCCTTCGGATCTGGATGGAAATTACAGTCTGCCGTTTGAAGAAGGTACACTTGTATTTTCTATGGTCGGTTACCAGACACAAAAGATTCAGATAACCAAGCCGCGTAATCTTAATATTAAGCTGGTTCCGGATACCAAAATGGTCAAAGAAGTCCTGATACAGAAGAAAAGGCAACGATATAGCCGTAAAAACAATCCGGCAGTGGAAATGATGAAAAAAGTGATTGCTGCGAAAAAGAAAACCGATTTGAGAGAACGGCCTTATTTTTCTTATGACAAGTATCAGAAGCTGACTTTTGCGTTGAATGAAGTGACGGAGAAAGTCTTTCAGGATGACAAGTTCAAGCGTATGCCTTTTCTCAAGGATCATGTAGAGGTTTATCCTGCTACAGGCAAACTCATTCTGCCTATTTCTGTCAATGAGACTGTGACCCGTCATATTTACCGTAAAGATCCAAAGACAGAGAAAGACATCGTTACCGGTGAACGTGTTGATGGTATCAGCGAGTTATTCAATACCGGTGATATCATGACGAGCATTATCAAGGATTGTTTTACGGATGTGGACATTTATGAAGATGAGGTCCGTTTGCTTCAGTATCCTTTTATCAGTCCGATTTCCACAACCTCTGCTATCCGCTTCTACCGTTATTTTATAGTGGATACGGTTATGGTAGATAAAGATAAATGTTATCATCTTGAATTCTTGCCTAATAATCCACAGGATTTTGGTTTTTCCGGCAGTCTGTATATTATGGCAGACTCAACATGGAGGGTCCGTCGTGCCGAACTTGGTATTCCTCAACGTTCGGATGTAAACTTTGTAGAGGAAATGGATATTGTACAGGATTTTCAACAGTTGCCTACGGGTGAACATGTTTTGGTCAGTGACAAGATGGTTGTACAGTTGGCTTTGGTGAAGTTCATACAGAAGTTTCAGGTAGAGCGAAGTACGGCATATAGCCATTACGAATTTGATGAAATTCCGGATAAGACATTTAAATTCAAGGGTGACCGTAAGGTGGAAGCCAGTGCCATGATGCGTGATGAGGATTTTTGGGCGGTGCATCGTACGGAGGAACTCTCGAAGTCGGAAAGTAAACTGGATGTTTTCATCAAGAAGATGGAGCAGATTAAAGGCTTTAATTTTGTTTTGTTTGTGGCAAAGGCCTTTATTGAGAATTTTGTGGAAACGACTGCTGATCCCAAGAAGCCGAGTCTGGTGGATATTGGTCCGGTCAATACGATGATTACTCATAATTTTGTGGAAGGTTTGCGCTTGCGGGCCAGTGCCCAAACGACGGCAAATCTTAATCCGCATTGGTTTGGAAAAGGTTATGTGGCCTATGGTTTTGAGGATCACCGATGGAAAGGCATGGGCGAGTTGACTTATTCATTCAATAAGAAGGATTATCTGCCTCGTGAATTTCCGGTCAATAACCTCACATTTTCTTATGCTAACGATGTAATGTCACCCAGTGACCGTTTTGTTCCGACAGATAAAGATAATGTCTTTATTTCATTTAAATGGACAACAGTTGACCACATGCAGTACTATCAGCGTTATCATCTTACTTATGACAAAGAGTGGGAGAATGGATTACGTATCAATATGCAGATGAAACATGAGGTCAATGAGCCTACAGGTGCTTTGTTTTATCAGTCTTTAGATGGTAAAGGCGGTCCTTCAACAGATCCTTCACTATATAAAAAGGACATTACGACGGCGGAAGTCGGTTTCGGTGTGAAATATCAGCCTGGAGCGACGTGGATCAATACTAAGCAACGTCGTCTTTCTACTAATTTGGATTCACCTATATACAGTCTTCAGCATACAGTGGGAATCAAGGGTGTTCTCGGTGGTGAATATAATTATAATCTGACGGAGGCGACGGTTTATAAACGTTTCTGGTTACGTTCATGGGGAAAGATGGATTTCTTCATCAAAGGAGGCGTGCAATGGAACAAGGTGCCATTCCCGCTTCTGATTACGCCGCCAGCCAACCTGTCCTATATTATGGAGGATAATACCTTCAACCTGATTGACAATATGGAATTTATGAATGACCGTTACGGATTGATGATCTTCTCATGGGATTTGAACGGTAAGATTCTCAACCGTATACCATTGATCAAACGTCTGAAATGGCGTGAATATATAGGTTGTAATGTGTTGTGGGGAACATTGACTGACAAGAATAATCCTTTCCTGGCAGAGAATGCAAATGACAAGGAGCTGTTTTATTTCCCAGGCAACTTCCGGAATGACGGTTCATTTTATTATAATTCCCGGGTGATGGATCCGAAAGTACCTTATGTGGAGCTGGTTGCAGGAATTCATAACATATTCAAACTTCTGCATGTCGAGTATGTACATAGAATGAATTATATACGTCCTGACACACAGAAGTGGGGTATCCGTTTTATGCTTCGCGTGACGTTCTGACGGTGCTTTGAATGGTGCGTGTGTGCTTACGTCCGTAGTCCATCCTGAATGCAAACAGCCATACTATGATAAAGGCCATAAAAGGTACGATAAAGGCTGTTGGAACGGAAAGATGGTCTGCAACGTAGCCAGTCAGTAACGGGCCTATAGAACCACCGATTACGGTCATCATCAGAATGGATGAGGCTCGTTCGGTCCATTCTGTGCCGGCGGTACGGAGTGTCAGTGCAAAAATGGTAGGAAACATAATGCTTTCAAATACGTAACATGTAACCAAAGCTACTATGGAGACTACGCCCAAATGGGCTATGACAATGGCAGATGTCAGAACCGTACCGATAGCACAAATGTGAAGAAGACGTTCAGCTGTAAAACGTCGCATGAGTATGCTGCCGATAAAACGGCCGCACATAAAAAGTCCCAATCCACCAAATGACAAGACCATAGAGGCCTGTAGGGGAGTCATGAATCCGTCGTCACTGACGTAGTTTATAAAAAAAGTATTAATGGATATTTCTGCAATTTCATAACAGAGTAAGGCCAGGAACCCGAATATAAACAGACTGTGTGTGAATGGCTTTCCGGTCTTCTTGCGTTTTGGTGTATCTGTTCGGGCATCCATCAATACGTCCGGTAGTCGGAAGTGTGAAAAATAAAAGGCTACTACCAGTACGACAAGTCCGATAATACTGTAAGGAATGGCGATGTGGGCAATTTCTCCTTCACGGCCAAAGAAAAATAATCCGCCGAAGAGAGCACCGCAAATACTTCCCAGACCGTTAAATGACTGGGCACGGTTCAGACGTCCGGCTGCAGTGGCCGGATCTCCCAGCAGAGTGACATAGGGATTTGCAGCAATTTCAAGTATGACCAGACCACAACCTATGATAAAAAGCGGTAGCAGGATATAATAAAATGATGAAATAAATTCCGTAGGGATAAACATCAGTGCGCCGATACCGAAAAGCATCAGACCGAATACAATACCGCTACGGGTTCCGAAGCGTCGGATAAACTGTCCGCCAGGTAAGGCCATCAGAAAATAGGCACCGTAGATAACGGTCTGCATTAATGCAGCATGAGTATGACTGACTCCCATTGTCATTTGGAAATGTTTGTTTAAAACATCCATTATGGAACGTACTCCGCCCCATAAGAAAAATAGGGAAGTAATCAGGATAAAGGGCACCATATACGAGGTGTCAACAAGTTTGGTAATGCCTTTTTTCTGTTTCATGATATCATGTATATTTATGTACCGTTATTGTCTGACAAACAGGTCTGCCACTTGCGTTATATTTTCGACGATTGCATCAGGTAGTGTTTCATCTGTTTCTTCCGGAGCCCAGCTTTCTCCTTTCATCCAGATTGCCTTGCAGCCAACAGCTTTGGCCGGTATGATATCCTTGCCGTAAGAATCGCCGACAACGGCCGTTTCTTCTGCTGGAAAACCTGTAGCCCGGACACCCATACGGTAAATCTCCGGATCTGGTTTCCGGACGCCGACTACGGCAGATTCAATTACACTTTCAAAATATTCCAGTTTGAAATCCTTTAGTATTGTTTCAATATTACCGTAAAAGTTTGAGACCAGAACCAGTTTATATTGTTTTTTTAGCTTTTTAAGCACCTCACGACTTGTTTCAAGAGTCTTGACGGCATAGTTATTACAATAGTCAGCAATAGCTTTAACTGCAGATTGTCGTTCTGTTTCTGATGGTGACCAATGGTTTTGACGTACCAGTTCTTCTGTCTCGATATTGACCTTTTTAAGTAATAATGTATGGAAATTGTCTTCCGGACAAATGATTGGTGATTTGGCCAGAGCCCTTTCTGCAAAGACATAAACTTCACGGAATTGTGCTTCACTGACAGGAACGGATGCCTGACAGAATCCTTCCCAAAGCACGTTGGCCCAATGGCGCGCACCTGTATCCAATGTACCCCCGTAGTCAAATATGATGGCTTTTATATTTTCAAATTGTGACATATTCATCAAGTTTGTTATAAAGTGTTCTGCTTAATTTCTCATGGCAAGCGCGCATGTAGAAAAAGATCAGTGAAAGGACAATGATTTCAAAGGCCACATAGAGCCACGGCATCTTAATAAGAAGTGACACATAAAGCGCGATGGCGCGGGTATTGAAGGTCAGTATGTTGGTGTACTTCATCAGAGGCAGACTACCGGCTCGGAAATCATCACGAAGCTGTTGGGGGATATTATCGCCGAATTTTTCTTTTACGGCCTTTTTGAATTTCTGGAATTGCGGGCTCATCTGTTCTTGTGAACGGGTGTAGTTGCAATAGGAGTATAGGAAAATTTTCCAGGCGAGGTTACCTTTCCAGGGAGTTGCAAGATAATCAGCTCTGACTTTTTCATAACTGTCCAGTTCGCTTCCGTCCTTACCTTTGAGAAAGTACAAGTGTATGTTACGGTAATAATCAGCAAGCTGACACTGTTTGACGTGGCAAATCAATCCGTCGAAAGCACAGAGCAACCAGATCCATACACCCCATTCCGGCATAAGCCGAAGTGAGATAGCCACATATATGGAGAAAAACCATACATCCCCTGCGAATCCGTCAAGAATTCGGCCCCATAAGGTTTTTTTGCCTGTCATGCGGGCTAATTGTCCGTCTGCACTGTCATAAAGGTTTGCCCAAATGAGTAACAGAATACCAATCAGTGTATGGGTCAGATCCGGAAAATAGAACATGACGCCAGCCGTTCCGCCCAAAATAATAGACAGGATGGTGATCACATTAGGATGTGCATTAAACTTATTGAAGAAATTAGCCCACATCAAACCTAACGGGCGGGTAAAATGAATGTCAAGCCACTCTTCTGTGTCCTGTGACTTGAAAGTGGATTGTAATTTGTTTTGTTTTTTATTCATGACAAATGAAAAACTATTGAGAGATGTGTTTATAAATGAGCTGTGCAATGGCAGAGGCTGCTTCTTTACGGCAGACAGAAAAACTGGGCCAGTCGTTGAAATCAATGAGCACAAACTGCCCCGATGGTTTGATGATAGCATCTCCTCCATAGACAGACACGCCTGTTGCTTTGGCTAATGTATTCATTTGTTGTTTGAGTGCCTGCAAGTCGAATTTATAATTTCTGGAAGGAGCATTGAAACGTTCCAAACCGAATTTACTGTATCCGTTACTTCCTCTCGAAGGGTAAACGAAGAAAAATTCTGTGTCAGCTACACCGTAAAATTTCAGGAGGTCCCCTTCTGTATGTGATTCTGTAATGAAATGCTGGATACCTCTCATTTTGAACAGGTCCAGAGCTTCTGATAATTCTTCGGGAATAGAAATGAATTGCACATCGTCTGCGTGTTGGGCACAACCGTCGTCTCTTTTAAGCCAGCAGGGGTATGAAAGGGTAGATAGATCTTGAGGCAGATTCGTTTCATCATACCCTTCTGGTGCCTCAATGTGTAGTGCTTTGTAGAAAGTGTGTAGTTTTCGTCTGTTAAGAGTTAACAGGCTGGCAGCACTGTTTGGCATATAAAGTCCCTTGGCTTCTGCCTCTGCCAGAATTTCCAGGGTTTCTTTGGCGCGTCCCATGGAAAAAATCCCTTCGATGTTTTCTAAATCAGCGGGGATAAGAAATCTTTCATCTATGAGTCGTACGTCGCAACCATGATTTTTAGACAGACATTTTGCTACAGATTGCAAAATGGCCGTATCGCGCAGAACAGAGTTGGGTGAAAAAAGTGGAGCGCGGCTAATTCCTAATATTCTTATCATTTTTTGTTCAGGTAAGAGAAACCGCTCATAAAAGATTCGGTTTCTAAGATGAAATAACTCAAATTGAACGTGTAAAGTTACGTTTTTTTCTTCTTTTATTCAAATTTGTTTGCCATTTTGAACAAAAATGAGGTATAATGGGTACATGATATTTGTTTTGCTCAGTATGAGCGTAAAAATAAAAAGGGCATCCCTATTAAAGGATGCCCTAAATTAAGATGGGAATTAGTGAATTTCAATCATTTTATTGATTTTGGCCTTGTCTTCCGGAGCCAGTTTCGGTAATGTGATGTTCAATACACCGTCTTGAACGTTGGCACCGATCTTGCTGACATCCACATCATCAGGTAAAACAAGAGCTTGCTCGAATTTAGAGTAAGAAAACTCGCGACGCAAGTATTTCTTTTCCTCTCCTTCTTTGGTTTCGTTCTTCTTTTCCATACTGATGACCAATTCATTGTTGTCGCTTAATTGTATTTTGAAGTCTTCCTTGGTCATTCCGGGAGCGGCAACCTCTACTTTATATTCTTTTTCGCTTTCTATGACATTGATAGCGGGTGCTGTGGCATTGGCTCTTACCATCCAATCGTTATCAAAGAAATCGTTAAAGATACTAGGTAACCAATTCTGATTGTTATACTTTCTAATGGGTGACATAATGTAAATCTCCTATATTTTTTAGTTAAACTTTCTGTTTCTGAACCCTTCACCTTTCGGATCCGCGTTCACTATATAAAATACAAAATCTGTGCCGAATGTCATTTTGACAATATGCTTCCTCCTGATTTTAAACATCCGAAATCTTCTTTAAATACTGGCCGAACGTTTTTAAAATAACGAAAACCTTTTTTACATTTACATCTGACATCCTTGTCAGAAAAGTGGTCATAATGTCTGTTGTTAGATCATAGTCGTACGTAAAACAACTCGAGGAAAGTATAGATTGGGAGAGTCAAGCCTGGAAAATGCAAGGTCGTGATGTGGATTTACTTTTAATATATGTGATAGAAAAGGTGATGTGGTATGCTCTTTCTAATAAGACAATAAAAAGAATAAAAGTATGATAAGGAAAATTTTGAAAATGTTATGGCGTACTTGTGTCGTTTTCGCAGGCTTGGGTACTTTGTTTGTTTGCTGTGGAGTGGGTTATGAAATCTGGCAAGAGAAAAACTACCATTATACAACGTATGAATTTAAGGGGGCGATAAAAGAGCATTATTTCCCTAATCGTAATGAATATCGTCTTTATAATGCTAATACAGACCGTTATACTCTTAAAGGTTTGAGTTGGGTATCTTGTTGTGCAGAAAATGATTCCCTGGTTGTTTTTTGCAAGGATGGCAAACGTGGTTTTGCCAATGCCAATACCGGTTTGGAAGTGATACCAGCCCAATATGAACGTGCGTGGGTGTTCTCAGAAGGTCTGGCTGCCGTGATGAAAGGTGGTAAGATAGGTTTTATCAATGTTCGGAATGAAGTCGTATTGCCTTTTCAATATGATTATGCTGATCGCGACGGACTGGCAATAGACTATCTTTTCCGTGACGGTTATTGTACGATGACTGACAAACGGGGTGCATGTGGTCTTATAGATCATTCTGGAAAATGGGTGGTGGCTCCGAAATATGATTGTATATGGGCGCCTCATGAGAAAAAGTATCGTATTGTGAAGGATAATGATCAGTATGGTCTGCTAGGTGACGGTCTGCAGTTCCTCTTTCCTATTAAATATGATTACATCGAATTTGCCCCTCATGGTGTCTATCTAAGTAAAGACGGTCATAAATGGCAATCCGATTATGATGGTACCGTGATTCGTCCGTTTTTGGCTGATAACTTTTGCCGTATGGAATATCAGTCCGGTTATACGGATGAAGGAGACATGAAGTTGCAGCTTTCCGGTTATTTTAGATATGATATTTATAATTGTTGCGGTGTCATCCGTTGCTCAGATAACAAAATGATTATTCCTGCTATTTATGAAGAGGTGAATTTGTTGTCTTCAGGTTTGTTTGAAGTGAGATTGCCTGATTCCGATCAATGGATGTTGTTGGATGGTGAAGGTAAGGAGGTTTTTTGTGATTGATGATGATGAAGCAAAAATTAGAGCTGGGGTGGAGTACATTTTGTATGCCAATTTGGTACTTACTATATTATGAGTATATTTGTTGTGTTATTTCTAAAAATATATTTGGATCTTCTGAATATGTTCCGATGAATATAAAAGTGGAAAATTTTTGGTGCTATGTGCATAAATTTGCTTGTAAACTGATAAAATTATCGCATAAGATGTGTTTTAAATACGATGAATAGAATTTGTATTTCTTTCCTCTGGATTGTTGTTAAATGTACTGTATATTAAAAATATAATTTAAATTAGGATTGTTTTATCAGGAAATATTGTTTTTCTGTTTAAATCTTAAATATTGATATTTTATGTATTAATATTATCTATTAAGAGTTGCTTAAAAATATAATCATATTTTCCTGGTTTTAAATAAAAAAATTGTGTAAGTGTTGTGATTTAATTCCTTTTTTAATATTTTTGTATGGAAGCAAACTTATTATTTTTTTAATGTTATTAGAGTGAAAACTTTTAATGTAGGTTCTGAGTGGCGTTAATTAATAAATAAATTAAGAAATGAATATTGATATATCATATATAATGATTTCCTTATTAGGGGCGCTTATTGGTTACATTGCCAATGATATTGCTATACGAATGTTGTTTCGTTTGCATAAAACAAAAAATGTATTGAGTCTTCATGCCTCTTTTAATCAAGGTGTTATACCAAAAGAATTAGGACGTACCGCAAATGTCATTGGAGGAGTAATAAGTGAGAACCTTCTGAATAAGGAGGTCTTAGAACGTTATCTTCTGTCAGATGATATGGTTGGTAGGGGCGTTCGGCTATTGAAGAGCTTATTGAAGTTCAGAGTTACAGAGATGAGACCCTAAAAGAATCCTTCGTTATTTCTTATCTGATAAGGAGATATTTATCATAATTCGGAATGCGAATGAAAATAGTATATAATAAATTTGTGTGGAGTTTTCAGGTCCTGTTGTTAGTGACAAATTGCACATATAGCAATTGATTGTATAGCTGAAAGCTGAGTGTAAATGGAGTTCAAGAAATTCTTTTGATATAATTGGTGTAATGGACGAATTAAAGGGAATGGTAGTCGGATTTTTGTATATCAATATTGTTGTTAACTTTTTGAATATGTTGAGAGCTCTGAGTGAATATTTCCTTGCTAATAATATAAATGATATGTTGAAGGATATTGGGCAAGGAGATTGTGTTCAATATAATAGGTGATGAAGTTGAAGGTTATTTAGATAAAAATCTACAATTTGCTTGAAGACTATGATGAATAACGTACAGGTGTGAATTAATAAAATGGATGTAAATGATACTAAAAATCTTATATCTCAAACTATAGATAAAATTTTTAAATTATTGTGTAGCTTGATGTTTTGCTAAAATAGGGATTGAAAAGTAGAATGTTATTTTTTAACTTTTCTTAAATGTAGTAGTATTAACATAAGAAATAAATATTAATAAAATGAATTTTAGATATAATAATAGGACTTATCCTTCTTTATCAGAATTTATTAAAGAGGAACGGGACAACAAAGGAAGTCTATATTGCAAACGACTTGAGTTCGCACATGAAATAGATTCAACCATTATTAAGGCTTTAGACGCGACGCATGTTCAAAATGCGATCAACAAACTTGCAGATTTGCTTGTGAGCTACCTTAATGGAATAGAGATAAGTAGTGGAATCGTTATAGACGACAATAATTTCCCGGAAATAAGTGAAATCCTAAATCATTGCTGTAAAACTTTGGGAATTAAAATTCCTCATGCTGTCGTATCCTCAAGAATGCCAGGAATAAATGCGTATGCTTCAGGAACAGTTGATACCCCATATCTGTTGATAAGTGATCTGGCTACCCATCTATTAACAAAAGAAGAGCTCACATTTATAATCGGTCATGAATGTGGACATCTCGCCATGGAACACCTTGTTTATCATCTGATTGGTAGAAGTTTGAATGAGCTTGGAAAATTACTTCCCGTTGTTGGTCCAATGCTTGTGGAACTGGTGAATCTTCCCATAAAGACATGGTCGCGATATTCTGAAATTACTGCAGATAGAGCAGGTTTTTTATGTTGTGGTGACTTAAAAGTCGCTCAGAGGGCATTGATGAAACTTGAAAGTGCATTTGCAAATGTGTCTGATGTTGATCTTGACACTTATATTGAGCAGTCATTGGAGAATATCGAAAATATGAAGCTTGGTGCCATAAAGGAATATCTTCTTGATCATCCCATCACGCCAAAGAGACTGAAAGCCTTGCAATATTTTAGCCAGTCTGAGATGTATTATCGCATTACAGGGAAAGAAATAACTCCAGACGCCAGTCTTTTGCCTGATAGTGTATTAAAAGATAAAGTTAACAATATTCTGAAAATCCTCTAAAGTTTCTCATATGTTAAGAAAAGAAATATCAAAAGAAATGGCAATGTCATTGGCAGAAGATTTATGCTTGAATCAATATATGGATATCAGTAATCTTATAGAAGGATTACATATAGAACAGAATAAGGAGGCTAAAGTATATCTCATCACAACGAACAAGGAAGTTGTAGAGTCTATCTTGTCCGATTTTTATCACATCTTAATATCATTGAATAGTGATATTGTCATTAAGATAACCATACAGCATGGAGATGATAGTTATACTGTCATGACTGAATATGGTGAGATGTTGGTTGACAAAGACGGTTTAACCGGGATCCTGGGTAAGAGTACAAAAGACGTTGAGTGTTCCATCATGAGGCGTGAAGAGTTATATAAAAACATTTCGCTTCATATCATTTATGTTCCAGAGTACAATAGAATAGATGCAGATAGCTGGCGTTACAACCTTTTAGAGGCAGACCAACTCCTATTCATCCTTAATGCAAGTCATATTTTATATTCAAGAGAGAGAGACTTTATTAATACATTGGTGCTCCCTTATTATTCGTCATCGCGATTGCTTTTTGGAATAGGGAATGCACAATATATAAAATCGTCTGAATGGCATAATGCTATTATGCGTGTCAAGATGTTAATCAATGAAGACTATGAAGCTTTTCCTATTTTCACAGAAAATGTCTCACAAGAAATGAAGCTAAGATATTCTGGTCATGAACGGACTATCTTAAGTCTTCTTCGTGAAAGTCAGAAGTGTGTTTTAGATTTGCGTTTGTCCCATCTAAAGGACTTAGACAACTATAAGGCACAGTTGCTTGAACAGCTATTGTTACAAACTAAGAAAGAGATTGAGAGTAATTTATCTTCAGGGGAGTCTATGCTGGTTTCTATAAAAGAGCGTGAAGAAATAATTGCTAAAAGTAGACAGCATATTGGGGATAATGTTGATTTATTCCTGAAAAGTCCTCTCTTGGCAAAAAACAGAAATGCAGTAGATGGTTTTGCAAAGGTTTTTAAAAATTCTCTTAAAGAGGATATTACAATGTCAGAAGATATCAGGCAAGACGCTCGTTCTTTAACAAGGTATCTATCTGCCATATGGTCGCAATTTTCAGAAGACCAAAACAGTATGTTGCTTGAAGAGTTTGAACGTGAAACTTATATGTTAATGGAAATGATGAGACTTGATCTTGGGCATCTCATACATAATATAAATGACGTGAACATGCAAGAGAGAATAAAGAGAAAGTTAGGTAATTCGTTCAGTGTTAACACTTTCTTTTCACGTAAAACGGTAGCTGGTAATGGAGTGACGGATGCTCTGACAATTGGAGGTATCATAACCGGTTTATTTGTTACTCCTCTAGGATGGGTCGCTGTGATTGCTTCTGAAGTTATGAAAGTAGTAAATAATGAAGCCATGAACAACGAATATAAAGAGGTGTTAAAAGCGAAGGTGGATGATATTATTGATAAAAATAAAGAAGAACTGTTACTTCAAGCGGAAAAGCGTTTTAGCATTGTCGCCAAAGAATTCCATGATGGGATAATGGACTATTATGACGAACTGATTGCTTCCGTTAAGCAAATAATAAATGAGGAAACAGAAAAAAAAGAAAAGGCTTCAGAAATTCTTGAAAAAATAAACACTTTAATATCATAAAAATATGGCATACAGTAAAGAAAAACAGCAGATACTTGTATCAAGTCTTACAAATATCGGTGCGCTTGTCGGCCGCAACGAACTTGGTCTGGCAGGTGGAATAAAAGGTTTGGAGATGAGCGTAGAACAGTCTCAATGTATTGAAGAAGCAAAAGCTGTTCATGACGGTTTGTTTAAGATTGTTGTTATGGGTACTTTTACCAGTGGAAAAAGTACATTCATTAATGCATTAATCGGGGAAAAACTGCTACCGGAATCAGCTCTGCCCTGTACTGCTATCCTGACTTTTATTCAATATGGTACGGATGAAAATCATGTTGATGTGTATATGGCTGATGAAAATCAGGCCGATGGTAGTGTAAAGAAGGGTGAATGTATTCAGATGGACGTAGAGACGTTTAAGAATGAATATCAATATACATTAGCCGATGAAAAGATGTATAAGGATACAGGTTCTGTGCCACGCTTTGCAAAGGTGAAATATGCAGTGATGTATAGTTCAAAACCCTTGATAGAAGGCGGTATCTGTATTATTGACTCTCCGGGATTGCAAGACAAAGGCGTAGCCACAGAACTGGCACTGAGTATAGCTCAAAAAGCGCAGGCCATCATTTATTTGACACTAGAAAGGGGATTTGAAGAGAATGATAAAGAATATATTTATTCTAACTTCAAGAATTGCCCTAATAATATCTTTTTTGGTATAAACAAGTTTGACCTTGTTAAAGCCAATGAAAGATCCGCAGCGTTGCAGAAAATGAAGGATGAAGTTTCTCCTGTATTTAAAGGCCAAGATGGAAAAGTAAACGATGAACTCCTTAATCGGCGCGTGTTTGGTTTTAGTGCCTTACGGGCATTAGATTCTCGGCGAGGTATGACTTACGATCGGGAAGAAGATATAGAAGTGAAGTTGGATGATGCTCAAAGGAAAAGTAAATTTGAAAAGAGTTGGTTTGCTCCATTCGAACAGGAACTGGAAACCTTCCTGACAACAGACGAAAGATGCCTGGCACAATATCAGAATTGTTTCCATCGTATGGCATCCACATATAGAAATGCTGAAAAACAAATTTCAGAATATCTTTATGCCTATGAAAATGAGATCCAAATGGATAATCAAAAAAAAGAAGAATGTGAAAAAATCATTTCTGATATAAAAAGTAGTATAGAACTTACTCGGGTTACATTTGATAATTGCTCTTTGAAAATACAAAATGCAGTTGCAGACTTATTGAGCGGATGTGTGACCGACATTGACAGGTCATGGGAACAAGACATGCAAGACTTGGCAAAGAAAGTCGATGTTGGTACCTTTTCTTATATGTGGCAAGGTATAAAACAGATTAATCCTCTTGCCAGTAAAGCATCTAAGGAAGAAAGCATGAAAAGATTTACTGCCAAATTCATTGATGTTGTTACGGAGTACTTTGTTAATAGAGTGGATACCTATATCACTGAAAATGGCGTAGTGGTTGATGCTGTCGTGGAGGAATGTCAGGAACACCTCAACGTAAGTTTGAACAGAACAGATGATTTGTTTAAAGATCTTACAAAGGAATTGTTGAAGATCAATCCGGATAATAATAATCCAAGCGAGAATAAAAATTGGCTGCAGATTATGATATCTGCTTATTTGGGTGATTTTAGTGCAGTTCTTAAAGGTGGAATGGAAGGAAAAGCCCCTTGGATAGATTATTTAAAGAAAACCATCTTTAATACCGTTTGGCAAATTGTTTTATTATCTTTTGTGGATGGAGGATTGGGCGTGTTGTTAGCCATAGCAATAGAATATCTGCAAGGTAGAAATAATAAAAGTGAGACGGTCAAGAAAGTTCTTGAGAGCTCTAAAAACGATATAGTTAAAGCCATCAGAGAAAATACAGAAGAGATGAAAGATTCTCTAAACAGGAAAATCGCACTGGAAATGAATAATGAAAAAGATAAGCAATGTGCAATTAACCTTCAAAAATTGGATGATGAACAAAAAAGGATGAAAAACATAGAAGAGTTCTATCACGAGCACAATACTAATTTGGAGGAAGAAAAAGTGCGTTTTGGCAGAATTCTGGATGAGATGTATCAAGAAGCGACCAAAGCATATTCTGTGGTTTTTGATAAGAAGCTGACTTTAGATCAATTTAAAAAATTCTAAGATGAATAATAATATAGATCATTTTAATAAACGATGGACTGCTATTGAAAAAGAAGTGCTTTCATCTGTCAGAAGACAGATGAAAGGACCGTCTTTTGACAACGACATAATAAGCCGTGATTATAAAAAGGCTTGCAATGAATGGTTTAATGGTAAATTGGCGCCATCTATATGGTTTAAAGAACTTGCAAATTCTGAACCAGACAAGGCATTGGCATTTAGAGATTATATAAATAGTTTACAACTTAAAGAGAAAGAAGTTTCAAAACCTAACAGGTTGTGGTCTTTCTTTTTAACGGTATTATCTGTTCCTGTTACCTATTTGGTTTTAAACCAGATTACGGAATGGGAATTTTGGGGAAAGTCTGTGTTCTCTATTGGATTTGCCGTATTGGTATGGACGGCCTTTCAATCAAGATTTATTTCCAAATCAAGTCAATATGAAGATTCAATTGTGGATTTCTATCATGAACAATTGGAAAAACATGGTGAGATGGCAAGAAAAATTCTATTGTAAATTTATATTTTCCAAGGATGGCATGCGCCTTCCTTGGAAACAATATTAAAATTATGGGTATTATTAGTTATATTGTCAATAGAATATTAGGGAGTGTACATGTACCTCAATATGATGATTCAGCAATTGCGGACACTGCTCGAAATATTCCAAACATAATAAGCGAAACTTCTCGCACTCAAATAAAAGCAATAATTGATGAAATTCATCAAGTTTATTCAGCTGCGAATTGTAAGGACTTCACAATAGGATTAATCGGTGATTTTACAGTTGGTAAGAGCTCGTTTGTTAATGCTATTCTCGGAAAGAAGATAGTTCCAGTTTCAGCTAATCCAAGTACAGCCATAATTACGAAAATAAAATATGGTCGTAAGCCGAAGGTTATTGTACATTACAATAATAATGACGAAATAGAAATGACTTACGAAGAATTTTTTGATTTTTCAGCCTTCAACTTAGATGATTTCAGAGAAAGGGAGAGAACTGGTGAAATACAAAGGTTAAAAAACGTGACAGATGCAACAGTTTATGTTAAATCTGATTTTCTTAAAGAGAACAATTTATGTATAATTGATACATTAGGATTGTCTTCACATGAAAGTGATAATCTGAAGACTATAGCATCCTTGAAAGATGCCATTGCTTTGATATATGTATGCGATGAAAGAGGATTATCTATCAAAGACGTTGATTTTATATCCACTTACTTGAATCTGGAAAGAGGTGACTTGTTCTTTTGTATCAATCGTATTGATCTGGTAAAGAAAAGTGATAGGGAAAAATTAACAAATCTGGTTAAATTGAAATTGGATGATATTTTGCATAAGACAGGTTGTAGAGATGAATATCCAATAGCACGTATTTATCAAGTATCTGCTCTTTATCAGAACTTTGCCAATGGTTTTATTGACCACGAGAATTGGCGAGAAGATGTAGATTATCAATCTCGTAGCGGTTTTTCTCCTTTGTTGAATGATATATGTGAGTATGTTAAGGATAATGTAAGTAGTGCTAAAAAAAGAGCTATAAACAAACAATTAGAAACTGCAAGTATACAAATTGCTTCAGTTAAATCCTATAGGGAAAGTGAAATAAGCGCAAAAATTAAAACGCTTGAAAGTGATATAAAAAGATTTACTGAAGATATAAAAAGGCTTAAAGAGAAAGTGGCTTATAAGAAATCATTGTTTGATAACCTTGAACAATCAATATATAGTTTATTACCAGACTTGTTTAGCAAATACTCTAAAGAAGTCGACAACCATTGGAACTATGCTTGCACATTTCAATTAATGGATAAGGTGTCTTTTGGATTTACAGACTATATGAAATTGGAAAAAGACATATTTGCTCTAAAATTAAACGTATTTAAATCAATGTCAGATAGCAGATATGCCAAGCTCGATTCTCTCTCGCCTTTTGTTAATCTTACATTACAATATTTACAAGAAACATTACAGCCATTGCTGTACAATGTAAGTTCAGAAATATCCAGACTTGTAGAAGACTTTATTGAACGTTATTTAATGAAAGAATTATTTGAAAATGAGGTTGATCTCAATTCCTGTATTCTTTCAAATAATCCTGTGGTAGTTTATGATAATATAAAAAATCCAATGTACAGAGCTGTAGCAGTAACAGCAACAGAAACGGCTTGGATGAAAAATAGCAATCGTAAAAGAAAGATGTTTGATGCTGCAAAAGACGAGGCATTGAAAAGTATGGAAAAACCATTTAAGGAATCTGTTGAAATCAAGTTTCGGGAAATCCAGCAAACATTGAATATATTGTATCACAACTACGTTAAACCAGATATGAATACAATTCAGAAACTTGAACAGGATAAAAAGGAAAAAGAAAGCTATATTTCTCGATTGCAACGCGAATGGAATGATGAATCTGTTTATTACAATGAAATCAAAAATGTGATTGTTGAAGCACAATTATAGTCAGAAGTAATAAAATCCTTCATTCTGCATTACCTTTTTAATGATTACCTGTGTTAGAAACCATGTTGTATTTATCTCTTTATGTTAGAAGCGAAGAAAACAATTAAAAGTTAAATATAAAAAATTATAGAATATGTCAGTTGGTCATTTATTAGCACATGCATTACGTGCATTAGAAGAAGCTCAGAAGGATTATATCCGTAAAGAAAAGTTTTGCTTTCGGGATTCCAAGCAGTTTACCGGACTCAACGATTGTCAGGCAAGAGACTTGAGGAAACTCGACTTCGCTTTCAATGCTTCACTGGCCTCGGTAAACGCCGCAAAGGTCATGCGGCAACGATACTATCCCTCGCTTTCCATCGGACTGCTAAAGGCCTATCTGAGTAATATTTACATGCTCAAAAGATTTTTTAGCAAGTCCGGTCTGAAACCGAACAGAACTTTTAATACTAAACTTGTCAAAGAACTATTTGGCATAGTGGCAGAAGCCGCTTAGCAGATATGTTGAATTTTAACGGACTATTAATGATAGAAAACCTCATAAAGTCCAGTCTTTATTGTAAACGATAAAAAAGAATAAGATTATGTTTACAGTGATTTGCGTGACAATACTTGTCTATTGTATGATGGGAAAGGATATTCGTTCTTTGTTGGAACAAGTGAAGGAAACAGACTGGCGCGGTAAGGCCAATGACCTGATGGATAAACTGAAACCTTACGCCTTGAAAGTCGGGCGGGTGGCGGCCAGACCTTTGTTGCAGTTCTATTATGTGATGAATGACAGCCATACGACGGCGTTGGAGCGGGTTCTGATCTATGCGGCTATTATTTATACCGTTTCGCCTGTCAGCCTTATACCGAGTGCGATTTATAAGTTGTTGGGGGTGCTGGATGAAGGTGCGGCCGTCCTTTATGTCTATCGAAAGATAAAGGATAAGATCACGCCGGAGATCAACGCTAAAGTCGAGAGTACGCTGGACAGCTGGTTTGGGACAGAGTATGAGGTGGTGGAGTAACGTCTGGAATGGATAATTTAAATGAAGTAAACAATGAATGCGAACGTATTACAAAAACATGAACAAAAAATCCGGTTACTTTGGTTGGTGGCAATTTTATGGATTGTCTCTATTCAGACGGCCTTAGCTTCGGCCAAAGCCGGTGAAGCAACAGTCTATACAGGGAGTACTACGACCATTTCTCTGGCGGCCACTTATCAGAACACATTGAAAAAAGCCACCGGAGTGACTTACAGATGGTATTCAGAGAATACATCTTTGGTTAGTGTGACTAGCTCAACGCGTAATTATGCTACGATAAAGGGAATCAGTCCAACATCTTCTTGTCGGGTGTATTTTTATTGCAGCTATTTTATTGACGGTTTCTATCGTACGATGGATTTTTATTATACCATTACAGTGAAATCATCAACGGTAAGTGTGACCAGTGTGTCGTTGAACAAGACATCAGCTTCCCTGACTGAAGGGGAGACTTTGCAGTTGAATGCCAGTGTTTATCCGACCAATGCGACTAACCGTAACGTGACTTGGTCGAGCAGCAATACTTCCGTGGCTACGGTGACCGGCTATGGACTTGTGACTGCCAAATCCGCCGGTTCGGCAACGATAGTATGTCAGGCTGCAGACGGAAGTGGCCGTTATGCATCTTGCCGGGTTACGGTGAAACAGTCGGTTGTCAATGTAACTTCTGTTTCATTGGACCGTTCTTCCGAAACGTTGACTGAAGGAGAGACTTTGCAGTTGAATGCCAGTGTCTATCCGACCAATGCGACCAACCGTAACGTGATCTGGTCGAGTGACAATACTTCCGTGGCTACGGTGACCAGTTATGGTCTGGTGACAGCCAACTCTGCGGGTACGGCAACGATAACATGTCGTGCCGTGGATGGGAGCGGCAAGTATGCCACGTGTGTAGTAACTGTAAAAGCAGACGTGCAGCCTGTTTCCATTACATTGGATCATTCAAACGCTACGTTGGAAGAAGGGGAGACTATGCAATTGACTGCTGACATCCGTCCGGTTGAGGCTTCCGATAAAACGGTGACCTGGATGAGTGACAACGTTTCTGTCGCTACTGTCAGTGCTGACGGGCTGGTAACGGCGGTCAGCGAGGGAGAGGCCAATATTATTGCCACCACTTCCAATCATCTGGCTGCGGTATGTCAGGTGAAGGTTGTGGCGCAAGAGGTTGGCGTGCAGACGGACTGGGCTGGTATTTATACCGTATACTCCCGGCATGTGGCAGCCGAACCGTCGCGGGATTATGCGGACAACTTTGAAATGACCATCAGCCGGTCGGAAGATGGTTATGTCATGACATCCCTTTGGGGTGAAGACCTGACGAAATTTAATGAAGGTGGTTTCCGGTTGAAAGACCTGGGCAACGGGAAGGCCATAATAGATGTGTCTTATTATAATATCCTGAGATATACGGATAATGACAGTCCGCTTTATGCCTTGTATATATGGGATGAGGCTGCCGATGACTGGAACGACGAATGGATGCTGACCATGAACGATGATGGCAGTATTTCGGTAGGCGATTTTTACGTAGTCGCTTTTACGTGGGATGAAAATGAGGAAATCTGGAAAAACGGCCGTGTTGAGGCTTTGTATTACGATCTGTTGGCAAAGAAAGGCACTACAAACGTCGAGACAGCAATCACCGACCAATATGCCTATCGGATAGAATCGGGCGCTGTTGTTTTCCAGGAGCCAGTAAAACTGAGTCTGTATCGTCTTAATGGCATCCAAGTCTATTCCGGAACGACGGATAAGGTAGAAGGATTACCGGCGGGTATTTATATCATGAAAATTGGTCGGCAAAGCCGAAAGATTCTGATTAATTGAATGAATTGAATTTATCGGCTAAAGCGATCGGGATGTCAGCCAAACCCGAAACAAATATTTCTTTTTCTGATAGTCTGTCATTGAAGATGGCCTGTTGCCTGCTCCATTAATCTGCAGTGCAACAGGTCGTTTTTTGTACTGGCAAATCAGGGCGAAATATAATGAAGTCGTTCTGATGACAGATAAAGGAGAGAACTGTCAGGCTGAATTTTGCTTCTGAAATGAATGGTGTTGATGCGCTATGCGGCTATCTGGCAACCATAATCTTCTGATTTTAGAGGGCTGTATGTGACTAACTGTTTTGTAATTAGATAAAAAATAATTATTTTTGACCTGACTTAATCATTATTACGAAAAACAGATTTACGAAAAACAGAAAGCATGAAAAAATTAAGATGGATTACTCCGGCATTATTGTCGGGGGTTGTCTGCTTTACCTCATTGTATGCCTGGACAGGTAATGGTGAAGCACGTGACAACAGTGAGTTGGATCAGATCGTAGTGCCTGATCCGGTCGTAACGGATATCGTTTTGCCGACGAAGACAGAGTCAGGAAAATCCATATCCTGGACATCAGACCGTGAAGATATTCTGGCATCCAGTGGATTGGTCAATTTGCCTCGGCAGACTACTGAGGTCCGGCTGACGGCTACGGCAGAAGGTGTGAGCCGGACATTTGAAGTCAGTGTAGAACCCCGGAACATACAAGCCAACAAAGTATTGGAATATGAGTTCGAATCAGAGGATGTTTATACGCAAGATGATGTGCGTTACATTAAGGATAAAAGTGGAAACCAACGTGATGCGCGGCTAATGGGAAATGCCAAAGCAGAAGGAGTATTGGATCTGACCTCGAATACCGCTTCCGGTTTTTCCACAAACGGTTATGTTCTTGTTCCGGAAGGGACATTAGACAGTCTCCGCAGTTATACGTTCTTTATGATGGTCAAACCTGAACACCTTAATCAAAGTCCACGCTTGTATGATTTCGGATCATCTGCGGGTAACAGTGTATTCGGCCGTGCCAGTGGATTTACAGCCGGAATGAAATTTAATGATGGGACGACGCAGATGGTCAATTCCGGCCGCTCGCTTAATGTCGGTGAAGAGAACTATGTGGCTTTTGTATTCGATGCCGGAACAAGGGAAACAAAAATCTATCTCAACGGCTCGCTGGTTGCTACTGGCGGGAATATAGCTCATGAGCCTTATGAAATTACGACGGTCAGTGCTGATTCACGCAATTACATTGGGCGTACACAGTGGTGGGATTCCGGTGTCGCTTCAAGCAATATCGATTACTGTGGAACCATGGATCATTTTCAGTTGTACGATATCGCATTGACGGCAGAAGAAGTCATAGAACTTCAACGTCCTTATTCTGAGCCTGAAATCATAGAACCCTATTCCGGTGAGACTGTGACTGAAGAAGGTGCCTGGTGCTGGTTTGCCGATCCGCGTGCTTTACATTATGAAGATGAAACTGCCGGTATCAATATGACATATCTGGGATATATAGATACCCATGGTGCCATTAAAGCCATGCAATATGATTTCAATACAATGCGTCAGAGCGAGGTGCTCATCCGGTCATATTTCCAGCCCGATGATCACGATAATCCCACATTCCTTGTCCTTCCGGATAAGCGCGTGATGATATTCTATTCCCGTCATACAGATGAGGCTTGTTTTTACTATCGTGTGTCAGAAAAGCCAGGCGACATTACCTCGCTGGGTGAGGAAAAGGTGATTAAGACCAATCATAACACAACCTATCCTTCACCTTTTATCCTCTCTGATGATCCGGACCACATTTATCTGTGCTGGCGTGGAATCAACTGGCATCCTACCATTGCCCAACTCAGTATTCCGGATGAGAATGATGATGTGACCTTTACCTGGGGACCTTATCAGATGGTGCAGTCTACGGGAGCCAGACCGTATGCCAAGTATCTTTCTAATGGCAAGGATAAGCTTTATGTGACTTACACTACAGGACATCCTGACAATGAGAGTCCTAATTTCGTTTATTTTAATGTAGTGGATGTCAAGACAAAGACACTGCAGGATGTAAATGGCAAGGTATTGTCCGACATCGCCAGCGGGCCGTTTAAAGTAAACAAGACAGCTTCGTATGTCTCAAGCTACCCTTCTACCGTTGTTGACAACCCGTCCAGTGAGAGAGACTGGGTTTGGCAGGTAGCTGAAGATAAACAGGGAAATCCCGTGATAGCCATGGTGCGTATCAGTTCAGGAAAGACTTCCCATGATTATTATTATGCGCAGTGGACCGGAACAGCCTGGAAAAAGACATTCCTGGCCAATGGTGGAGGCGCTTTCCATCAGACTCCCGGACTTGAAATGTGTTATAGTGGCGGTATGGCCATAGATCCGGTGCGTCCGAATGAAATATACTGTTCAGTGCCGGTTAATGGGGTTTATGAGATTGTGAAATATGTGGTCGGCGATGATGGAAAAGTAACATCAGCGCCATATACTTCCAACTCGTTGAAAAATAATGTCCGTCCTTATATCGTTCCAGGATATGAAGGCGAGAAGCCTCAGGTGATCTGGATGTATGGTGAATACTATGACTGGATTGTGAGTGAATCCCGTCCGTTGGGTTATTGTACGGCAATTAATCGCGGTTTCAGTTTTCCGTCTGAAACAGTGGACACAGGCGACGGGCTGATTGTTAATGAAACATACAATACGGCAGTATCCGGAACTGCTCAGGTGAAAAATGGTGTGCTGGTCGTTACGGATCAGACAGCGGCTGATTTGTCAGCCGGTCATCTGAACACGTTCAGTATTTCTCTGTCCCCTTATTTGTATGCCGGGTCGTTTGGTGGTACATTGTTGACTTTCGGTGACGTGTCATATACGGTTAATCCCCAAACACTGAAACCGGAGTTGATGGTTGGTGACCGTGTCTGGAAAAGTAATAATCTGCTTGGTAATTCCGACAGCTGGCAGACAGAGGACAGAGGAACGGGAGGAGTATGGTTTGCTCCTGTCAAATACGGTTATTTCAATCTGACCCTGACTTATGATAATGGGGTATTGACAACGTATGTCAATGGTTTGATCGACCAGAAAGTGGAGATTGACGGATTGATATTGGATCAGTGTCGGATAGGCGGTTTCAACGGTTGGGTAGAAGATACCCGTATTTATGACCGTGCGTTGAATCAGTCGGAAATTGTTGAACTTACGGCTGTCAGTCGGAAATACAGTCTGTCTGATGATCTGATGGCAGAAGCTGAACTGGCTGGTCTTTTCGTTCCTCAGGTCGTGGTGACGGATATCATCCTGCCGGCTCAGACGGCTTCCGGAAAACCGGTTGCTTGGGTGTCGGATAATCCGGAATTGCTCACTGCCCAAGGTATAGTGACATTTCCGGATGTGGCTACTGATGTCAGACTTACAGCGACAGTGAGTGGCAAAACCCGTGATTTTGTGGTCTGTGTCCGACCGCGTGATATCATGCAAAACAGGATACTGTCTTATACGTTTGAACCTGAAGATAAGTATGAGTCCGACGGCCAGATTTATGTCAGGGACAAGAGCGGTCGTGGTCATGATCTGAAGATAATGGGGCGTGCCTCAGTCAGTGGTGTACTTGATCTGACAGATAATACGGCTTCAGGGTTTGCGACAAATGGTTATGGATTGGCACCTGCAGGAATTCTGGACAGTGTGAGAAGTTATACATTCTTTATGGAAGTGGTTCCTTCACATCTTAATAAGAGTCCGCGTCTTTATGATTTCGGTTCTTCATCCGGCAACAGTGTCTTCGGTCGTGCCAGCAAGCTGACTGCCGGTGTGAAGTATAACGGGCAGGCTACCAAAATGGTAGACTCGCCAAAGAGTCTGACCATAGGCCGGTCCAACAAGGTGGCTTTTGTATATGATGCCGGAACAAAGACGACGCGGATTTATCTGGATGGTGTGCAGACTGTTTCAGGAACTGCAATTACGCAGGAAGTTTATCAGTTGGCCCAGTTGGCAAAAGACGGACGTAATTATATTGGACGCACGCAATGGTGGGATACTTCAGAAGCCGGCAATAATAACGATTATTGTGGAACGATAGATAATTTTCAGATGTTCAATGTGGCATTGACCGCAGATGAAATCAAGGAACTGATTATCGCCACAACTGTAGAAACCATAGAGGACAAGATGACCGGGAACGTATTCGGTCTTGACCGTCAGGTTATCGGTAAAGGTGAAAATATCACTCTTTATGGTGATGTCCGAAGTGAAAATCTGAAGAATCTGCAGGTTTCTCTTTTGGATATGTCCGGCCGTACGGTTCGCCGGTGGATGCCGTCTGCTTTTCCTGTTGTATTGGACGGTCTGTCTGTTACGGAAGGAACCTATCTGGTTTGTGTCAGCAGCGCAGGCGACCGCTTGTGGAGTAGTAAGCTGGTGATACGATGAGGCTGATAGAACCGTTTGTCACTATGATATGATCCGAAGCGGCATTCCATTGGGAGAATGGAATGTGTGATACCGCCTTATAAAAAATATCAGTCAGAGAGGGTTACTTGTTTTGCCGTTACTGCATTAACGGACAAACAAGTAACCTTTTTTATTGACAGATATGAAAACAACACGACATGCAGGCGGAAAAAAGCATCTGACGGATGCTGATTATATCAGAGGGTTGAAGTCCGGTGATCAGGAAATCACTTACCGGTTCTTTTATGAGCTTTGCGCTTATACCCTTCATGATATCTGGAAGACATTATTGGAGAGAAGATTGGATTTTGATGATGTGGTTAATGAGCTCTATGTGTATTTGTCGGACCGTAACTGGCACAAGCTGGATACCTTTGCCGGCTTGAACGGTTGCCGGTTATCTTCATGGATGATACCGTTGAGTTGGCGTTTCTTTCTGCAAAGACGGAGGGCTTTGTTGGGAATGGCTATGGATGACAGCAAAGAGATTGGCAAGATGAAGGATGACCGTATGGATGATTTTGATGTAGAGGTAGCTTTGGAAGTAGAACAGACTTTCTTGGCCATGCCGAATCCAACGTATGTCAATGTGCTTCGTTGGCTGTTGATTGAAGGCTTTTCTTATGAGGAAGTTGCTGGCCGACTGTGCACAACTGTATCCAATGTCTATAATCTCAAGCATCGGGCCATATTGCAGTTTATGGATAACTTTGGTGACGGACGAAAGAAAATCCGGCGCAGATGATAGTTTTCAGGGTACAGTTTGCTCATCATATATAGAACTAATATTTCAGATATGAAGAAAGATTGTATTTTGGAAAAATGTGAAGAGTCTGTTTTACTCAATTTTGTGGAGAATCCCTTTGCTGATAGCAACCAGACAGAACAAGTGACGGTACAAGTGGAAAATACCCGTGACCTGTGGTTGCTGGCCAAAATGTTTCAAGATATCCGTCATGAATGACGATATCTTGAATCAGGAGGAATGAATCTTTTAGTGCAATAGGTTGTGCACGTCCGCTATAGCCTGGCTGAAGTGAGGAGTGGTGAGTTCTTAGATTTTGTCAAGGTGGGTTTTTGTTGAATATTAATTATAAAACTATCAATCTTTATTTACAGCAGAGTTGAAGTCTTTTTTAGAGTATAGGTATTTTTGTATAGTTTTCTAAATTATGTGATATGGTCGTTTTAAATCCAAAAAATTGGATTTTTGTTTTTTGAGAGATAGAATTTATTCTTTTGTACCCTCTTTATAACAAGTTGGATTAATTAGAAGTTGCGCCCGACACGGATAAGGGTATATAAGTATGAATACCAGAATTTTTAATCTGATTGTTTTGGATGAGAGTGGTTCTATGGAGGTGATCAAACAGCAGGCCATTATGGGAGTGAATGAAACCGTACAGACTATTAAGAGTGCACAAAAAGAATATGAGGATCAGGAACATATTGTGTCATTGGTCACATTCAACAGTCGGGCAGTAAAAACCGTATACGATAAAGTCCAGGCAGAAAATGTGGCAGAACTGACAGAGGCTGATTACTGTCCGAATTGTGGTACACCGTTATATGATGCCATGGGCCAGGCTCTTAATGACCTTCGTCAGTATGTGGCAGATAAGGATAAAGTCCTGGTAACCATTATCACAGACGGATATGAAAATGCTTCAAAAGAGTATGGTGGGGCAGCTATCAAGGCACTTGTGAATGAACTGAAATCCAAGGGATGGGTGTTTACCTATATCGGTGCCAATCAGGATGTAGAGGAAGCCGCTTCTGCCATTGCAGTTAATAACGTAATGCACTTTCAGACTACGCAGTCCGGAACCCGTGAGATGTTTGCTAAGGAAAGGAGTTCCCGTAACCGTTGGTTCGATCGTGTGTCCCGCGGGATAGTGGAGGAAGAAGGTAAATTCTTTGATGAATAAGATTGTTCCGATGAGCTGTATCGTAACGGAGAGAGCATGTCTTTGTTATTCAGATCAAAATGGTATAGAGACAGTCTGTGAGATCAATTCTTTCTGCATACGGCAGTAGATTATAAACAGAAGTTTTAAGGTTTGATTTTTTTCAGGATGGCTTTTTCAGATCAGCGGAATAGATTTTCTTTTCAGAATATCCGCTGTATCTGAAAAGTCTTATTTTTGCATCAGATAAAACAGTCGTATTGGAATTAGAATACTCAGAGCCAAACCAAATGGGTTAGGACCGGAAGCAGACAAAGGTTACCCCGTTATGACTGCCTGAGCATGCAGATATGTAAAACCTGGTACGTTTCACTGGAAACGTAGAATGAAAAACGCAGATTCTTTCTTGAAAAGACCTAACGAATACAGGCCTTTCTGATATGCGGAAGACCGAAAGGACAATGAGATTTTCAAACAACAGGAATATATTAAAAAAGGAGGTCAAAAAGCTGAAAGAGAAAGGAAAAAAGGAATTGAACCATTTGGGAAGTGGTATTCCGTTCGTGAGTAAACAGTAATAGCCGTAATGATAAAGGCAATAAAAAACAACCGTAAAAGGTGCTTTTATTCTCTATACCTGAAGACTTCATATTTATCAGAAAGTGTGGCGAATTCAGGTTGTGATCTGAAAAATCACCCGGTATGGGGTCATGTGCAGACAGGACCGGTTAGATGGATGTAGCACTTTTATTTAAAAACGAAACTAGATGATGAAAAGAAATTATGGAGTTTGCTGGCCATGATGATGGCGGCAGTATTTTGTGTAGCTTTTGCTTCATGCAGTGATGATGATGACGATGATTGGGATGGCAGCGGCGGAAGTGGCGGCACAGGCTCAAAGTATAAAGTCAGTTTGACTTATACTAAAGGTAGTATGAGAAACAACAAATGGTATTATAAGGCAACTATAACGGTCACAGGAGCCAAAGCTTCTGAGGTGACAGCTCTTGGCGTCCGTTGGCAGAAGCAAGGTTCAGGAGCCGGTTCTATCAGAGAAGCCGGAAGTGCTACAACCAGGGCAACGTGTGAGTTCGGTGGTCTGGATACCAAATCAACCTATTATGTATATGCCTATGCCAATGTCAGTGGCACCCGTGTGGAAAGCGAGAAAAAGACATTGACCATACGCTAGAAGATGGCAGTTTGTCAGATCTTGTAAACCTGCAATGAAGTCGTGTTTTGCACACTTGTTCATTGCAGGTTTTTATTTGTGTACAAGTCATGTCCGGTGGTAGGAAAAACGGGTCCTTGGATGCTTGTTGCTTTTAGGATATAGGCGTGTCCGGTTGTTTTCCGGTTTCTACTGCCATCACCCTGTACCGGTTGCCCTCCCGCGTATGGCGCCTTTCCACACCGGCCGCCATGACCGCACGGGCAAACATCTGTATGTTCACGCCCCGCAGCGCATGAGGCTGGCGGCGACGGATCTCCTCCATCAGGTCGGTCAGCGCACGCGGACGGACCTCCTCGTCCGGACGTGCCGCACGGAAATAAC